>CEPH01062937.1_pt1 | contig 10565 bp, 7 predicted proteins | sample 530571 | NCBI WGS metagenome assembly CEPH01 (sample SAMEA2620413, study PRJEB7988) | marine metagenome | biome: marine biome (ENVO:00000447); feature: surface water layer (ENVO:00002042); material: "saline water (ENVO:00002010), including plankton (ENVO:xxxxxxxx)" | depth 5 m | reverse complement strand
GGCTCGTAGGGGTCGAGCTTCTGGGTGGAATACCACAGCCAGCTGGCCAGCACGATGACGATCAGGACCGGCACGCCCCACAGGACATATTCGAGCTTGCCGGAAAACTCCCACTCGGGCGCGTAGGCGCCGGGCGGCTTGGCATAGCGGTAGCGCCACAGGATCAGGGGCACCCCCACCAGCACCGGGAGGATCACGATCATCGTGATCCCCACCACCCGCATGAGGTGGGTCGACTGCTCCTGCGCGACGGGCCCCATCGGCTGGAGGAAGCTCTGCTGCAGCGCGCCGGACGCCAGCGCGGCGTCCGTGGCGATCAACGCAAGCAGACAGCCTGCGGCCAGTCTGGCCCACGACATAAAAACCTAGCCCCCGGCTTCCCCGTGAAAGCCGTCCAAATAAAGCCGCCCAAATTCAGGGACGGCGCGCCGCCACCATGACGGCGCGCCGTCGCTTACTGTGCCTCAGAACCCGTCGCCGCGTCGGAAAGCTTGTTCTGGAACTGGGTCGCCGCCTCGCGCATCCCCGCCTCGTCATCCGCTTCCAGCGCATCGCGCGCGGACTCGATATCCTCGGTCAGGGCCGGACGCATATCTTCCGGGAAATCGGTCAGGTTTTCGCTGACGAGGTTGTCGAGATCTTCGAGCACCCTGACCGCTTCGTTCGGGTCCAGGTCGCCCGAGGAAAGCTTCGCTGCAAGCGAGTAGGCTTCGTCGCGCGCTTCGGAGGGCGTGGCAGCGGTGCCGTCGAAACCGGGCTGCGCGACCGTTTCGGCCTGCGCCTCTTCTTCCTGCTTTTCCGCCGGGCTCTCGCAGGCCGACACCGCGAGGGCCAGCGGCAGGGCAAGCAGGGCGTATTTCATCTTGAAGGTCATCATCGTTTTCCTGATTTGCACGGGCGCAGCCCGGCGTTGAATGGCGCGGCCAAACTAGCCGCTGGCGAGGTCATCGCAAGAAATTGTTCCGCAGCAGATCGACGACCTCCTTCGTACGGCCATCGAGCACGGCTTTCACCCCGAACATGGCGGTCGATGCAACCTGAGACACTTCGACCTTGGGCGGCATGACCAGCTCCATCTGGTTGACGTGAACGTCCAGCAGCGCAGGCCCTTCGTGGCGCAGCCAGGCATCCATCGCCGCTTCCAGCTCGCCCGCCTGCTCGACATGCCATCCGGCAAACCCGCAGGCCTCCGCCAGCTTGGCGAAATCGGGATTGTGCAGCCCGGTGAAGTGATCGACCAGCCCCTCGACCCGCTGTTCCATCTCCACGAAGCCGAGCGTGTTGTTGTGGAACACCACCAGCTTGAGCGGAATGTCCTCCTGCACCAGCGTCAGCAGGTCACCCATCAGCATGGTCAGCCCGCCATCGCCGCACATCGCGATCACCTGCCGGTCCGGGTAAGCGAGCTTCGCCCCCATCGCCTGTGGCATCCCGCTCGCCATAGTCCCGTGCAACAGGCTGTTGAGGAAGCGCCGCTTGCCGTTGGCCTTGAGGTGGCGCAGCATCCACACCATCGCGGTGCCGACATCCGACACGAAGATCGCATCGTCCGCCGCCTTCGCGTCGAGCATATTGGCGACGAATTGCGGGTGGATCAGGTCGGGATCGTGCTCCTCGCCCTCATGCTCGTAGCCCTTGAGGTCCTCGGCCCACTGCTTGAGGTGCGTCTGGAGGTGGCTGTCATCCGACTTGACTGCGACCAGCGGGGTGAGCGCGGCAAAGGTCGTCTTCGCATCGCCGACAAGCCCCATGTTGATCGCCGACCGGCGGCCCAGATGCGTCGGGTCGATGTCGATCTGCACGATCTTCTTCGCCTCGGGGTAGAACTGGGTGTAGGCGAAGTCGCAGCCCAGCGAGATGACCAGATCGGCATCCTCCAGCGCTTCCACGCCCGCCTTGTTGCCCAGAATACCGTTCACGCCGACATTGTAGGGGTTGTTCGGTTCGAGGAATTCCTTGGCCCGCGTGGTGTGCACCATTGGCGCCTTCACCTTCTCGCAGAAGGCGATGATTTCCTCGCGCGCATCGCGGGCACCGATCCCGGCATAGACCGACACCTTGCTGGCGGCATCGACCATCGCGGCCAGCTCGGCCATCTCGGCATCGTTCGGGCGGCTGACCGGCTGCGGGCGATAGACGTCCCAGTGCATCGCATCCTCGTCGGTCTCGGTGAACATGTCGCCGTTGACGATGACGACCGCCACGCCCTTCTTGGTCAGCGCGGCCTGCGCGGCCTTGGTCACGATCCGCCGCGCCTGCGAGGGGTGCGAGATATATTCGCAGAAGTGTGAGTGCTGCTCGTAAATCTTCTTCTGGTCGACTTCCTGCGGGAAGTTGAAACCGCTTTCGGTGCGCGCGACGTCGGATGCGATCAGCACCACCGGCGCGCCGTTGCGATGGCTTTCGTAGATCCCGTTGACGAAATGGAGCGAACCCGGCCCGCAGGTGCCCGCGCAGACCGAGAGTTCGCCGGTCATGTAGGATTCCCCGCCAGCGGCAAACGCGCCCACCTCTTCATGGCGCACGGTGATCCAGCGGAGGTCGCTCTTGGCGACGGCGTTGGTGAAATGATTGATGGTATCGCCGGGAATTCCGTAGATCCGTTTCGCACCCGCCTTCTGCAGGGCATCGACGACGATCTCCGCCACCTTCTTCGACATATTCTTCCTTTCGTTCGGGAGACCGGGGTCAGGCGCTTGCACTCGGCCCGCAGTGTCAGCTCACGTGTTGTGATACGATCTGGCCATCCTTCAGTGCCATCGCCGTACCGCGCGGCAGCGGCTCCCATCCTTCGGGATCGAGCGGCACCGAGGCGAACAGGTGCAGCGGGCCGGAAATCTCCTCGATGGTCGCGCCCGATGCCTGCCACCTGTGCCCGCGATGGCGCTCATCGAAGCTGCGGATATTGAGCCCGGGTTCGCGCGGTTCGGTCAGCCCGTCTTCGGTTTCGAAGCGTCGCCGGTCTGCGTGGACGAACAGGTACTCGCCGTCGAAGAACAGGAAGTTCGAACTGCCCAGCTCGCGCATCTCGGCGGCGAAACGCCCGAAAACATCGAGCCGCGCCTCCGCATCGCTTTCACCCGCCCTGCTCAACCGGTCGAGCAGCATCAGGAACGCCAGTTCGGAATCGGTGTCGCCGATCCGGTGGGCAATCCACTCGCGCGCGTCCTCGCGATCCTCGATCCCCGGCAGGTCGCCATTATGGGCAAAGGCATTCCGCCTGCCGTTCACCACCCGGTCGAAGGGATGCGTGTTGGCGAGCGCGGGCTTGCCCGCAGAGGCCCTGCGGACATGGGCCATCAGATGCCTGCAGGGCCGCGCGTCGCGGACGACCATGCGGCTCAGTTCGCTGGTTGCCGCCGGGTCGGGTTCGCGGAACAGGTAGGCATCGCGGTCCTGCGCGAAGAGGATGCCCCACCCGTCGCGATTGCGATGTTTCTCTCCCCCTTCGGCGGCGAACAGATCGAGCTCGTAACGCACCGTGTGCGGGACGGAGGCACTCATCGCGAACAGTTCACACATGCATCAGACCTCGTCCTTGTCGCCTTCGCTGGCGCGCTTCTGTTCGGAGATCGCGCCGCTCACGATCACGTTCTGGTAGGCGTAGGGAATCTCGATCCCCGCCTCGTCGAACCGTGTCTTGATCTGCTCCAGCAGGTCGAATTCGACGCCTTTTGCCGATGCCGCATCGGCGCACCAGGCGCGCAGCGAGAGGTCCACACTCGACGCACCGAGGTTCACAACGGGGCAGCCGACCACCTCCAGCACATCGTCGTGCGCATGCGCCAGTTCGAGGATGATCGCGCGCGCCTTCGCGATGTCGGAATTGTAGCCGATCGAAATTGTCGGGGTCATCATGACCCTGAGATCGACCGACGACAGGTTGATCATGATCTGGTTGGCGATGGTCCCGTTCGAAAGGACGATGCGCCGGTTGTCGAAGGTCCTGAGCACGGTGTAGCCGAGCGACAAGTCCTCGACGATGCCGGTCTCCAGCCCCGTGGGCGTGGTCAGCTGCAACCGGTCGCCGCGGCGGAAGGGCTTGTAAATCACCAGGCTGATGCCCGACACCAGATTGCCCAGCGTCGACTGCGCGGCAAACCCGATCACCACCGATACGATACTGACGCCTGCCAGCAGCGAGGTCGTCAGCTTGTTGAGCGCTGGCACCGCGTGGCAGAACACCAGCGCCAGCACGATCCACATGATGAAAGTCGCGAGATTCGAAATGAAGCTCAGCGTCATCCGGTCGAGATGCTCTTTCGGATCGTGATCGATCAGCGCATGGATCGCGCGGCGCAGCAGTCTGGTGAGCACCAGCCCGAAGAGGAGGAACAGGATGCCGAGCGCCACCGCACCCCACAGGTGGTTGGGATCGATGTAGTGCGTCAGCTCGACCACCGCCCTGGGCGTGTCGGATGCTACGGGTGATGGCGTCGCAGTTGGCGTTGGACTGGCCTTGGCGTTCAGGAACGGCGTGATCATCGCGCGATCACAGCGTCGGTTTGAAGGTGTCCGGGTTCGCCATGCGCCAGTATTCCGCAAAGGGCGTGTCGTCGGGCTCGCTCAGCAGCTTGCCGGGCTCGACCTCGTGCACGATCTGCGACCACGGGATCATCTGCGCATTGTTCTTCCACTGGCGCAGGTGGCGCGGGGTGAATTCGTCGGGCGATTCAAGCCCGCAGGCAACCACGATGTCGTGCAGGCTGTCGAGCGTCTTGGACTGGAAATTGGCCACACGCTGCGCCTTCTCCGGGATCACCAGCCCGCGCTGGCGGGCGGGCGAGCTGGTCGCAACACCCGTGGGGCAGGTGCCCGTGTGGCAACGCAGCGACTGCACGCAGCCGAGCGAGAACATGAAGGCACGCGCCGCATTGCACCAGTTGGCGCCCAGCGCGGCGTTCATCGCGATGGCGGAGCCGGAGAACACCTTCTCCGACGCCGCCAGTTTGATCTTGCCCTTCAGGCCCGTCCCGATCAGCGCGTTGTTGACGTAATAGAGGCCGATGCGCAGCGGCAGGCCGACATGGTCGGACAATTCCAGCGGAGCCGCGCCCGTCCCGCCCCCACCGCCATCAACGACGATGAAGTCGAGCGTGATGCCACTGTCGATCATCGCCTTGCAGATCGCGAACACCTCGTGCGGCATGCCGACGCACAGCTTGATACCGACAGGTTTGCCGCCCGAAAGCTCGCGCATCTTTGCCGCGAATTCGAGCATTTCGCGGGGGGTCGAGAAGGCCGAATGACCGGGCGGCGACAGGCAGTCTTCGTGCGCGGGCACTTGGCGGGTCTCGGCGATCTCGTCGGTCACCTTCGCCGCCGGCAGCAGCCCGCCATGGCCGGGCTTTGCGCCCTGGCTCAGCTTGATCTCGGTCATCTTGACGGCATCGTGCTGCGCCTTGTCGCGGAAGCTTTCGGGATCGAAGTTTCCGTCCTTGTCGCGCGCGCCGAAATAGCCTGAGCCCAGTTCCCACACGACATCGCCGCCATGCTTGAGGTGGTATTTGGACAGCCCGCCCTCGCCCGTGTCGTGATAGAAATCGCCGATCTTCGCGCCCATGTTGAGCGCCTCAATCGCATGGTTCCCCAGCGCGCCGAAGCTCATCGCGCTGATGTTCAGCCGGGCAGCATCATAGGGCTTGCTGCACTGGTCCGTGCCCACATGCACCCGCGTGCGCTTGGGTGCCTTGGGGTTCGGATTGATCGAGTGGCACAGCGCCTCGTATTCTTCCGAATAGACATCCAGCTCGGTGCCAAAAGGATGCGCGTCCTCATCTTTCTTGGCGCGGGCATAGACCAGCGAACGGGAGACGCGGTCGAACGGCCGGCCTTCCAGCGGGCCTTCGACGATATAGCTGCGCAGGAACGGCCGCAGATCTTCGAACAGCCAGCGGAAACGGGCGGTGAGCGGGTAATTGCGGCGCAGCGAATGGTTGGTCTGCACCATGTCCCACAGCGCGATCAGCAGCAGCGGGGCGGCGACCACGAGGCCCCAGAAAAAGCCCTCGTGCACCCACAGCCCGAGAATCACGAGAGCGACGGTGAGCGCCAGAGGCACCCAGAAGCCCAGATTTCGCTCGAGTCCACTGTCAGCAAACAACCCGCGAACCATCATGCGAAACGCCCTTTTCCTTGATCTCGGTCAAGCTCGTACGGGCGAAGAGTGTTCCGTGTAAAGGCGCGGGCACGCGGCTTTTTTGCGCTCCTTCGAGACCGGGACACAGGCCGTCTGCCCCCGCCTCGTCGCACCTATACTGCCGAACTTCGCGCCCCCGCAAAGCGATCCCTTGTTCCATTCTGAAAACTAGGTATGCTCGCCTCGCAGAACGCACCAAAGTGCGTCGCGTGGGAGAGAAAAACGATGGCCTGGGATTTCGAGACCGAGCCCGGATTCCAGCAGAAGCTGGACTGGATGGAAGGCTTCGTGCGCGAGAAGGTCGAGCCGCTCGGCCTGCTCGGCATTCATCCCTATGACGTCAAAAATCCGCGCAGAAACGCGCTTGTTCGGCCTTTACAGGACGAGGTGAAGCGGCAGGGCCTGTGGGCCTGCCACCTTGGCCCTGAGCTGGGCGGACAGGGCTATGGCCAGGTCAAGCTGGGCCTCATGAACGAGATTCTCGGCGGGGCCAGCTTCGCCCCGATCGTGTTCGGCTGCCAGGCACCCGACACCGGCAATGCGGAGATCATCGCCCATTACGGCACGCCCGAACAGAAAACGCGGTATCTGGAACCGCTGCTTCAGAACGAGATCGTCTCCGCCTTTTCGATGACCGAACCGCAGGGCGGATCGGACCCGACCAGTTTCGTGACGAGTGCGGAATTCGACGGCGAATGCTGGGTCATCAACGGCGAAAAATGGTTCTCCACCAACGGCAAGTGGGCCGATTTCCTGATCGTCATGGCGGTGACCGACCCCGATGCGCCGCGCCACCAGCGGATGAGCATGTTCATCGTGCCGGTCGATACGCCTGGTGTCGAGATCCTGCGCAATGTCGGCGTCTACGGGCAGGAAAACGGCTCGGAGAGCTATATCCGCTACACCGACGTGCGCATCCCGGCGGATCACCTGCTGGGTGAGCGCGGCGGCGCGTTCGCGATCTCGCAGACGCGGCTGGGCGGCGGGCGCGTCCACCACGCGATGCGCACCGTGGGCAATTGCAGGCGCCTGCTCGACGCGATGAGCCGCCGCGCGGTCAGCCGCAAGACGCGCACCGGCACGATCGCCGATTACCAGAGCGTGCAGATGCAGATCGCGGACAGCTATATCGAGCTGGAGCAGTTCAAGCTGTTCGTGCTGAAGACCGCGTGGATGATCGACAAGCACCAGGATTATCGCAAGGTGCGCAAGGACATCGCGGCGATCAAGGCGCTGATGCCCAAGGTCTATCACGACATCGCCCAGCGCTGCATCCACATCCACGGCTCGCTCGGCGTGTCGAACGAGATGCCGTTCGTGGGCAACCTGATCGGGTCGATGGTGATGGGCATCGCCGACGGGCCGACCGAAGTTCACAAGGTGACCGTCGCGAAGCAGCACTTGCGCGCCTACCGCGACATCGAAGACCCGATGTTCCCCGACTACTCGCTGATCGAGCGGCGCGCGCGGGCCGAGCAGATGTACGATCCGATCGAGGAAATTACCGAGGCGGCGGAGTAGCGTTATGGCCACCACCGCCCCCTCGCCAGATTTGGCCCCCGCCCCCGCCCCGCCGATCACGCGGGTCCACCGGCTGAGCTTCGGCTTCGGCGCGGTCGCCAACGGGGTGAAGAACGCCGCGTTCTCCACCTACCTGTTGCTGTTCTACAATCAGGTGCTCGGCGTGCCCGCCGCGATCGTATCGGGCGCGATCGCGCTCACGCTGCTGGTCGACGCCTTTGCCGATCCGTTCATCGGTCGCTGGTCCGACATGACGCGTTCGCGCATCGGGCGGCGGCATCCCTTCATCTTCGGCTCCGCGCTGCCGACGGCGGCATTCTTCGTCCTCTCGTGGTTCCCGCCAGCCGGGCTCAGCGACATGCAGATGGGGTTCTGGATCTTCGCGCTCGCCGCGCTCACCCGCATGTCGATCAGCGCGTTCGAGATTCCGACCAGCGCGATGGCGGCCGAGCTGACGGACAATTATTCGGAGCGCACCGGCCTGTTCGGCTTGCGCTATTTCTTCGGCTACCTCGGCACTTTCGGCTTCGCTGCCTTCTCGCTCGCGGTGTTCTTCGTCGCCACGCCCGAGATTTCGCGCGGGCAGCTGAACCCGGAAGGCTACGTCAAGTTCGCCTGGCTCGGCGGGGCACTGATCTTCATCGCGATTCTGGTCTGCGGCTGGGGCACGCTCAGCCGTGTGCCCTACCTGCGTCAGCGCGACGAGCCGGGCGAAGGCGCCACCCCCGCCTCGCACTTCAAGGAGATGTGGCAGGCGTTCCGCAACCGCGGCTTCCTCGCGATCTTCGGCTTCGGCGTGTTCAAATATACCGCCATCGGCCTGTACGCGGCGACCACGGTCTATTTCAGCACCTACGTCTTCAAGCTCAAGGCGGACCAGCTGGCATTGCTGACCTTCGACAGCCTGATCGCTGCCGTGCTGGCCGCACCGCTCGCCCCGCGCTTCTCGCGCTGGCTGGGCAAGCGCAATACCTCGATGTTGATGGCGATCTTCGGCATCGCACTGGGCATTTCGCCGCTGCTGCTGACGCTGCTCGACAGCTTCTTCCTGCCCGGCGACCCGCGCCTGCTGCCCACGCTTTTCACGATCGGCGCGGTCTATGGCGCGATGATCGCGATATCGCTGATCAACACCTCGTCCATGCTGGCGGACGTGGTGGAAGACCACGCGGTGCGCACCGGCCAGCATACCGCAGGTGTGTTCTTCGCCGCGTCCAGCTTCATGCAGCAATGTTCGGCCGGGCTCGGGATCATGGTCGCAGGGATCGTGCTGGAACTGTCGGACTTCCCGGCCAAGGCCGATGTCTCGCAGATCACCCCCGCGATGGAGGACAGCCTGATCGCCCACTACGTGCCCGCCTCGCTCGGCCTGTGGGTGATCGGCGCGCTGTTCCTGCTGTTCTACCCCATCACCGAAGAGGGCCACCGCGAGAACGTGGAGCGGCTGAAGGCGCGCGAGGCACAGGCGCGCGAACAGCAGATCCGCGACGGCTCCTTCGGCTCCCCGGCAAGATAGGAAGGATTACGCCATGGTAACCGACCCTACCGCACCGAAGCTCGGCTTCTTCACCCGGCTGCTCTACGGCACCGGCTCGATCGGCTACGGCATCAAGGACGTCGCTTTCCGGTCCTTCCTGCTGCTCTATTACAACCAGGTCGTGGGGGTGCGGGCAGAGCTCGTCTCCTTCGCGATCCTGGTGGCGCTGGTGGTCGATGCGATCTCCGATCCGATCGTGGGCCAGTGGTCGGATTCGCTCCGCACCCGACTGGGCCGCCGCCATCCGCTGATGTTCGCATCCGCCCTGCCCGCGTCTGCCAGCCTGCTGCTGCTGTTCTTCCCGCCTTCGGGCATGAGCGACGGCCAGATCTTCTGGTACATTCTGGTGGTCGGGTGCTGCGTGCGGACCTTCATCACCTTCTACGAAATCCCCAGCTCCGCCCTCGCGCCCGAGCTGACCAGCAATTACGACGAACGCACGTCGATCGCCAGCTACCGCTATTTCTTCGCCTATCTCGGCGGCGTGGGTATGGCCTTCCTGACCCTGCTGGTGTTCCTTGCGCCGACCGAGGAATATCCGGTCGGCCAGCTGAACCCCGCGGGCTACGAAACCTTCGCCATCGTCGGGGCCGCGCTGATGCTGGGTGCGATCCTGCTGTCGAGCTTCGGCACGCTGCACCGGATCAAGTATTTCAAGATGCCGCCCGCGCGCGAGAAGATCGGGCCGGTGAAGACGCTGCGCGAGATGGGCAACACCTTCTCCAACAAGGGCTTCCTCGCGATCCTCGCCTTCGGGGTGCTCAAATATACGTCGGTGGGAATGCACTCGGCACTGAACATCTATTTCGGCACCTATTTCTGGGGCTTCAATTCGGCGCAGCTGGCCGTGCTGACGGTGGACTCGCTGGCGGGCGCCTTCCTCGCGCTGTTCCTTGCGCCGATCGTTTCCAAGCGGTTGGGCAAGCGCAACGCCGCCTTCTACCTCGCAATCTTCGCCGTGATGTTCGCCAGCGCGCCTTACCTGCTGCGCTTTGCCGGAGTGATGCCCGAAAACGGCGATCCCGGCCTTGTCGCCGCCGTCTTCGCATTCTCGATGGTGTTCCAGCTATGCGGCGTTTCCTCCGCCGTGCTGACGCATGCGATGATCGGCGACATCGTGGAGGAGAGCCAGCTGCGCACCGGGCGCCGCTCGGAAGGGCTGTTCTACGCGGCGAACACGCTGATGCAGAAGTCCACCTCTGGCCTCGGCGTCTTTGCCGCCGGGCTGCTGGTCGCCTTCGTCGGGATCGTGCCGGGGACCGACCCGCGCACGATCGACCCCGAAATTCCTCGCATGCTCGCGCTGGTCTACGTGCCCACGCTGATCGTCCTTTACATCGGCGGGGCTGGCTTCCTGTTCGCCTACCG
>CEPH01032349.1_pt1 | contig 10571 bp, 19 predicted proteins | sample 530571 | NCBI WGS metagenome assembly CEPH01 (sample SAMEA2620413, study PRJEB7988) | marine metagenome | biome: marine biome (ENVO:00000447); feature: surface water layer (ENVO:00002042); material: "saline water (ENVO:00002010), including plankton (ENVO:xxxxxxxx)" | depth 5 m | reverse complement strand
AGAACGCAAAGCCGACGAGGAACGCCGCAAAGCCTTCAGTGTAAGATCAGTAGGTGAGACCGCGATTGGTGCTTTCAAGTTTGCACTGGCAGCCAGCCCAAGCGTAAAGACCGGTGAAAGCAAAGCGGATCAAGAAGCACCCAAGCAGACGCAGGTGCTTGAAGCAATCGAGACGGTTCTAAACCAAATCAAACAGCAACAGACAGGTGGCGCATTGACATGACCGTGACATCAACAGAACTCGGCGACACTGGCGGCTTGCAGTTTGACGCAGCCGGGCCGACCACAACGACGCAACGCCGCTTTGTTGTAAAGGCTGATTCCGCCGAAGACAAACTAGAAACCGACCTGATGGCAATCCAAGCCACCGGCGTTGGCATCGGATCCTTTCACCCGGACTATCCAACACTTGTCTGCGTCAAGATCCGTGGCAAGCGTGACGCTGACAACACGCTTGTATGGCGTGTGACTGCTGACTACAGCAGTGACTCTCTGATCGGTCCAGACATTGGTCCGGGTCCGGGCTTCAAACAAACTTGGAACCTTGCAGTGCAGGCCAAGTTTAAGGACGCATTTCGACGCCCGCCGGGTGCAACTGAGACCGCACCTGCAAACTTCAGCAACCCAAACGAGGGTGCTGCACTGGATGGAGATATTGGAGGCATCGCCGTTGACTCTGGCGGCGATCCACAAAGCGTGCTGGACACTGAACCGAGGCTTGTCATTGACGTTGAGATTGAGACAAACCCAACGTCGGCAGTGTCTTTTCTAAGCGATCTGCTGACGTATGCTGGCAAGCGCAACTCAAACACCTTTCTTGGTGCAAAGGTTGGACAGTTGTTGTACCTCGGTGCCAACAGCCGATTCCTTGGCAACACACAGTTTGGGGCCAAGTATGCTATTCAACATGTGATTGCTTTTGACGAGTACTACCACCGAGTACAAGTTGCAGACCGTGACTTAGGCAGGCAAGGCCAATATGTGATTCGGCTGGGGGCTTCAAGTGACACTGACGGCGGGCAGTTGTATGTTGGCAAAGCGTTTCAAGTCACTTACAAACAACCTTTTCCAGAGTTGTTTGACTTTCGCAACCTAGGCATTCGACTGTGAGCCAGATACCACCGATTACAACAGGGCTTGGCAACTTCACGCCTGAGGTGTGGTCAAGGATGTCCAACTCAATCTATCAAAGCGAACAGTTCTTTGGTGATGTCAGGCCGCAGCAGAAAGTAGCACAACCAAACCCTGTGACTTTTCCTGTGAAGATTACGGGCTGGGTCATGATTAATGAAGCAAGCGGGCAGGATTTTACAAACCCAAAGCGGCAGTTTTACTACACATGGCAAGAGGTCGCTTTGAAATTCAATATCAACAGCGGTTTCACGTTTGAGACTCTTGACGGTGCGAGAACAAGTGGAACGATTGCTGATGATGACTTCACACCAGCAATCAATGGAAGTGAAATCGGCGTACCTACGTCCCGAAGCGGTTCTTTTTTAGGTGTCAATTTGGAAGGCAACGAGTATCCACCAGTGGCAATGATGCCGTCGGTCAATGGTGATACCGTTAATGATTGCGGGGAACTTAATCAAAACGGATCAAGCAATGGACCACTTGTAATGCTTACGATTTTGAAATGTAAGCAGGATGATGACGATCCAAATGCCGGTTCAGGTTTTCGCCAGTTGCCGTTTGTGGGTTTATTTTATTCAGCATTCTTACTTGACGGGTGTTGTGAGAGTAAGTAAATGCTGATTCGCAAGAAAGACTGTTGCTGCAAAGGTGATAACACAGGGCCGCCGCCACCAAAGCCACCAGATGTTCCGTTTTGGGTTGAATGCTTCCCTTTGATTCTAAAGAATAAATTTCGAGCAAGTTTCTTTGGGCCGTCTGGTGAGGTTCAATCTGTGCGATTTTGGTGTCACATGAGACCGCCTGCCCAGTTTCCTTTTCCAAACCCCGGAAACATACCTACCGCATGGGCTAATGGTGACAACTACTATTGGTATGACGGGTTTCAAGGTTGGGAGATTTTGCCAAACTCAACGATTGTGCAACAAGGATCAGACCCCAACCTGCCCTTGGGCGGTCCTGTGGAAGGCAACTACTATGTGTCGTTGCCAAACAGACCAGACCAAGATTTGATGCAGTTCGATGAACTTTTTACAAACCCAAACACCAATTTATTTGTCACGGTCAGCGTGTTCAACGAACAGCAGCGATTCAGGTACGGAGAAATACAAGTTGGACATGTCCTTATGCCGCACGGTTCAATCACTGGAACCAACAGAGGTGTCCCTGAGAGTGGCTTACAGCCACACAACACTTTTGACATTGTTGACAGTACCCTTGGATCAGGATCGCTTCATCTTGGTTCTGGATTACTTATGTGGAGCAACCCCGGCCGCGACGGCTCGTCACTTGATATAGCCGGTGCGTACAGGGCTGGCTCAAGGCCAAGCGGTGTTGGGTTTAGTTGGGTGTTCGAAAATCACTACCAACGCAGCGGCTTTGGGTATCACCCAGTTCAAAACAACGCGCCAACAGAAATCCTTTGCTCGGTCGTACGAACCACACCAATCAAAGTTTGTAATTATGATTCAGCAGGAAGTTTGCTTAGTACCCAAGACGTCTCTTTTGCTGTTTCAGACAATTCTCTTTCTCTTGATGATGTCGCTTTAGGAAACAAGCAATTCACCGGCGTTGAAACTTTGAGCGTGAATACCTCAGGATTGCCCTTCACCCAATCTTCGATTTCTAACTCTGTTGTTTTCCAAGCCTCTTACGGATATACCGGAGTTTCTTTTCCGGAAGTTTCGCCACCCCGCTTTTGTGGAGGATCTCAAGATGACAGCCTTACAGGATCCTTCGACGGGAACTGCACCGCTTTAGATTTGATTGAGTCATACCAGATCTCACAAATGACTATTCATGACCAGATACAAAGAGTAGGCCAACCAACTTCTTTCTCATGTGGATCAACATCTAACGTAAATTTTCTCGACCCAGGTGAACTCGCTGGCCTTCAATATGCTTCGGTGGAAGCAGGCTTACCAAAGGCTCTACAACTCCAAGAGTGCTCTAAGCCGAGGGAGTGTTCGAACTCCGAGGGGATTGATACTGGATTCTTGTCCGGATTCAACAGCCAGGCTGCTCACCTTGGGACAGAATCTTACTCAAGGTCAGATTTCAACGGCCTCAATACCGTGGATGCAAACATTGAAGCCCGCGATGGTCACGTGATTCAAACGACAAACAATATTTTGCAGACCGGTGGGGTTATCATTGCTGCTGATTCTACCTCAGCAACACTTTTCTCTCACGTTCATTTGGCGACAATCAATGGTGGTTCGTGATGTGCAAGTATCTTTTTGAGCGTACAGAAAGACGATTGTGCTTGCTCAACCGCTACGACAGTCCAACCGATGAAGACTGTGCTGCGTGCAAGTCCGAAGGTCGTGACCGTGTGATTGGCCTTGGTGATCGGGTGGCTACTGCAATCAACAAAACCCCAATACGTTTGATCAAACCAAAAGACTGTGGATGCAAGCAAAGGCAAGAACGGCTCAACGAATTGATGCCAGCGAAGGACCCTGACTGATGGCAACTCTGATCTGGACCGGTGGCGAGTCAGCCACAACCAAGACATTCACAACAGCAGCCAACTGGGGTGGCACGGCTCCATCTAATGATGACACCCTGATCATCAACAGCAGCAGCGACACCATCGGCGGTGCGGCTACTGGTCTTACAGGCATCACGTTTCGAGTGGGCAGCGGGTTCACTGGGACGATTGGAAGCAGTACCACGCACCTTGATCTTGACGGCCCGCTCTGTGAGTTTGCTTCAGGTGGCACTGCTGCCTACATCACTGGCACTTGGACCGACTTCCGCATCACTGGTGGGTCTGCCTCGCCTCTGTTCCTGAACCTCAAAGGCAACGCTTCCACCGCGATTACCACGTTGCTTGCCAGCAGACTGAGCGGCACGGTGACGGTCGGATCGTCTGCCGCAGTCACCACGGTGCAGATGAACGGCTCGAACGTCGGCACGATTGATCTTGCCAGCAGCATCACAGGGCTTGCAAACATCACCGTGACGGATGGCACGATTGCTTGCGCGTCAACGATCAGCGGCACGGCCTCGGTGATCGGCGGCACGTTGCAAACCTCTGGAACTTCTGCGTACCCAACGATTGAGATTGACACTGATGGATCATGCGACTACCGCAGCAGTGGCACGGTCACCACGCTCAACATCTTTGACGGTGTGTTTACCAGCCGGGACAACGAGACTGCTGGGTTCACAATCACGACCGCCAACAATCACAGTGGTGGACGCTTGCTGCTTGACGGTGCCTTGAACAACGCGACCGTGACCAACCCGATCAGCATGCTGGGTGGTGATGCCTCGTTTGCCGTCGGCAGCACGATCAGTCTTGGCTAAACAGTTCCAATTGATCACCCGGCTGCTGCCCGACAAAGTGCCAATGCAACGCCACCAGCAACTCACCGTGAGCCATCTCCTGCACTGATTGCTCCAGCAGTTGCATCGCCAGCAGGACCAAGCCTTCGGGTTCTCGTCCGGATCCGTGGCTGCAAACCTGCCACAAGGCGTCTGACAGGGATTCTTGCATCCCGGCGACCGCTTGCCCATTGTCTTGCTGCTTGGCCCTCAGAACGCACTCAGCAGCGAAGACGCGGGCGTTGCGTGTCAGGGCGTCGTAGGCCGTGTAAGTCTCCACATTTTCAAAGCCCATGAATCTCGCCATACAGGCATCATCGGAACAAACTCTGGAAAATGTTGGATAATGTCTAATCACCAACTCGCATTGTGCCGATGACTGTGTATGATAGGACATCGGGCAATGACGCTCGGAAAGGAACTGACATGACCAAAGTCGAAAACAACGTACACCTCGCCGCTCAAGCCATCGCTGCTTTCTGCAAATCGCTGCACTGGACATCATTGCCAATCGCACGCATCCCCGGTCTCGAATGCAAAGCATCCGTCAGAAAGTGGAGTACCTCGGATCGAAGAACAGTTGCCACCAACATCAGAACCGGCATGTGGAACGATCCAATGATGGTGCATGAAGAGCACCCCGAATCAACTGACAAAGCCTTTGAAGACAAGTGTCTACAGATTGCAGACATCTTCGGCGTTCGCATCAAGTTCGAAACCTATTCAAAGAAACTCGACATCCTTGTTGAGCGGATCGAAGAGAGCGGCCTGATCCCGTTGGATGAAGAGATTGCCGACGCCGTTGACGAGGCCGAGTACGCGATGGAAAAACGACTCGCCAAGCAATCCGAACGAAGCGGCCGGATCTACTAAGCCACCCGCACAGCCCCCGGTCACCCACCCTGCGGGGTGGGCATCCGGCGACTCTGCCGATCAGAAAGGAACAATAAAATGGCTTACATAGGCGGACGACCAGAACCACACGATCTCGAAGTACTTGACGAATGGTGCAAGGATCACTTCTTCTTCATCAACAATCGCAAGGAATCAGCAAGCAAGGTGGCACATCTTGCTAGCCGGGAACTCGATTGTCGGTTCACCGCAAACCACATCCGATCAAGGCTCCAGAAGATCATTGCCAAAGAGCAAGCAGAGAGCAACGACTAACGTCACAGAAAGGAACTGAAATGAACAACATTGACAGTCTGAAGAAAATTCAAACTCTGCTGAAAACTCACGGCATCAGAAGCCGACTGGTCAAAAGATTGTCGACTTTGCACACTGATATGGAGACATGCGATGCCAACATGGACCCAATCTGGGACGAGATTGTTTCCATTTGCGAAGCAGACGGTCATCAACTTCGAGGGTTCCATCGCGATCCCGGATTCGGAACAGATACCACCGAAAGCATCCACCTCAAGGGATCGACCGAAGAAAGTCGAAAGAACATTGCAATCTCGAACCCTTACCGCTCAACATCAGGCGGACACATTTGGTCGTAAGACCCGAAGAAAGGAACTGACATGATCAGCACACTGATTGCAACCGTAGCCCTGAGCATCGACATGACACCGCTGGAGCGTGCCATCTGGCAGGTCGAAACCAACTGCCGCACTGGCGAAATCTGGGGCGACAACCATACCAGCGCGGGCGCGTTCCAGATCGGCAAGCCGTACTTCACAGACAGCAAAATCAAGGGCAAGTGGCCCGATGCCGTCTTTGATCTGGACACCAGCGTGCTTTGCTTTCGGGCTTACATGGAGAGGTACTCCAAGCCTCACCGCATTCCGGAAGGCATGACCAAAGCCGAAGCGATGGCCCGCATGCACAACGGCGGCCCTGCTGCCCTGCGTGCTACAGGCAAGAAGAAAGAGAACCTTGACCGCTATTGGTCAAAGGTGCAAAAAGCATTGAAGGAGTTGACCCGATGAATGCACCACACCGTATCGTGATCGAGAAGTCTGCTGACGAATGGATTGTTCGTGACAGGCTTAATGGTGATGACATCCGTATCGGCAGCGCGCCGAACATCCGAACCGCGTCTGATCTGGCGGCAGACTTTGTGACCGCCTATGAAAACCAAGAGAGGAATCCAGATGAACAATCTACCTCTGACCATCCAGATCAATGACGAGCGAGCCATTCGCATCGTGATTGATGAAGCCGAACGCCGTGGCATCAACTACCGTGGCGGGCGACAGATTGCAGCAGCGATCATCAAAGAGTGGGCCGCACTTCAAGACGGCTCGAAGTCAAAGTTCAACATTGTCACAAAGGAGGCGTAAGCCATGACATCTGAGAGGAAGGCCAACGTGTGGACGGCTCTAAAAACCGCACAACAATCACTTGATGCTGTGGGCAAAGGTTCAAAAAACCAGTTCCACGGATATAACTACACCAGTGCCGAGGACATGCTGAAGGCTTGCCGCAAGGCGTTGCACGACGCAGGGCTTGTGGCTTACCGCCGGTCGTGGTCTATAGAACAAACCGACTTGGGCTGCATGGTCAACAACCACTTTTGCGTGGCTCTGGCGACGGATCAGCAAGCCGAAGAAGACTGCCTATGTGCTGAGGTCACATACCCTGCGATACCCGGCAACGGTCGCCCGCTTGACAAAGCCGTGAGTGCCGCATTGACCACAGCGTTCTCGTACTGGCTGCGTGACATTTTGATGCTGCCACGGGTTGACGGTCTGGAAGTAGACACCCGCGACGATTCAACGTACAAGCACGATGAGCAAGAAGCCGTCGGCCTTGCGGTTGAGATTGAGGACCGGGCTACCGATGAACAGATGCAGAAGTTGCTTGACGCCTTGCCTAAATACAAGGCCAGCAAGTTGGAAGAAGTCCCTGTAGTCACCTTGAAAGCGTGGCTCAAAAGAGTGAAGGAAACAGCATGAAGCAATACAACAAAGTTGGAAATGGTGCGTTGCACAACAACGGTGAGGTCAGAGGCAATCAACCGCCGTATGGTGGTCCGATTGAGATTGACGGACGCAAGTTGAGGATGTCAGCATGGGTCAAAGAGAAAGACGGCAAGCGGTACTTTAGTATTGAAGTCACTGAGGTTGTTGAGTTGGACGAAGAGCCAAAGGCTGCATTTGGAAACCAAACCAGAAAGGCGATTGACAATGGCGACATCCCGTTCTAACCCTTACTTCATGCACGAGGAAACTGCTATAGCATTCAGTGGTGGCCGCACGTCAGCCTTCATGCTTTGGCACATCCTCGATGCACACGACGGCCAGTTGCCTGAATACGTCAAAGTCGCATTCATGAACACTGGACTTGAACATGAGAAAACACTGGAGTTCGTTAGAGAAGTTCAGCAGAGATGGAATGTTGACATGGTTTGGCTTGAGGGACCAACCGAGTACCCAGAAGGAAAGAAAACACCAGACACATTTAGGATCGTTGACTTTTGCAGTGCTTCTCGTAATGGCGAGCCATTAGAGGCTTTGATTGCGGCTCGCAACCATTTGCCTACCGTCGTCATGCGATGGTGTACGGGTGAGTTGAAAATCAAACTTGTTCGTAGATATCTAGAGCAAACTTTTGGTTGGGATGAGTATCAGATTACTCTTGGTCTTAGAGCCGACGAACCTTGGCGAGTGGCAAAGATAAATCAGTACTACAGGAAGGGAGTTGAACAGATAGCACCCATGCACGCTGCTGGCCATGACGAAAATGACGTTTTGAACTTCTGGAAAAATCAGGACTTTGACTTAGACCTGCCCGGCGGTGACAACACTTTTGGCAACTGTGTTGGTTGTTTTTTAAAGTCTGTTCCCAAACTAAAAAAAATCTGTGACGCCAAGCCAGAACACTTTGATTGGTGGTCAAGGATGGAAGAAAAGTATGGGATGCAATTTAGACCAGACCGACCATCGTACAAAAATTTGCAGGTTGAATTCAGGGTGCAAGGCCGACTGTTTGACGACTCCCTAGTTGATGACTCTATACCCTGCACCTGCACAGACTGAAAGGAACTGATATGAATTCTTGCAACGCCTATGCAGTTCAAGGGCCATCGGTTGTCTCATTTTCTGGTGGTCGAACTTCGGGCTTCATGTTATGGAACATCATGCAAGCACATGGTGGCCAAGTACCCAAAGATATCCTTGTGTCCTTTCAGAACACGGGATTGGAACATCCAGCCACATACGACTTCATCGTTGAAGTTCAAGAGCAGTGGCAGATTCCGATTGTGTGGCTTGAACTTGACATCTCCGAAGACGGCTATGGCTACAAGGTGGTTGACAAGAATACGGCAGCCAGACAGGGAGAACCGTTTGCAGCGTTGATTCGCAAAAGGAAGTATCTGCCCAACCCGATAGCACGCTTCTGCACTGTAGAACTCAAGATCAAGACCCTTGAGCGATACATCAAGAACGTGCTGGGTTGGGAGGATTGGGACAACGCGATTGGTTTGCGTGCCGACGAGCCAAGACGGGTGGCAAAGATGAAGGCGGATGATCGTAATCTGACACCTGTTGCTGACGCTGGCCATACCAATCAAGATGTCATGAGGTTCTGGGAGTCACATCCTTTTGACCTCAAACTGCCCGGAGGCAACAACGACTTCGGCAACTGTGTTGGCTGCTTTCTCAAAGGACGCAGCAAACTGGAGAAAATCATTGACAGCAACCCGGCACACTTTGATTGGTGGGTTGCTATGGAAAAAGAAATAGGGTCAACATTCAGAAGCGACCGTCCAACGTACGAACAAATGCTGGTGCAAATGACCATACAAGGCCGATTGTTTGATGACTCCATACCTGACGAAAGCATGCCTTGCATGTGCCATGACTGAGAGGAACTGTAATGCTACCGATACAAGGACCGCCCGACCCCAAAGATGACCACCATGAGGACGAACAAATCTCAGCCGCAGGAGAGATTGTTTACAGGCAAAGAGAATGCCTGCACGATTGGCAAGAGATAAACGACACATCTTGTTTGTGCCGACTTTGTGGAAAGATAGAGCGGTGGGACAACATGCCCGCCAGCAATGACACTGTGATGATGAAGGCGTATGGCATCACGTTTATGGTACCCATGGACTGCTTGCCTAAATCATTTCAGAGAACGATTGAAATACAACGAATTTATAAGGAAGGGAACTAGACCATGACAACCATACACATTGAATCCGTAGAACTTCTTGCGATAGTTGGTAAGTGCAAACAAATCAAAGAAGCCGCTGTGAATCTAAAAGCCACTGGACATGATCAAGATTTGTTAGAAATTGAACAGCGGCTTGAGGCAATCATTGACGTTGTGATTGAGGCTGCAAGGGCTGAGTTCGGGAAGGTGGAAGCATGAAATTGTCACAAGTCAACGAGATGCGCAAACACATAGATCGTTTGAACGAAACCGTAAGTACTCTGCAACGAATTACCAACACCATTTGGGATCAGAAGCGGTACGAGCCATGGATTACCGAAGAAGATCAAACATGGCATCTTGACATGAGCATCAAACGATTACAAAGACACATTGAAAACTTGAACAAAGCATACGATTCAGAAGGGAACAAAGAATGACGCCAGCACGCATAGACCATCTGCGAGACGTGACCAAGCGCATCTTGATAACAAGCCAATGCCTTAACGACCTAAGCCAAAACTTGATGGCGGAGCAACCGACTGATCAGGAACTGAACACGCTTGATCAGTTCATCATTCGGCTGCAAGGTCAGATGATTGAACTGGACGATGCTGCCCAAAGCCTACAGGGGGACTTGGTATGAACTTCGCATTCGTCAAGTGGTACCCCGGTGCGTTCATGGCTGGGACTGCTCACCTGTCCAACGAAGAGGTGGGTGCTTATATCCGACTTCTCTGCTGGCAGGCGCAGTCCGGCGAACTGCCCAACGACTTTGACCGCCTGAGCCGTTTGGCGGACGGAATGAGTCTTGATTCATGGAAAGCCATCAGGGACAAGTTCCAAGTGGACGAGGCCACCGACGGTTTGTTCAACGAACGGATGAGATCAGAAATGACAGCAGCAGCCGACCGTGTCGCAAAGGGCCGAAAGGCTGCCGACACCCGGTGGGGAAAAGAGGAGTATGCAAGGGCATGTGCGGATGCATTGCCGACCCA
>CEPH01014605.1_pt1 | contig 10592 bp, 9 predicted proteins | sample 530571 | NCBI WGS metagenome assembly CEPH01 (sample SAMEA2620413, study PRJEB7988) | marine metagenome | biome: marine biome (ENVO:00000447); feature: surface water layer (ENVO:00002042); material: "saline water (ENVO:00002010), including plankton (ENVO:xxxxxxxx)" | depth 5 m | reverse complement strand
CCAGGTGTGGATGCGCGCGGTCGGCGGGCCGAACGCGGGCAAGCTGCAACGCGCAAGCTGGGAAGACGCGTTCGACGCGATCGTGAAGGCTGCGAAGCAGGGCGGGGAAGGCTCCATCGCGGCGGTCGCGGGCGATCTGGTCGATTGCGAGACGATGTTTGCGGCCAAGCGCCTGCTGGCCGAGCTCGGCTCGGACAAGCTCGAAGGGCGCCAGACGGGCCTCGACTATGACTGCTCCAGCCTTGCCGGAATCGCGTTCAACTCGACGCTGGCGGGTATCGAGAGCGCCGATGCGATCCTGATCGTCGGCAGCCAGGTCCGCCACGAAGCGCCGCTGATCAATGTTCGTCTGCGCAAGGCGGCCAAGCGCGGCGCGAAGATCTTCCTGATCGGGCCCGAGTGGGACACGACCTTCGCCTGCGAATTCCTCAGCGAGGATGCGGGCCTGCTGCACGATCTGCCCGGCCACGTGGCCGATGCGTTCAAGGACGCGGCGCGGCCTGCGATCATCGTCGGCCCCGGCGGTCTGGCGGCGGGCGCGCTGCACCCGGCGCTGGCGCTGGCGGACGAGTGGAACCTGGTGCGTGACATCGACGGAGAGGCCTGGAACGGCTTCAACGTGATCCACACCGCTGCGGCCAGGATGGGCGCGGTGATGCTGGGCTATGCGCAAAAGGGCGGGATCAAGGATGTGGTCGACGCCGCGCCTGCCGTGCTGCTCTCGCTTGGCGCGGACTCGGTCGATTACGGCGCGTTCGACAAGAGCCTGAAGGTCTATATCGGCCACCACGGCGATGCCGGCGCCCACGCGGCGGATATCATCCTGCCCGCGGCCAGCTATGCCGAGAAGGACGGGACCTACGTGAACACCGAAGGCCGCGTGCAATTTGCCGAGAAGGCGGTGTTCGCCCCCGGCGATGCGCGTGAAGACTGGACGATCCTGCGTGCCCTCGCCGATGCCTTCGGCGTGAGCGTCGGCTTCGACAGCTTCGCACAGCTGCAGTCTGCGATGATCGACGCCGTGCCTGCGCTGGGCGAGGAAGGCATCGCGCCGCTGGGCAAGCTGCCCAAGGGCAAGAAGACGCCCAAGGCCAAGGGCACGATCGCGTACCCGATCGCCGACTTCTACCTCACCAATCCCATCGCCCGCGCGAGCGAGACGATGCAGCGCTGCTCGGCCGAACTGGTCCACGGTGACGAGATTCTGGAGGCTGCGGAATGACCGAATTCTTCCAATCTCTCGGCATGAACTACGAGTGGGCGTGGTTCGTCGCGACGATCGCGGGCATCCTGCTGATCGCACTGCCGCTGATGCTGGCGGTCGCCTACGTCATCCTGATCGACCGCAAGGTCTGGGCTGCGATCAACCTGCGCAAGGGCCCCAACGTGGTCGGCCCGTTCGGCCTGCTGCAGAGCTTTGCCGATGGTCTGAAGGTGTTCCTGCAGGAAACCATCATCCCGAGCGCGGCGAACAAGGGCATCTTCATCATCGCGCCGATCATCACCTTCACGGTGGCACTGGCGGCGTGGGCGGTGGTGCCGTTCGCGGATGGAGTGGTGCTGGCGGATATCAATGTCGGCCTGCTGTACATCCTCGCGATCAGTTCGCTGTCGGTTTACGGCGTGGTGATGGCCGGGTGGGCCTCGAACTCGAAATACCCGTTCTTCTCCGCCATGCGTGCCGCTGCGCAGATGATCTCGTACGAGGTCTCGATCGGCTTCATCCTCGTGTGCGTCGTGCTCTGGGCAGGTTCGTGGAACCTCACCGAGATCGTCGATGCGCAGCGCGGCCACGGTTTCGGCATCGTCAACGGGTTCTATTTCAACCTGCTGCTGTTCCCGATGTGGGTGGTGTTCTTCATCAGCTCGCTTGCGGAAACGCAGCGCGTTCCGTTCGACCTGACCGAGGCGGAGAGTGAGCTGGTTGCCGGGTATCAGACCGAATATTCCAGCATGGCTTTCGCGCTCTACTGGCTGGGTGAATATGCCAACATCCTGCTGATGTGTGCGCTCAATACGCTGCTGTTCTTCGGCGGGTGGCTGCCGCCTGTCGACTGGGCGCCGCTGTACTGGGTGCCGGGGATTATCTGGTTCCTGCTCAAGACGCTGTTCTTCTTCTTCATGTTCAGCTGGGTGATGGCGACCGTGCCGCGCTACCGCTACGACCAGCTGATGCGGCTTGGCTGGAAGATCTTCCTGCCGATGAGCCTGATCTTCGTTTTCGTCATCAGCGGCTACCTGATGGCCACCGGGCATTTCGGAAGCGCAGCATGAGCATGATTTTGGCCCTGGCCGCCTTGGCGGGCACCACTTTCCAGTGCAGCGCGGATACGGCGACTTTCACCATATTCGCACCTGACGAGGAGCAAACCGCGAACGTCATGGGAAATGTGCTGACGCTGTACAGCGTGACCGGCGATGGCGAGATCGTGCCGTCGTCCGCACGTATCTCCCAGGTTTTCGACGATATGCCCAACTCGCTCTACATCGAGATGAAGAGCGACGAAGCGACGATCGAATTCGAGATCTCCGAAGTCGATATGGCGGCTGCCACCGCTAGAGCGGCGGTTACCGGCACGCTGCCTTCGGGTGAGGTGATGGCCGTTCCCGGCTCCTGCACGATCGGCACAATTGCTCGCGAGGAAACTGACGCATGAGCATCGCACAAACCATCAAGGCCTTTACCCTCTACGAGTTCGTGAAGGCCCACGCGCTGACCCTGAAGTATCTCTTCAAGCCCAAGGTCACGATCAACTACCCGTACGAGAAGAATCCGATCAGTCCGCGGTTCCGGGGCGAGCATGCGCTGCGCCGCTATCCCAACGGGGAAGAGCGCTGCATCGCGTGCAAGCTGTGCGAGGCGGTGTGCCCGGCGCAGGCGATCACCATCGAGTCGGAGCCGCGCGCGGACGGTTCGCGCCGCACCACGCGCTACGACATCGACATGACCAAGTGCATCTATTGCGGTTTCTGCCAGGAAGCGTGCCCGGTGGATGCGATCGTCGAGGGGCCGAACTTCGAATATTCGACGGAAACCCGCGAAGAACTGCTTTACGACAAGGCCAAGCTGCTCGCCAATGGTGACAAATGGGAACGCGCCATCGCAGCCAACCTTGAAGCCGACGCGCCCTACCGCTAGGCGCGCCACAGACCACTCGCGGGGCACTTTTTCAAAGCCATGATCCAGGCCATAGCCTTCTACCTTTTCGCAACGATGGTGATCGCCAGTGGCGTGCTCACCATCATGAGCCGCAATCCGGTGCATTCGGTGCTGTGGCTGATCCTGGCGTTCTTCAACGCGGCGGGCCTGATGGTGCTGCTGGGTGCGGAGTTCATCGCGATGCTGCTGGTCGTCGTTTATGTCGGTGCCGTGGCCGTGCTGTTCCTGTTCGTGGTGATGATGCTCGACGTCGACATGGCGGAGCTGCGCGCCGGCTTCATCAAGAACTTCCCGCTGGGGATCGCGATCGCGCTGGTGCTGCTGGCGGAGCTGGTGCTGGGCATCGGCGCGCTGGGGGCCGGGCCGCTTGAGCTGGGCACTGCGAGCGGCGCGAACGCGCCCAATCTGGCCAACAGCAACATCGAGAATATCGGCGCGCTGCTCTATTTGAAGTACATCTTCGTGTTCGAGGCGGCAGGCCTGATCCTGCTGGTGGCGATGATCGGCGCGATCGTGCTGACCCACCGCGACCTCAAGACCACGCGCGGCCACCAGAACATCACCAAGCAGGTTCGTCGCAACCCGAAGGAAGCAACCCAGATGAAGCAGCCGACCGTCGGCGAGGGGGTCGAGCTATGATCGGCATCCAGCATTACATCATCGTCAGCGCGATCCTGTTCGTGCTCGGCGTGCTTGGCATCTTCCTCAACCGCAAGAACGTGATCGTCATCCTGATGGCGATCGAGCTGATCCTGCTGGCGGTGAACATCAACCTGGTCGCTTTCAGCGCCTTCCTCGGCGACCTGACCGGCCAGATCTTCGCGATGTTCGTGCTGACCGTGGCGGCGGGCGAAGCGGCCATCGGGCTCGCGATCCTCGTCATCTTCTTCCGTGACCGTGGAACGATCGCGGTCGACGATGTGAACCGGATGAAGGGCTGAACCACCCGTGCAGTCTTCGATCCTCCTCATCGTCTTCCTGCCGCTGGCGACTGCCATTGTCGCCGGGCTTTTCGGCGGCACGATCGGCAAGACGCCGGCTAAGGTGCTCACGACCGTCGGGCTGTTCGCCTCCTGCGCGCTCAGCTGGCCGATCTTCCTCGACTTCCTCGGCGGCAATGCCCAGGCGCAGGTCGTGCCGGTGCTCCAGTGGGTGCAGTCGGGCGATCTCTCGTTCGACTGGGCGCTGCGTGTCGACACGCTGACCGCGGTCATGCTGGTGGTCATCACCAGCGTCTCCGCGCTGGTCCACCTGTACTCGTGGGGGTACATGGACGAAGATCCCAGCCAGCAGCGCTTCTTTGCTTACCTCAGCCTGTTCACCTTCGCGATGCTGATGCTCGTGACGGCAGACAATCTGGTGCAGATGTTCTTCGGTTGGGAAGGCGTCGGCCTCGCGTCCTACCTGCTGATCGGCTTCTGGTATAAAAAGCCCAGCGCCAACGCCGCCGCGATCAAGGCCTTCGTGGTTAACCGCGTGGGCGACCTTGGCTTCATGCTCGGCATTTTCGGCACCTTCCTGGTGTTCGGCACCGTCTCGATCCCCGCGATCCTCGAACAGGCTCCGGCGATGAGCGGCAGCTCGATCACCTTCATGGGCATGCGCCTGATGACGATGGACATCCTGTGTCTGCTGCTGTTCGTCGGCGCGATGGGCAAGTCGGCGCAGCTGGGCCTGCACACCTGGCTGCCCGACGCGATGGAAGGCCCGACCCCGGTTTCCGCGCTGATCCACGCCGCCACCATGGTGACCGCGGGCGTGTTCATGGTCTGCCGCCTGTCGCCGATGTTCGAGACTGCACCTGTGGCGCTGACCGTGGTGACCGTGATCGGCGGCGCGACTTGCCTGTTCGCGGCGACCATCGGCACCACGCAGTGGGACATCAAGCGGGTGATCGCCTATTCGACCTGTTCACAGCTGGGCTACATGTTCTTCGCCGCCGGCGTTGGCGCCTACGGCGTGGCGATGTTCCACCTGTTCACGCACGCCTTCTTCAAGGCTCTGCTGTTCCTCGGCGCGGGCGCGGTGATCCACGCGATGCACCACGAGCAGGACATGCGCTACTACGGCGCACTGCGTAAGCGCATCCCGATCACCTTCTGGGCGATGATGGCGGGTACGCTGGCGATCACCGGTGTCGGGATCATCGACGTGTTCGGCTTTGCAGGCTTCTATTCGAAGGATGCGATCCTCGAAGCGGCCTATGCGCGCGGCACGGGCGCAGCCAACTTCGCCTTCTGGGCGGGTGCGATCGCGGCGATGCTGACCAGCTTCTATTCCTGGCGCCTGATGTTCCTGACCTTCTGGGGCAAGCCGCGCTGGGCCGATAGCGAGCATATCCAGCACGCAGTCCATCACGGGCATGACGAGCCGGAGGATCACAATCCGGCCGCGCAGGAAGATTCGGGCGAGGCCGTGGCGCACCACGTTCCCTCGACCGAGGAGAAGGCCGGCACTGCCGGCTATCATCCGCACGAGGCACCGTGGGTCATGCTGATCCCGCTGGTCGTGCTGAGCCTGGGCGCAGTGTTCGCAGGCTTCGTGTTCTACGAGCCGTTCGTGGATGTCGAAGGCTTCTGGCAGGGTTCCGTGTTCTTCAACGAGAACCTGGTCCACACGATGCACGGCGTGCCGCTGTGGGTGAAGCTGACCGCGACCATTGCGATGCTTCTGGGTCTCGCGATCGCCTGGCTGTCCTACATCCGCAATCCGAAGCTGCCGGAAGCGGCAGCCGAGCAGCTGGGCCCGATCTACCGCTTCTTCCTCAACAAGTGGTACTTCGACGAGCTGTACAACTTCCTGTTCGTGAAGCCTGCCTTCTGGCTGGGCCGCGTGTTCTGGAAGGTGCTCGACATCGGAATTATCGACAGGTTCGGGCCTGATGGCGCGGCCTGGGTGGTCAGGCAGGGATCGGTCGGGGCCAAGCGCTTCCAGTCCGGCATGCTCAACACCTACGCCCTGATCATGCTGCTCGGCCTTGTCGCCGCTATTACCTGGGTGCTGCTGTAATGGAGGGCTTCCCAATCCTTTCGCTGATGCTGCTGGTGCCGCTGGTCGGTGCGGTGCTGTGCATGTTCGTCAACGCGTCGACCGCTCGCTGGGTCGCGCTGATCGCCACGCTGATCGATCTGGTGCTGGGCATCATGCTCTGGCTCAATTTCGACATCGGCGGCGCGCAATGGCAGTTTCCCGAGCGCGCGAACCTGTTCGCAGGCTTCGAATATGCGCTCGGCATCGATGGCATTGCGCTGATGCTGATCATGCTCAGCGTGTTCCTGATGCCGATCTGCATCCTCGCCAGCTGGACCAGCGTGACCAAGCGCGTCGGCGAATACATGGCCGCGTTCCTGATCATGGAAGTGCTGATGATCGGCGTGTTCGCCGCGCAGGACATCCTGCTTTTCTACATCTTCTTCGAAGCCGGCCTGATCCCGATGTACCTGATCATCGGCATCTGGGGCGGCGACGACCGGATCTACGCCAGCTTCAAATTCTTCCTCTACACGCTGCTCGGCTCGGTCGTGATGCTGATCGCGATGCTGTGGATGATCCAGGAAGCAGGCACCAGCTCGATCCCCGTGCTGCTGCAATACGACTTCCCGCCGGAAGCGCAGACTTGGCTCTGGCTCGCCTTCTTCGCCAGCTTCGCGGTGAAGATGCCGATGTGGCCCGTCCACACGTGGCTGCCCGCTGCACACGTTCAGGCACCGACCGCCGGCTCGGTCATCCTCGCGGGCGTGCTGCTGAAACTTGGCGGCTACGGCTTCATCCGCTTCAGCCTGCCGATGTTCCCCGAGGCATCCGCACAGTTCGTGTGGCTGGTCTTCGGCCTCAGCATGATCGCGGTGGTGGTCACCAGCCTGATCGCGCTGGTCCAGCACGACATGAAGAAGCTGATTGCCTATTCCTCGGTCGCGCACATGGCGATCGTGACCGCGGGCCTGTTCGCGTTCAATTCGCAGGGCATCGAAGGCGCGATGGTGATGATGCTGTCGCACGGCCTCGTCTCGGGCGCGCTGTTCCTGTGCGTGGGCGTGATCTACGACCGGCTGCACACGCGTGAGATCGCCCGTTATGGCGGCCTTGCCACCAACATGCCGCGTTACGCGCTGTTCTTCCTGCTGTTCACCATGGCGAGCATCGGCCTGCCGGGGACAAGCGGCTTCGTCGCCGAGTTCATCAGCCTTGCGGGTATCTACCAGATGTCCAGCACGACGACCTTCGTGCTGACCACCGGCATCATCCTTGGCGCGGGGTACATGCTGTATCTCTACCGCCGGGTGGTCTTCGGTGAGCAGAAGAACGCCGATGCCGCCGCGATGCCGGATATGAACGCACGCGAATGGCTGATGCTGGCACCGGTTGCTGCAGCCGTGCTGTGGATGGGCGTCTATCCCGAGAGCTTCCTTGCACCGATGCGCAGCGACATTGCGGCCATCGAAGCCCGGATCGCGCGTGCCACTCCGGCAGGTGATGCGATGCTGGTGGCAGGCACGCCCAACGAACATGCGGCCAACTACATGGCAGGCGAACATGGCAGCGGCCATGGTGCCGAAGGTGAACACGGCGCTGCGGAAGAAGGCGGCTCTGAAGGGGCCGAACACTAATGGATTACGCAACTTCCTTTGGCCGGATCATTCCCGAGCTGCTCCTGACCGGTTCCGGCCTGGTGCTGCTTATGATTGCCGCGTTTGGCGGTGAGAAGGCGAGCCGCCTGGTCTCGATCCTTGCCGCAGTGGCAATCGGCGCGGCCGGCTGTCTTGTCATTCCGACGCTGGCGAATGGTGTCGAGGGCGAGGCTGCGACCGCCTTCTACGGCCAGATCAGCGCCGACTCTTTCTCCGCTTTCGCAAAGCTGCTGGTCTATCTCGCGGCGATCGGCTGCCTGATGATCGCGCCCGGCTTCTTCACCCAGCGGCGCGCGATGAAGCCCGAATATCCGGTGCTGGTGCTGTTCGCCACGCTGGGCATGAGCATTATGGTCTCCGCGACCGATCTGATGACGCTGTACATCGGGCTCGAGCTCAACAGCCTCGCGGCCTACGTGCTCGCCAGCTTCCTGCGTAACGACAGCCGTTCGGCGGAGGCGGGGCTCAAGTATTTCGTCCTCGGTGCGCTCGCCAGCGGCATTCTGCTCTACGGGATGAGCCTTACCTACGGCTTCACCGGCACGACCAGCTTCGCCGGCATCCGCGCGGCGCAGGAAGCGGGGCTTTCCACCGGTGCGCTGTTCGGGCTGATCTTCGTGCTTGCCGGTCTGGCATTCAAGATTTCCGCCGTGCCGTTCCACATGTGGACCCCGGACGTTTACCAGGGCGCGCCGACCCCGGTGACGACCTTCTTCGCCACCGCGCCCAAGGTGGCGGCGGTTGCGCTGACCGCGCGCGTCGCGCTCGACGCATTCGGTTCGCAGGCCGATGCCTGGCGGCAGATCGTGATCTTCGCCGCGCTCGCCTCGATCATCGTGGGTGCGCTCGGCGCGATCGGGCAGAACAACCTCAAGCGGCTGCTCGCCTATTCCTCGATCAACAATGTCGGCTTCATCCTGATCGGCCTCGCCGCGGCGACGGTCGAAGGGGCGAGCGCGATGCTGTTCTATCTGACGACGTACGTGGTGATGTCGCTGGGCAGCTTCGTCGCGGTGCTGATGCTGCGCAATGGCGAGGGTGAGAACCTGGAAACCTTCGAGGATATCGCCGGTCTTTCCAGCACGCGCCCCGGCGTTGCGCTGTGTCTGCTGGCGCTGATGTTCAGCCTCGCCGGAATTCCGCCGCTGCTGGGCTTCTGGGCCAAGGTCGAGGTGTTCAACGCAGCGATCCAGGCCGGCCTGGTTCCGCTGGCGGTGATCGGCATCGCGGCGAGCGTGATCGGCGCGTTCTATTACATCAAGTTCGTCAAGGTGATGTATTTCGAAGAGCCGGTAGGCCGCGCCACCAAGGGTGGCAGCGCCGCACACTGGGCGATCCTGATCATCTGCACCCTGCTGATCTCGCCGCTCGGCTTCCTGCTGACCCGCGGACTGCAGGCGATGACCGATACGGCGGCGGCGGGCCTGTTCCCGGGCGTCTGAGCCCGCGAATGCCCGGCGCGACGTCTTGATACGGACCGTACCCGAAACCGGCTCGACCAATGCCGACCTGCTCAGCGTGCTGCGCGCCGGCGAGGCCGTGCGCGAAGGGGACTGGCTGGTCGCCGACCGGCAGGTATCGGGGCGGGGCAGGCAGGGCCGTGGCTGGCATGACGGCCGCGGCAACTTCATGGGCTCCACAATCGTGCGCCTTTTGCCCGGACAGCCGCCTGCACACACGCTGTCGTTGCTCGCCGGGGTTGCCCTGTTCGAAGCGGTTCAGGGCGTAGTCAACGCCGCCGACTGCACCTTGCGCCTCAAATGGCCCAACGACGTGCTGGTCGGAAATGCCAAGCTTTCGGGCATCCTGCTCGAAGCGCAGGGCGATGCGGTGGTGATCGGGATCGGCGTCAATCTGGTCGCCGCGCCCGATCTGCCCGACCGCAAGACGATCGCCCTGACCGCGTTCGGCCCCGCACCCGATCGCGATGCCTTCGCCAGCAGCCTCGCTACGCACTTCGCGACCGAGTTGGAGCGCTGGCGGACTTACGGCCTCGAACCGCTGTTACGCAGCTGGATCGCGGCAGGCACCCCGCGCGGTACGCAGGTGAGCGTGCATGAACCCGATGGCGGGCGCGTCCACGGCCTGTTCGATGGGCTTGAACCGGATGGTTCGATGCGACTGCGCTTGGAGGATGGGGCCTTGCGTGTCATTCACGCAGGCGATGTGATCTTGGCGGAAAGGTAGCCGATGCTTCTCGCGATCGATGTCGGAAACACCAACCTCGTCTTTGCGCTGTTCGAAGGGGATGAGCTGCGCGCGCGTTGGCGCATCTCCACCGATGGGCGGCGCACGGGCGACGAATATGCGGTATGGCTGTTCCAGTTACTCGGCATCGAAGGCGTTGCCCGCGAAGAGATTACGCATATCATCTTCGGCTCGGTCGTCCCGCGTGCGGATCACAACCTGACCGTGCTGTGCGAGAAATATTTCGGGATCACCCCGATTATCGCCGGGCAGGGCGAGGCGGCGTGGAATTTCGAGATCGACGTCGATCTTCCCAGTTCGCTGGGTGCAGACCGCGCGCTCAACTGCATTGCGGCCCATTCGCTGGTCGGCGGAGACCTGATCGTGGTCGATTTCGGCACCGCGACCAAGTTCGAAGCGGTCGATTTCAACGGTGCCTACAAGGGCGGGATCATCGCACCGGGAATAAACCTGTCGCTCGACGCGCTGGTGGGCAAGACGGCGAAACTGCCGCGCATCGCGATCCACGCGCCCGATACCGACAGCGTTATCGGCCGCAATACCGAGGATCAGATGCTGATCGGGGTGTTCTGGGGCTACGTCGCGATGATGGAAGG
>CEPH01035547.1_pt1 | contig 10596 bp, 10 predicted proteins | sample 530571 | NCBI WGS metagenome assembly CEPH01 (sample SAMEA2620413, study PRJEB7988) | marine metagenome | biome: marine biome (ENVO:00000447); feature: surface water layer (ENVO:00002042); material: "saline water (ENVO:00002010), including plankton (ENVO:xxxxxxxx)" | depth 5 m | reverse complement strand
AACCCCACACTAGACCTTTATCGCAACAGTGCTAGTCCAGCAAATGATGATATTATGGGTGAGATTGTGTTCTCAGGAGAAAATGATGCTGGAGAAAAGATAACATACTCTTCAATTCGTTCTCACCCAAGTTCAGTAGCAGATGGAGCTGAAAGTGATAGGTTGGTGTTTCGTGCAATAAGAAATGGTACTCTTCTTACTTATATGGAAATGAAATTTGACCTTATTCAATTCAATAGGGATATATTTTTAAATTCTGGACAAACGATTATGTTTGAAGGGGCTACAAGCGATAATAACGAAACGACCCTGACTGCTACCGACCCAACCGCAGACCGCACCATAACATTACCTGATGCGACAGGCACTGTTGCATTAAACGAATCTGGCATTTTAAACCTTACAAACTCAGGCTCACAGTCAGAGCTACGATTATACTGCGAAAGTGCTAACGCACACTATGCCGCTTTGAAAGCACCAGCACATTCTGCATTTTCTGGGAATGTCGATATAACGCTACCAGCAACGGCTGGAACATTAGCTCTTACGAGCGGTGACATTACTGGTAATGCCGCTACAGCTACCACAGCTACAAATGCTGACACGGTAGACAATAAGCATATAGCTGTCGTTTCAGCCCTACCGTCATCACCTGACTCAAATACAATTTATTTTATAACCTAGCGGATACAAAATGATTATCAACAATTTTGAAGTGCTTCATCCAGACGTTAATCTCAATGAAGTGAAAATACGATGTTTTAATTCAAAAACTAGTGAAGAACTGGTTGTTTATGAAGATATTACAGGTATCCCATTTCATGCAGTTTTATTACAATGTGTCAGTGTGGCACAAGAATGGGAGAATAATCAATGACTGTTTATTGGTGTGACCCATATCTTGAAGCTAGTACGCAAGGTAATGGAACTACTGATACAAGCACACGTAGCGGAACGTATGCAGCCCCATTTAGTTTAAGTGATTTGAATAATCAAAGTACAGCTTCACCAAACGTTCATACATATAACAGTGTGGCACTAGCTGATGGTGATGAACTCAGATTTAAGGGTTTGCCTTTTTCTACTTTGTTTGAAAGTTGGGGGGATGTTTATTGTTCTGGTTCAAATCTTGTTAGAAGTAGTGGTAACTCACAAGACTTTTCAACTCCAAATTGGAACGCTGGTTCTGGCAATGGTAGTAGTAGTATAAGTCATGTTTTTGCTATTCCTGACACTATCTGTCAAGCAATGACAGGCAACTGGACTCATCCTCTCTTTATTACTCATAATGGTGATAGCAATTCAAGTCAGTTAAATTTCAATGCTTGCGGTAATTTTATACAAGCACTTCAATTTAAAGGTTATGATATTAACAATCCTTTCACTCTCTATCACTTAAAAGACACATATTTCAACAAACACAACTTCCCAAGTGGCGCAACTTATTACATGGCAACAGGAACTAGTGCTGTTGAAATAAAGTTTAGTGCTGGTTGGACAAGCACAACATCACAAGACGGATGGAGTATTTTTGAAAATGGTATGCAAAGTAATTTTAATCAGTGGAGACTAGGTATATATAATGATGGCTCTAAATTCGATTTATTACGTATGCCAATGATAACCACCCAACATTATGGTTCGAGTGGTGGTTATGCCTATGTTTATAATTATTTTTCTGAGACTACTTTTACTCATCAAGTTTACCAGTTCCATTGGTGGGGTGCTGGAAGTAATTATGTTTATGGTTCGACAACTAATGTCGAGTATTATCAGGGTGGTGGTCAATCGCAAAGAGACCAATATATATATGGATACGGTAGTGTCTACAAAAAACCTTTATCAATAGGAACATCTAGCGACTATTTTCGCATTTTGACAAACGGTTCAGAGACTCATATTGGTGATACTTTTCAATTCGCATCTAACACAGGAGATAGAAGAGGATTTACTGGGGATGCTAGTACAAATAACTTTAATTTGTATTTTATGAATAATTCTTCATATTATTTCGCACAACTATCATCAGGTGGATTTTTAGATTGGTTTGGTTCTGGTAACAGACCAACCATTACTTATGGAACTAATCTTTCTCGCCCTACAGTCGGTAAATTAAGTCCGTGGAGTAGCACAAGTTATGTACAGCCTACTGCCGCTGTTACCTCTGGTTTAGGTTTTGCATATTGTAAAGAAAACTTAAAACTTAGTGGTAATAATTGGTGGGATACTCAGATAGAAAAAGGTAACTCTTCCAATCCAATTGTCATTGGTAACGTAGGTTTATTGGAGTGTAATGGTAATAATTATAAAACAACTAATCCAGATATGAAAGTAAATGCTATTGCAGCAGATTACGACCAAACGAATAACACGGCTGTCAAACTTGCCATGTTTAGCTGTGAGGCGAATGATTATGATGGAAAACCAGTGTTGTTATTGTGGACGCATAACATCACCAGTGATGCAGTTATTACACCTCACCTAGCTTGGAATGATACAGTCGGAAGTGATGATGTTTTGACGGTAAGATATAATCAATCCAACGAAGGCTCGTTATCTAATATGGAAAGTGCTTGTATTCCACTTGAATTGAAAGTGCCAGACTATACACAAGCATCAGATAATTTGCGTTTAAAAGTTTCAATGAGTTACGAAACTACTGGTACGGCAACTTCAAGGACTTTAGGAACTGTGACGCATTTTAGAAATAGTGCAGTTCCCAATAATTTAGGTATTGTAGCACGTAACCATACCATAAACACTAGCTCTACACCGACTGTTGTATATTCCAATTTATCTGGTAACAGTAGTCCTAATGATAGTGTGCCAACATCAGGTCAAACAAAAATAACCAGTGTTCTAGTAGCTTTGTATTTAGGGTTTGAGAAGAGCGCAACTATAGCGCAGAAATTTCATTTACACTCCGCTGAAATTGAGACTTATTAATGTCTGCGCCTGTCGTAAGCTCATTAGGATACTATCGTAGCTTAGATATCGGCTCACTTGGTTTCTACATTGGCAACATGCCTAGTGGCGGTGGTGGTGGCGGTGGTGGTGGTGGCGGTAGCAATTTAAATAACATTAAAATAGGTGTTACTCCAGCAGCAGCTACTTTAACGGATGGCACACCAACCTCTATGACCGTTTCTGGGTCTGGAACGCAATCTGACCCATTCACAGCTGAATCATTTAACCAAACACATAACAGCACTGGCACGATTGAATTTACTGTCTCTGGGTCAGGTGAGGTATTCTGGGCTACTTCTGTTTCCTCAGAGCAAAACTATGATTTTGCAAGATTATTTATTAATGGAACTCAAGTTAGTTCTATATCAGGAAATGGTAGTACCGATAGTGGAAGTAGTAATCTTGTGAATGGCGATACTGTCGAATTTAGGTACACAAAAGACCATTCGGTTTCACAATTTAGCGACAAAGGTTATCTAACTAGTTTATATATTGTTTCGTCTGGGGGAAGTAGTAGTTCAGTAACGCCAACGGCAATATACGTCGGCAGTGTTCAAGTGACAGAAGTCTATGTAGGTAGTACAAAGGTTTGGGGATAAAAAAATGATGTTTGGTTCTGCAAGTTTTTCACAAGCCCCTTTTGCTACACAAGCTACACAGATTCATCTAGGTAGCTGTAATATGATAGGCACAAGTAGTAAAGTATCTGCTGGAGTTGGCATATTATCAGGTACAACAGATATTTCTATGAACTTTACTCAGTCTTCATCAATTAATTTTATTTTCAGTGGCATTACGAATCAATCAGCAAATTTTTCACAAACAACAGGTGCGAGTAGACTTCAAAAACTATCTGCGTCTATGTCTGCAAATTTTTCACAAACAAGTAGCATAATTCGTATATTAAGTTTGTCTTCATCACAAATTGCTAATTTTGTAATCAGTCAAAGCTCCAGTATAGTCAAACCCTCATCTGCAAGTATAACATTTGATTTTAGATTAGGAAGTACAGGTGTTGTTTTAAAAGACGCAACCAGTAATATTACTGCTTTATTTATCAAGACAACTTCGGGTAATGTAGTATTATCAGGCACAACAAACATGGTATCTGAATTTTTACAAAGTCAAAATTTAACAGCTATATTTTCTGGATCGCAAACAATGTCTAGTCAATTTAACACATCAACGCTTGGTGAAATTCTATGGGAAAACGCTGTATCACCTACAGAAGTTTGGAGTGATATATCGTCAGATGCAGAAAATTGGACTATTGTAACTGATACTGCACAGAATTGGATTGAACAATGATTGAATTTGCGGAATGGTTGCCAGACCAACCACCAATTGCAAGTGGCACAATAACAGCCACCAATGTTATACCAGCAGCAAAAGGATATAGAAGTATGCCATCTTTTGTTGAATATTCTAATGCGGCAGATAGTACCATAAAAGGGATTTTCGCTGCAAAAGATGATGCTGGAAATGCAAATCTTTTTGTTGGTGATGGCGGTAAACTATATAAGCACAACTCTGGTACTAATAATCTTGACGATATTAGTAAGGCTGGTAGCCCAGCGTATGATTTAGTTTCAGATGAGCGATGGAGATTCATACAATTTGGAAATTTTGTTATTGCGTCAGGGGGAGTTGGTGAAGAATTACAGGTTTTTCAGTTAGGAACTTCTTCTAATTTTTCAAATTTAGGTGGTTCTCCCCCCAAAGCAGATTTTATCACTACTGTAAGAGATTTTATTTGGGTGGCTAACTTAGATTCTGGAACTGGTCGCATACCGTTTCGAGTGCAATGGTCAGGTTTCAATGCAGTAGACAGTTGGACGGCTGGTACTGATCAATCCGATTTTCAAGACTTACCTGATGCTGGTAACATAACTGGGTTGGTCGGTGGAGAATATTGCACGATTTTGACTGAAAGAGCTATTTTTAGAGCAACCTACTCTGGTTTGCCCTTAGTATGGCAGTTTGACAAAGTAGAAGCACAAAAAGGATGCGCTTTTAAACATTCCGTTTGCAATATCGGTAATCTTGTATTTTATCTGTCTGATGATGGTTTTTATGCTTTCAATGGTGAGCGTTCAACGCCAATTGGAACAGAAAAAGTTAATGATTTTTTTCTATCTGATTTTGATTCAAATTATGATGATAGGTTATCTGCAAGCGTTGATCCTAATCGAGAGATTGCTATGTGGAGTTACACTTCAACCCAGTCTTCGTCTGGTCAACCAGACAAAATACTTGTTTACAACTATGTGTTGAACAAGTGGAGTTTGCTTGAAATACAAGCAGATTTATTATCACCATTTTTTGCCAGTGGATACACAACAGACAATTTAAATCAGATAAATACTTTAGTGGATAACATAAATACGAATGTTGACTCAAGATTATTTAAAGGGGGGCAATATGTGTTTGGCGGTGCGTTTGGACAAAAAATATTTGCATTTACTGGGTCTCCATTGTCAGGAACGATTGAAACAGCGGAAGCTACGTTAAACTTAGGCAAACATACATTAGTAACAAAAGTGTTTCCGTACTACGAGGGGGGTACAGTCAATCTGCAAATAGGCACAAGAAACAATCAATCGGTTGATGCTACGTTTACAGCGTCTGTTGCACCGAATAATGATGGTTTTGCTCCGTTTCGCAGTCAGGGCAGATATCATAGAGCCAAGTTTTTAATTTCTGGTGCTTGGAGTAATGCATTAGGCATAGATTACGAAGGTACGCCAGTTGGGGGAAGGTAATGTCGAGACTATCTAATTTTAGATTACTTAATCCAGTTTTAGCCACGACTAGACAAATTGCTGAAATATTAAATAATACCATTAATGGAAAGTTGAATTGCACTGGTGAGTTTACTATTTCTTCTGGCACTACAACCACTACTGTTACAGACCCTCGAGCTTCGAAGGATAGCATGATATTTTTTACAGGGTTAAACAATACAATGACAAATTCCAACCCTTTTATTAGCACCAGAAATAACGGTAGTTTTGTTGTAACACATTCAAGTTTTGGGAGTAATGTAGTTGTTGGATATGCAATTATTGGATAACGATTGGGCTAGGTGCGAAAAATATATAGAGGCGGCTTTGAAATATGCACATAATAGTCATCAGTTGGGAGATGTTCGGAAATCCGTGGAGCAAGGCACAGCCCAGTTTTTTCCGTTTGAAAAATCTGCTATGATAACAGAAATAGTAGATTATCCAAATAAATCTGTTTGCCGAATTTGGTTAGCTGGTGGAGATTTAGAAGAACTTGTAGAAGCGGAAAAGAAAATTTGTGATTGGGCTCGAAGTCATGGTTGTGATGGGATTGAAATTATTGGAAGGCATGGATGGAAAAAAGTATTAAAAGATTATTTGCCAACATCAACAGTTTTAGTAAAGGATTTGAAAAATGAGTAAAGGTGGTGGTGGTTCAACTAGAACCTTAACTTCGACGACAGGTGCAACTCCTTTTGCACAACCGTTCTTAAAGTTTGGGATTGAGGAAGCTCGAAGATTATATGAAAGTCCTACACCTCAGTTCTACCCAGAAAGTACAGTTGTTGATTTCAGCCCAGAATCTGAGATGGCGTTGGATGCGAGAAGACAATATGCACTACAACCAAATCCATTAGTCTCAGGTGTACAAGAGGTTGTAGCTCAAAATTTAATGGGAACAAATCCCCTTCTATCTGCTGCTTTCAAACCAGTCGTTGAACAAGTTGAAGGCTCGTTGAGTAAGGCTGGAAGATATGGTTCTGAGTATGGCACACAAGCAATGGCTCAAGCATTAGCTCCATTTGCACTTCAAGCGCAACAAAATGCTATTTCTCAAGCCCCAGCCGCTTTTAATTTTGGACTTGCTCCAAGTAGTACGTTAGCAGAAGTTGGTGCGGCAAGAGAAGCTCAAGAGCAAGCAGAACTAGCCGCTGATATCGAACGCTTTACGTTTGAGCAAAACAAACCATTACAGAAACTAGCAGATTACATGACGTTAGTTCAAGGTGGTTCTGGTGCATTAGGAACGCAACAAGCTACGCCTTACTATGCTAATCCTACTGCTGGTTTTCTTGGAGGCGCATTAGGGGCTGGGCAATTGGCATCACAGATGGGGGCTTCTAACCCTCTATTATATGCACTGGGCGGTGGATTATTAGGAGCGCAAGTATAATGGGATTATTTGACGATTATTTTTCAAAGGGAGTTCCAGTTTATGATTCTACAAGTCAAGGCGGTATGACGCAAAGACCTGTTGGTTATATTATAAATAACACTGCAAGTCCAATTCCCAGACCCAACATTCCAGCCACACCTAAACCTATGTCTAATTTGAGAATATCTGGTTTACCTGTCTCTAGCCCATTACAGGCAATGGCTGAATATAATGAAAAGATGCAACAGCAAAGAAGCCCATCTTCAATGTTAGCCAAAATTCGCTCTGGTTTAGGAGCATCTCCTACAAGCCCTGTTGGTATGGCTATTAGCAGTGGCGCACAGAGCTTGCTAGAGCAGTCTGGATACTCTCCAGTGCCTAGAACCACTGGAGAGATATTCGGCAAGGCTTTAGGGGCGGCTAGAGAGGGTTACTTAGGTGGTGTAGCTCTCGAAAGAGATTTAGCAAAACAACAAAAACAATTTGAGTTAAGTGAGAGAGAATTAGAGATTTTATATAAAAGGGCTTCAAAAGATAGTGCTTTTGTAGAAAAGCTAAGATTAGCTGGAATTGACCATACTTCACCAGAAGGGAAAGCGTATATAAAAGAATTACTTAAAAAGTCTCCACAAACGGTTTTTATGGGTGGTGATAAACAAAAAGAAGAGGCATATAAATCAGCTTTAGCAACTAGAAAAGATATGATAGAAAAAGTTAATGCTGATAGAGAACTTGGGGCAAGACTAGATATCGCAATTGATTTGTTAACTAGTGGAGCGGAAACTGGAAGAATACAAAGTGCTTTAATGCCTCTAAGACAAATAGGTAGAGAACTAGGTTTTCTTTCTGATAAAGATGTAAGAAATCTTTCAAACCAAGAAATAATAGAAAGCACAGCCGCTTTTCTAACACCTAGAATGAGAGTTGTTGGCTCTGGTGCTTCTTCCGACAGAGATATGGATTTTTTTGCTAGGGCAACGGTTAGGTTAGCTAACACTCCACAAGCAAATTTAGTTATAGCAAAAATGCAGAAACAACTTATGAACTATAACAAAAAAAGGTTAGAATTATTTGATGAATATGTAAGTAAAAACGGTAATGATTTCGGTTTTGGTTCTTTTGCTGATGAGAAAATGGGTTCAGTTTATCAAAGAGCTTCAACAGATGAAGAATTAACTCAATTAATTAAGGACGGTAAATTAAAAAAAGGTGATGTTTATTTTAACGGTTTTGCTAATGAATTTATGATTTTACTGGAAGAGGATATGTAAATGGCAACTTTACCAAAAAGTCCTAGAAATGCTCCGAAAGAAGGTCGTACTTATACAGACATTTTGATTGACATAGGTAGGGCAGCAGCTCAAGGGTTATCCTTTGGCACTGGTGACGAAATTGAAGCATTTTTAAGGTCAATTGGGTCTGATGCAAGTTATTCAGAGATTGTAAAAGATGTTCGAGAAAACATTGATCGTTATAGACAAGAAAATCCTGTAGTTGCTTACGGTGCAGAAATTATCGGAGCAATACCTACAGCACTAGTTGGTGGTGGGGCTATTTTACAAGGAGTAAGTAGAGGAGCAAGCCCATTACAAAAAGCAATGGCTGTTGGTGGTGCGGAAGGTGCTATTTATGGTGCTGGTGCATCTGATACACCTACTTTAACAGAAAGAGCAAAATCTGGGGCAATGTCTGCTCCTTTCGGAGCGGTAGGCGGTGCTATAGGTCAAAAGCTTACTCCTGTTTTGCAAGAGGGTGCTAAATCAATGATAAAAAGGGGATTTCCCCTCACAATCGGGCAAGCGTATGGCGAGCCTCTATCTTCAATAGAGCAGAAAATATCAAGCCCTTTAATGCAACCTGTTATTCAAGCTGCTAGAGCTAAACCGCAACAAAAATTTGTTACTGAGACTATTGACAACGCTTTAGCTCCGATTGGCGTGAAATTGCCATTTGGAGTTACTGGGGAAGAAGCTGTTGATAAAGCTATGGATGCCATTGCAGAGTCTTATGAAGCAATTTTACCTAAAGCAAAATTAAATGTTCAACCAGTAAATACAAAAATTGATTCGATTATTGGTAAAGCGATGTTATCCCTCGATAAAGGGGGAGTTTCTCTCACTCCAGATGATGTAAAAGATTTTAGAAAAATTATAAATGAAGTTTACGGAAGATTTGCTAGTGGTGCTAACAAAACTATAAGTGGTGAAAGATTTAAAGAATCTGAAGCTTTAATGTCCAAAGCTATAAGGAATTTAAAAAATCAGGGCAAACTTACAGAGACTAGGTTGTTAAGAGAGGTGCAATCTTCTCTAAGGGATGAGTTTGCTAAACAAAATCCTGATTTACCTGACCTACAAGCTGCTAACAAAGCATATAGAAATATGATGCCAATTGTAAAAATATCAGATGCCGCAGTGAGCAGACAGGGTGTGTTTACTCCTAGTCGATTGGTCAAAGAAGAGCAAAAAGGACGAGGAAGAAAAGCAGAAGAAGTAGTCAGAGCTAGGGAAGCAAGAGATATTCTAGGTTCGACCGTAGGAGATTCTGGAACGGCTGGAAGGCTAATGACAAGCCCAATGAAAACGTTAGCATCTCTGCCAAGTTATCCGCTTTTATCTAGCATGTATGAATTTCCTTCTTTTGGAAGAAATGTAGCAAAATTACCAGCTTTAGCAACCAAAGGAACTACACCATTTTTAGCGGCAAACGCACCTAGTTTATTGTCTGATTCGCTTTTATCAGAGGCACAAGCTTCACCTATGGACAGAGAAGAGATGATGATGAGTTTATTAGAAGAGCAACCATTAAGTATTACAATTAGACCCAAAGGTAGCCAATACCTTTTAACAGATTAAGGACTAAAAAATGGCTAAGGATAAATTAACTGACTATAGCTCAACAGCAGCCTCTAATACGGATATTGGTGGTATATCCTTAGCAGAGGGGGGGATGCAAGTCTCTGATATAAATAACGCTCTGCGAGAACAAATGAGCCATTTGAAAAATTTTGCAGATGGTACTCATGGTATTGATGTTTTGAATTTTCAAGATGATGACGCTAGTGCTTCAATAAAGCTACAAGCTCCATCTGTTTTATCTTCTTCGACAACTTTTACGTTGCCTTCCGAAGATGGAACAAATGGTCAATTTATTAAAACAGATGGTGCTGGGGCTTTATCTTTTGGGTCAGTGGCTGAATTTACTTTACCGTCAGGACTCGTATTTCCTTACGCTGGTGCATCTGCTCCTACAGGATATTTATTTTGTTTTGGACAAGCCATTAGTCGAACCACTTATGCTAATCTATTTACAGCTATAAGCACTACTTATGGGGTTGGTGATAACTCAACCACATTTAATTTACCTGATTTGAGAGGGCGTATTATTGCTGGTCAAGACGACATGGGTGGGTCGAGTGCAAATCGTCTAACAAATCAAACTGGTGGTTTAGATGGTGATACACTTGGG
>CEPH01037502.1_pt1 | contig 10600 bp, 9 predicted proteins | sample 530571 | NCBI WGS metagenome assembly CEPH01 (sample SAMEA2620413, study PRJEB7988) | marine metagenome | biome: marine biome (ENVO:00000447); feature: surface water layer (ENVO:00002042); material: "saline water (ENVO:00002010), including plankton (ENVO:xxxxxxxx)" | depth 5 m | reverse complement strand
GCCAAATTAAAGAGTCTTTCATAGAAAGAGAATCATTACAAGAATCTTTAAAAGACCAGTATAGTACAAAATGGCAATGGCTAAGAAAAAGACAATTAAGGAAAATGTATAATTGTAATAGATTAAGGCAACTATTTGAATTAAAAAACAACATTAAGTATGATATAGTTGTTAGGAGCAGGTTTGATTTTGGACCTAATATACCAGTAGATGTAGAAGAGATATACGTGAATACAAAAAATAATCATAATAAATTATTTGTTTTTGGCGGCTGGCCTTGTGTCCCTCCCATGGTTTTTATGGAAAAGTTTTTTTGTGATGGATTTGTTTTTGGTAGTCCTAGAGTAGTTGATATATTTAGTTCTTTGTTTTTAAAAGAAGACGCGTATCCATATAACAAAAAGTATGAACAAACATGGAAAAAATTCGGAGACAATGTAGAATATCAACTACAACAACATTTAAGTGAGAACAACATTGAATTGGAATATATAGGAAAATCTAGAAGTATGTACCACCTGTATAGAGGATAAAAATGATTATTTATGTAGATATTGATGAAACAATATGCACCAGCCCAGAAAATAGAGACTACAGCAAAGCTGTCCCAATAGAAAAAAATATTAAAAAGATAAATGAAATGTATGAAAATGGTAACAGAATAGTTTATTGGACAGCAAGAGGTACTGGTTCAGGTATTGACTGGCGTGATGTCACTGAAGATCAGTTCAGGAAATGGGGTGTTAAATATCATGAACTTCGCTTAGGCAAACCGATATATGATCTTTTTATAGATGATAAAAATATAAATTCTGATAGGTTTTTTCATGAGTAGAAATATATTTTTCGACGGCGGTGCCAATAAAGGACAAAGTCTGCAAGCATTTGTAGAAAAATGGCCAAATTCTAAAACTTTTGAAATATATTGTTATGAACCAGATAAAACAGCTTTCGATATTACAAAAAGACTTATACGACGTAAGTTTCATAAATTAGAAAATAATATTCATACGTTTAGAAAAGCCGTTTGGGTTAAAGATGGTGTAATAGATTTTTTTATAAAGGCCCCAGCAAGCGAAGGTAATACCATATTATATGAAAAAGCAAAAAAACAAAATGCATCACTTACAAAAAATATAGTTGAATGTATAGATTTATCTAAATGGATAATTAATAATGTAAAACCAGAAGATTTTTTTATTTTAAAATTAGATATTGAAGGAGCGGAATATAGAGTAGTCGAACACCTAGAAGAATCTGGGGTGTTGCCTTTAATCAATGTTTTTTTTCTAGAAATTCACGGATTAAAATGTAATAAATCTTTTGATGAATCAATGAATTTAGTAAATATTTTAAATAATCATAATCTTGTTCCTTATTCTTGGGGAGCAGAAACTTTTGATTATTCTAATTACAAAAATAAAATTTACGATAAGCAAAAACTTTTAGCTTTTTATGAAAAATGGCAAAAAAGAGGCTTATTTCTAACATAAATTGCAGATAAAAAATAGGAGAATTATAATGAAATTATCTAATCAAGCAATGGGTGCTTTAATGATGGCCCTACAAAAATCATTACTAGAACAAACGGATATAGTTCCAATTTTAAAATCTTTTGATTTTCAGTGTAACGAAAACGAAGAATTAAGGATTTTAAATCCGCCATCTTTTAAAATAGATTCTGATGTATTTAACCCAGCTGTTGAAGAAAAAAATACAACAGTAGGATCAGATTAATGCCACTGTATTCTTACGAGTGCAGAAGTTGTAAAAAAGTATTTGACGTCAGGCATGGTATGTTTTTTGAAGAGCAAAGATGTATACATTGTTATTCTGACGAGGTTTATCGCTTACCAAATAATATAACTTTATCCTCAGTTAAGCAGGGTGTGCATTTAGATAAAAAACCTGGAAAAATTGTTGATCAGTTCATCAAAGAAACAAAAGAAGAGGTTAAAAAAGAGAAACACAATATGAAAGCTGAGGAACTATAATGTGGGAGTTATTTTTTTTAATTAGTTTTTTAGTAAATGTTATTGGGTTATTTTACATAAGGTGGCTTTTAAAGACTTTGGCAACCATAAACCAAGATGTTGGCAACCTAAATGATATGATTTTTGATTTTAACTCTCACATTAAATCTGTTTACGAGCTTGAAATGTTTTACGGAGATGAAACATTAAAGTCGCTTATGAATCATGCTTCTGAGCTTTCCAAAACAATAGAGAATTTAGATTTAATCTTGACAGAAACAGAAGAGCAAGATGAAGTTGAGGGCCAAATTGATGCCCAAAGCTAAAAGAAAAAAAAGAACAAAAAACAATTATTTCACAAAAATACATGAAGAAGCAATTGTTAAGTACGCACTCTCTGAATCAAGAAGAGAGAAAACTGAACTTTACTCAAGCCTGATACAACCGGCTTTTGATGAGATGGTTAATAAAATTATTTTTACATATAAATTCAACAACCTCCCAAATATCGACTCATTAAGAGATGACTGCAAAGTTTGGCTTACTACGATATTAGACAAGTACGATCCAAATAAGGGGTCAAAAGCGTTTTCTTATTTTTCAGTTGTAACAAAAAACTGGTTCATACACAAGGTAAAACAAAATTCTAAAAAACTAAAGAAAGAGGTTTCATTTGAGGGTATTGTAGAGAATGGAGGCTCTGATTCATTGGGTACATCCTCTTCTACAAATGACTATATAGAAAAAAGAGAAGAAGCTGAATTCTGGGTTTGTCTTCTAAGGCAAGTAGATAGTTGGGACACAGGAAACTTAAAAACAAACGAAAAAATTGTATTAGAGGCGGTAAAGATTTTACTTCATAATATAGAAGATATAGAAATTTTTAATAAAAAAGCTATTTATTTATACCTTAGAGAGCTTACAGGTCTTAATACAAAGCAGGTAGTAAATAATCTCAATAAGCTGAGAGAAAAGTATAGAACGTTCAAAGGAAAGTGGGATAGGTAATTTTTAAGTGAGTAAAAGATTAGATAATTTTATTGAAGAAGCAACAAGAAATATTACAGATGATCGTGCTGCGACAAAAACACTTCTTATGGCAGTTATGAAATATATGCAAACAGGAGATGATAGACATAAAGAAGTTGGCTTAATCGCTGCAAAATATCTGGAAACATTACAAAGGTCTAATGAACAACTAGTAAAAATCGCAGCAATCGTACAAAGAAAACAAAATAAGGAAGAAGGAATTTCAGACAAAGATAAGCAGGAACTTTTTGACTTAATAAACTCTGAAAATGAAATTGAATAGATATGTCTCTTCATAAAAAACACCGAGCACGAGCTAAAGACGCTCCAATTATCGCACCCAGCGGCCGCGCTTTCGCTGCGTTAAGCCCTCAAGATAGAATTAGAATACTTTTAGAAGAACAAGCTACTGATTTAGCTAACGTAAATATCCCGCTTGATTACGGCTTATCTCTTTTTACGAAAAGAATGACAGTTACTGAATTTAAAAGCATGTTTGAAGGAAATGCTGGTTTTATAAAATATATTCTTGGTAGTGGTTTCAGTAAAAAAAATGAAAATTCAGGCGAGATCAGTTGTACGTATGCTCATGTAGTTGGGCTAACAGAAGTGCTTCCATTTCCTGAAGTAAACATAATTCAAAATTACAAAAATGCACTGTCACAAGTAAACGGAGGAAACCCAGAAGGCATAGATATAGAAAAACTTAGAAATCAGTATAACAAGCAAGTTCCTTTAATCAAAATGTATCCTAAATTCTTTAATTATGGAGAAAAGAATCAGTCACTGACCGGCCCAGCAGGCTCTGTAATAAAAATTGATTATGAAAGCCAGGAGGCCAGAGAGCGCTCAGTCCCAACGTTTGGTTATGGAAAATTACTAGAATTTAATCCGCCTATTGAGTTTGATATCAATGGCCCCGTGGTACCGTCTAGTGAATAATATTGTATCAGTTTAAGGAAAAAAGAAAAAAATGAGCACAGATTTTAAAATTACGAAAACTGATAAGAGGTATTTTACAAAAACCCCACCACCTTCAAATGCTGATGGTACTGGAAATAAGCCATTAGAAGAGCCAATTCCAAGATACCTTAATCGTACAGGTGATATAGAATTTCACGGAAACAATAATACTCTGATAGTTTTAGGAAGAGATAGGAACCCCGCCTCTATAAGGTTTGGAGGAGAAACAAAGACACAAAAACCAGATCTTGATCAAATGGTTTCTGGCTTTTCTAATTATCAAGGAGCTGGTGCAATCGACATTGTTGTAGGTCGCGGCGCACCATTTCCTGTTGAATCTTCTAAGGGGGCTGATAAACCCCAAGGGCAAGCTCCAAGGTACATAGATGGAGAGGGTCCAACAGGAGATTTAAGCTATAATGGCACAGAACTAAGAGAGGGAACACACAATGGAACTATTATGGACGCCGCAAGAATATACATGTCTCAAATGTGTCAAATTGATGATTATTTTAACCTACCAGACTCCTCTAAGTTAAAATATGATAACAAGCCCTCCTCAGCTATAATTATGAAGGCTGACAGATTGAGGATGCATTCCAGAAGAGATATTAAAATTATAGCTGGTAGTCAAGTTTCTGTAGATTCTAATGGCTTTAAGTTTAAAGAAGATGGAGGCATACACTTGATGTCTAAACACAATGGAATTTATATGGAGCAGCAACCAATACCGCTAGGAAACAATTTAGTTCGGTGTCTTAAGGCGATAGTAAAGCAGCAACAGGAGACCGTTTCGACTATGCACAGGATCTTTTTAAGCCAAATGAAATTAAATGCTCAGCTTATGGTCCATACTCACGTTGGAGCAAGTGGTGCAGTAGCATTTAATCCAGCCGTGCTTGAAACTGGTATTGGTAAGATACTTGATGATATAGGTAGTATGATTAATATATTTGGATTAAATTTTATAAATGGGCCATTTGCAATTGAAAATACATATTTAGAACCATTAACAAAACAAAAACAAGGTAATCAGTTTTATATAAACAGTTTAAAGAACACCACTAATTAATTAAAGAGATATAGTAAGTTATGAGACCATTTAAAATAGAGATTCGTCACGAAGATTTAAATACAACAATGGGTTTTGGCCCGAGGTTTTTTGGTGAATCCGGTAAGGATATCCTTGCTGTAAAAGTTGCTTTAGGCTTAGTGCTCTCAACAGAAAGCGCCATTGCAGCAGCAGATAGTGGTGATCAACCTGATCCAAATTATAATCCAGCAATACCATTAGATGATCAGGGGTGGTTTGATTGTGGCACAGGATCAGGAATTGACATAAAAAAAGCTTCTAATTTTGATCACAGGCTGAAAAATGCTTTAATTAATTTTCAAATAAATAACCAATTTTTAATTGTAAGTTATTTATTTGAAAAATATGGTATAAAATCTTTAATTTCCTCTTTGAAAAAAACGAAATATAAAGGTAACGTAGATGAAGAAGAAGAATATTCTCAGGATGTTATATATCAAATCGAATCGGCATTAAAACTATTTGAAAATGAAGTTGGAACTTTACAGGAAGCTACTCTTGCTGTGATGCATGGGTGGCGGCCACATAGTTTTTATACGCAAAAAGGTTATGAGCACAAGACTTACACAGAAGGAGACGTGGTAACAGATATTATACCTCAAGTTATTTTTAAAGACCTGCAACAAGGCGTATACGGCCAAACTATCCAAGAGTTAGAAGAAAATTATATAATCTTTGAAGGTTCTGCACTAGAAAACAGCGAAGAAAAAATGGATTATTTCTTAAGGAAGTCCCCCTCATCCTCAAGGTGGTTTCCGCCACCAGCTGAATCAAACGAAAATTTTCTTTTTGGTTATTTTGGATTACAGTATGGATCAGTGGATTATGTTCCAGTTTTGGAGCCAAGTAGTATACTTTATAATGCAGCAATCTCAGTATTAGAAAATACAGAGGTGCAACAAGACGAAACTTTGTTATCATATGATGATAGAGCTAGTTTAATAAGAAATATGCTCTATCCTGATCCTTTTACTGATCCTGACCCTTTTGAAATAAATGAATTTGAAATAGGGTTTTTTGATCGAACAGATTTTGTTTTGTCTCCTGAAGGTCCGCTCCCTAATGAACAACCAGAAACACTAAGAGAATTGGAGGAGATAGCTTTAAATAAAGTTTTAAAACATTTTAAAAAACCGGAGATCTGGCACTTTCCAAAGCCGTCAAGAAGGCTACAAGTAGCATATTTTGGAGGCCAAGACCAACCCAAGCCGACTCATTCAGGTGTTTACCCTCTAGAAATTACAGAACAGATGAAATCTTATATTCCTAGGTATCAAGAAATAAAAGCATCAATAGAGTCAAAAAAAGAAGAAATACAAACCAGACTACAAGAACTCGGTGGGACACAAAGTGATTTTGTAAATTTTTGGAGGTTGCCCCTAGAAGATGTAGAGCAAGGAGAGCATGCTCTAGACGATTTTTACAGATGGGAATTGTCTAAAGAAGAGCGAGAAGACTTAGATAGGATCAAGGTCTTAAAAGGAGAAGTTTTTTCGCTCCATCTGCAGTTTGATGCTCGTCCTACTCCCGAAGAACTAACTGAAACTTTTTGGGTTTTAAGTACGAATAGCAACCTTGCAGAGGCAGAGTTGAGTGACGAAAATGTAGCTCAGTCTTGGTATGATATTGAAGGCTATGGTTCAACAGAGCCTTTGATAAAATTTGTGGAATACAGAACTCCTTCATTAAGACCAACCGAAAGATATAGGGCATTTTTTATTATAAACAAAGAAAAACTAGATCTTATACAAGAAGGTACATTTTTAAGAGAACTAGTAGAGCAGCCAACTCCGGGTACAGATGGGACGGAAGATGAACTTTGTGCTGATGAAAATTTTGAAGAATCACTACGCACTTTAGAAGAATATAAAAAACATGCAAAACAAAAACGCCGTCAATTAGTTCGAAAGCTTAGAGAAAAATTACAAGAACAGTCTTTGGGAACTCATAGAGCAATAGTTGACTTAGGGGAAGGCATTGGTCCTTTTGATTTAAATTCTGCATTCTCTGGACTGTATGATTTAGGTTTATCTGCTAGTGATTATGAGTACACATCAAAAATTCTTAGTATGGGCACTGAGCTTGGAGATCGACTACTACAAGATGCCGGATACAATAGAAGTGACCTAGAAGAGCTTAATGACATTTTAGAAGAGAGTGATTCAATAGAACAGACAGGGCCAACCCTTACTGGATCTCCAGCGCAGAGACCGGCGCCCAAAACAAGCCAGCCTACGCAAACACTGTCTCTAACTATAAATTATGGAACAGAAAATGATGAAGATGCAGTTCCAAGCTTTTTGTCTCCGGGATTATCAGATAGAGTGAAAGTAGCAGCCGCTGACCTTAGAGAGGCTGACAAAATTATAAAGTCAAAAGGTATAAAATTTGAACCCGGTTGTAACTTTGATGCAAATAACGAAGCAACAAACTTAGAAAATTTTATGACTCAGCTTGCAGAACTTTTAGAGTCTAATGGTCACAATGCCTCAAAATACGCTGGTTCAACTATCTTTACTTTTAAAGTTAGAGATGTTAATAGAGGAACAAAGGGCCCTAAAAATGGCAAAGAAATAGTTCAGATAAACGTTGATAATCCAGAGGCTGATTTTAGTATTTTTTTTACTGAGCCAGCTCTCAGCCAAAACAAAAATAATTTTCCTGCACTTGTGCGGCCAAGAACAGTAAATTATATATATAACATTAAGGAAATGGTGCCTAGTACATCTGACAATACCGGCCGCGGCGCGGGTCTATTGCCGCACAGTTCTCAATTAAAGTCTTTCTTCAAAGATAATCGCGGAGCCTGTGAAGATTTAGGCTTTGATCAAAAAAAGAGCAATGCCTTGTCTTATGTTGGAAAATATACTTCTGGTCTTAAAGCTTCTTTAGATAAAACAGGTAAAAAATCACAAAGTGTAAAATCTTGGTATGAGGAGTTTGTGGAAGATCCAGCTATAGAATGGTGGAAAAAATCAAAAGATAACTGGAAAGATTCGTTTAATGATACATTAGATGAAGAGCAGGTTCTTGAAGCATTTGGTAAATTATGTACTTTAGATGATTTATATAGAGAATTTTTTGATAAAGTAAGTTTACCTGCTCTATTGTGCGATTATGTTAAATGCTTAAAATTACCTGGTTTTGAATTAAAATTGCCGTCATTTAAGCTTCCACCATTTCCTAAGGTCCCAATAATCGGCTGGTATGATGCTCTAATTGATTTATTAAAGAAACAATGGAGACAAATATTAATAAGAATACTTTGTTCGTTTGTTAGAACAATCATAGATAAATTAGCTTTTCCTTTTTGTGAAGAGCAGTTAGAAGAATTTATAGCTGCTGGGTCTTCTGCCTCTGATGTTCTAAACGAAGCACTAATAGATTCGTTTCTTAATACCGGTGTACCTAACGGCAAAGAAGAAGAATCAAAAGCATTTTTTCAGGATGCTGCAAACATATTAACACCAGAAGAACTTTGCCATTGTCTTTCAGGAAAACAATTAAATCCTGCAACTATGACAATCTTAGAAAGACTAGTAGAAAAAAACAATTTGTCGGAAGATCTAACTTCTTATGAGGAAATAACAAATTATTTTGGTGTCTTAGGGTCTTATTTGCCTTTTGACTTGTGCGATGAAATAGTGAGCCAACCGCCAGTAGATGTTTCTTGTGATGAATTGGCAGATGCCGTAAGTCTAGTAAGAAATATACTCACTACAGGCTCTGGAGAAGTTACTGATGATCAGATAGTTTATATTGCAAATTTAGCCGAAAAAAACAATCAAGATAGATTAAATTCACTAAGGGCCCTATCTGGAGCAGGGTTGGACAATATTGTGCCACCAGTTTTCGAGCCGGGTAATTCTGCAGCTTTAATGTCAAACCTACCAGATCAATTTAAAACTCATTTACAGGAAATGGTGGAAGCATTGTTTTCTTCAGCTCGGACAGATTATATTTTTGCTTTAAGTTCGTATATTGAATCAATGAGAGTGAGCTCTCCTTACTATCCATGGCCCGGCGAAGAAGAATATGATTATTCAACCACATTAAAATTGGAAACTGCTTTAGAGCAATTGTCAAATTTTTCTACAATATTAGAAGTAGAAAGGTCCCAATTAATAAGTGGTAACCGTTTTGCTCAAATGGAACCAGATCAGCTTTTAGAAATGCATGCAGAAAAAACAGCACTAAAAGAAAACAAAGAGAGACAGCTTGAAGAGCTTATGAGAAGGTTTAAAGAAATAGCTGGAGTAGAAACTCCAAATACACCCGGACGCCTGTACAACTCCAGTCAAAATGCAGATTCATTATTAGGACAATATGTGTTTTCTTTAGAAGGGTACATATTTGCGCTTTTAAAGCTAGACTTTTCAGGTGGTGACGATGTTGTAAATAATTTTTTTGAGAGACCATGGTCTTTTTCAACACAACAGCGTCGTACTAATGCTGGCCCACAATCACTTAGACCTGAAAATTATCCCTTTCAGGTGGGAGTTTTTGGTGAAGAACTACATCAGCGCACGCGCCGGTCTCAGCGTTCTGGTTTCGCGCCTTCATCGCCACTCGAACGAATAGCGGTTTCCGGACCAGAGGTCTTAAGTTCAGGCCAGATACCGCTCAGCGGCTTTATAGGATCTCTTATAAAAAAGATGAAAGCAGATCTTAGAAACATTACTGTAATTGAAGGGCTTGCAATTAATCCAGGCGATTCAATTTCAGAAGGAACTCTTATCGTTAGAGATCCTGATATTAGTAGCCCATTGGCCCAAAGATCAAATTTTCAAGTAAAACAAGCAGCACTAGCTTCTTTTCTTGAAAAGTGGTGGGAAAAGTTTGAAGAAGCTATTGAAGAATTTTTAAGATCTTTTTGGCAAAAGTATGGAGAAAAGCACAATCAAATTGGAATCCTTGCCTCTTATGACGTAGAAAATATCAAAGAAGTTTTATCCGACATAGGATCTCTATATGAGTTACAAAACTTACAAATAGAATTTTCAATCCCAGAAATTGAAGCAGCCAGCTCAAATTTATTAAATCTTCTTAGGAACCTCAACCCATTTTCTGATTCGGGTCCGGAAAGAGATGACCATTTAATATGGAATAACAGGATGGCTTTGCAACGGTCTTATTCCCAATTTGACCCTAAACTTATATCATACATATATAGGTGTATTACTCACATTGCAGAGTCAGCCCAAAATCTTGGATTAATTTTTGTCGAAGTTAATAGTATACTATCTTCATTGCACACTTTGGTTCCAGAAATAGCTCAATTAGAGAATGAGCTACCTCTCATAGAGAACGCCGCTAAGCCTCCCAAAGTCAGTCCACGAGCAGTTCAAGAGTTGTTCCGTCTTTTTGACATTCAATTAATAAATGGTCACCCCGTTCACAGAAGAAACGTCGTTCCACTAGACCCAACTAGGACAGATCTTGAATTTAGGACTAGAAAAAGCTCAAGTGAACTTCCCGGAAGAAGAGTTTCACCAGATTTAAGAGGATTTAGAACAGTTCAAGGGCAATTTTTTGAACCAGA
>CEPH01069293.1_pt1 | contig 10617 bp, 18 predicted proteins | sample 530571 | NCBI WGS metagenome assembly CEPH01 (sample SAMEA2620413, study PRJEB7988) | marine metagenome | biome: marine biome (ENVO:00000447); feature: surface water layer (ENVO:00002042); material: "saline water (ENVO:00002010), including plankton (ENVO:xxxxxxxx)" | depth 5 m | reverse complement strand
GACAGAATCATTGTCAGCTAAAGATATAGACAAGATTGCCAGACAAACCATTGACTATGGAGAAGTGGTTTTAAGGAACAATAAACTTGATACTAAACCAACAGCAACACTAACAGAAATAGACGACATGCTGTCGAAGGTGTTTGGACCAAACAACGAGAAATTTGCAGAAGCATTATTGGGTTCATCGTATCAGGACATCCGCAACAAGTATACACAACAGGGTATAACTGCAGCACAGCAAAACATTAAGAAGATAATTATGGAAGAGCAAAGTGGGTTGGAGTTTGTCAGTAAAATGATGGACATAATGACACCGACTTTCTACTTCTTTATACTTGGTGCTCGTACTAGATTTCATGGTATGAACTTTGTGACAGCTCCACTTATTACGTATCAGACGTTGGGTCGATTTAGTAATCCCATGAGTGGCCTTAATGTTGTACTAAAAGGTGGTCGTATTGGTGCTAAAGGTGCAGATGAGATTGCAGTACGCAGTCCAGATGGGTTGACGTTTACCAATAGAGAAATCTTTGAACTGATTGAACGTAGTGGTGTAAAGTCAGAATACAACTTCATTCGTAGTGCAATGAATGACGGTTCATTAATTCGTTTTATGAAGGCATACGAGAAGCCTGGTGTTGGTTATGGCGAATGGATAATGAACAACTTTTCCAGTTTTGCTGAAGCAACAAATCAGTTTGGTACACATACAGATATGATGTGGCGTTCATCTGTGTTTATTGATGCTATCAAGGAGGGGAGTTCTGTGGAAGAAGCATTGGGCATGGCGCGTAGATCATTGTTTGACTACAATGATTTGACTGAACTAGAGCGGAGCCTCATTATAAAAGCGACTGTGTTTTGGAACTTTCAGAGACAGAACATTGTTTCGTTTGTCCAGTCATTGTTTGAGCCAGAAAAACTTAAACGCTTTGTACGCATCTACAGATTGAAACGTGACATGAATGCGGTGTTTGCTGACATCAATGATGGTAAAAGATACCCATATGAAATGTATATGCCGGAGTATACACAGACTCGTATCATATATGGTCAGCAGCAAGGCATTGCCAACAATAGACAGTTGCTTATGTCACCTTCGGTACCGGCACTTGAAGCGGCTATGTTTGTAACCGATGTGCTATCACAAGGTCCATTGACAGTTGTTAGAGAAAAGTACAATCAGTTGTTGGCTCCGAGCATGAAGTTGTTGGCTGGTGGCAAAGATGAAAAGTATAAAGGTAAGCGTATCAATGCTGAATACGTAAGTGTTATAAAGGCAAATGCTGACAGCCCACAAGAGATTGCGGACCAACTGTCATTGCTAGTCACTGGAGAGATAGAGCCAAAGTTTGTAGGTCATGATGCAGTTGGAAATGTTGACGGATACATCTATCCGTTGAATGATCAACAACAAAACCAATGGGCTGTGATTCAGGATGGTATTGGATTTATTGGGGCTACAACGGCTATCAACGATTATGTTAGAGCTTTTGCTCCGAGTGGTACAACGTATCAAGGCCTGTCAATGAAACAACGTATGTTGGCACTGACAGGTGTCTTGACACCTGCTCGTCAAAAGAGCATAGTAGATCAACAGGTTATGAACCTCAAACGTATACGTTCTGAATTACGCAAAGAACAAAACATTCAAAAAGGACTACGCAAAGGTGCTATACTTAGCGGTGTTGAAACCAAACAAAACTCATCGGAGGAACAATGAACATTAGACACATAGACCATCCAAGTATCAACAACACAGACGTAACAAACGTAGCTCAAAACTTTGATGCAACGAAGTATCACAAACACACACTTGTAGTGCCAGAACAGATTGACACATCCGGTAAGTTTCTCGGACGTCCAGAATCTATTATTGTGCGCTGTACTGGTTTGGGTGGTAGCAATACCAGTCTGACCGTCAAAGGAACCTGGGATGCTGCTGGTGACCATGTATGGTTTCCAGACACAGCAGGTACGATTGCACTTGGTGTAACTACCACGACAACAGGTAGTGCAGTATTTGAGTTTAGGCTTCCAGTGGAATCTTATTTTGACAATCCAGATGTATACCTGTTCTTCAAAATTAATGGTTCTGGAAACATCACGATTGACTACTCGCAGATTGTTTGGAGTGAATAATGCCAGTTGCCAGTCCATTTGAAACGGCTGGTGGTGGTGAGGTCAATTTAGAGTATGAAGACATCTCGGCACAGACGGACGGCTCCACCCAAAGTTTCACAGTAAGCAGTGACTACAAATCCGGTTCGTTGCAGGTATATTGGAATGGACTACTCCAACTGTTTACGGACATTGGAGAGTTGTCTGTTACCAATTTCACAACTACATTTATACCGGCTAGTGATGATTCCCTGGTCGTAATATATATACTCAAATAGGAGCCAATCATGGCAGTTCAAGTCTCCAAAGAGCAAATCAAAAACAATGCAATCGATTCAACCAAACTGGATGGGTCGGCTAACTATTCCTTCTCGGGTCAAGTACGTTACACTGGATCTGATACAAACACACAAGCACTTGCAACGCGTGGCTTCGTAGAATCTGTTGCTGCTGGTCTTGACCCCAAAGACAGTTGTAAGGTTGCTACGACAGCAAACATTACATTGAGTGGAACACAAACGATTGACGGTGTGTCGGTATCTGCTGACGACCGTGTTGCTGTCATCGCCCAGTCAAATGCCGTAGAGAACGGTATTTATATTTGTGCTGCTGGTTCATGGTCACGTGCATCAGATATGGCAGCAGCAAGTAACGCTGCCGGTGCCTCATTCTTTGTTGAGCAGGGTACTGCAAATGGAGACAAAGGTTTTGTTTGTACATCCAACAAGGGTTCGGATGTTGTAGGCACCAACAGTTTGACCTTCAGCCAGTACACAGGGGCTTCTAACATTGAAGCTGGAGCTGCCCTGACAAAGACAGGTGACCGTCTCGATGTGGCTGTAGATGATTCATCTATTGAAATTTCATCGGATGCGTTGCAGGTTAAAAGTGGTGGTATTACCGACAGCATGCTGGCTGGGTCCATTTCGAACTCAAAATTGTCCAACTCTACCATTAGTGGTGTTGCTCTTGGTGCAAGTTTGAATGCATTGACTGCTTCTGCCACTGGTGGTCTGAGTCTTAGTGCGAGTTACAATGGTTCTTCCGCTGTATCTGCTAGCATCAACCTTGACGGTTCAAGTTTGAGCACTGGTTCAAGTGGACTTAAAGTTGCAACAGGTGGTATCTCTACATTGATGCTTGCTGATGATGCTGTAAGTGCAGCAAAGTTGGCTGATGCAGCTGTAGTCACGGCCAGTATTGTTGACTTGGCAGTAACAAGTGCCAAGATTGCAGCAAACGCTATCATCACAGCAAAGATTGCAGATTCAGCAATTACAAATGCCAAACTCGCTGGGAGTATTGGAGCCGATAAACTCACCCTGGGTAACGGTCTTGAAAACTCCAGTGGCTCTCTCATCGTATCGCTTGATGGTGGTAGCTTGGCTCTTGGTGCTGGTGGTCTTAGTATTGCTGCTGGTGGTGTAAGTGCTACAGAGTTGGCATCTAACGCTGTAAGTGCGGCAAAGATTGCTTCAAACGCTGTTGAGACTGCCAAGATTGCAGACGATGCTGTTACATCAGCAAAGATTGCAGACGCTGCTGTAGATGCTGACCGACTTGCATCAAATGCTGTGACCACAGCAAAGATTGCCGATGCCAATGTGACTGCTGCCAAGTTGAACTTTATGGCATCTTACGAAACATTGTCTGCTGGTGATGGTTCTGCTACCACATTCGATGCTGCAGCTGCTGCGGATGAAACCATGCTCGGTGGTGCTATTGTATTCCGAAACGGTCTGGCAATGGGTCTCGTTGAGTCTTCACCTTCTGGTCAAGACCAATATACCCTGTCTGCAACAGGTGGTAGTGGCTCGAAATTACGCGTGACTTTTGGTGCGGCTCCAAACAACGGGGACCAAATCACTGTCATGTATTTCCAAGTTTCTTGATTGAATGATTAGTTGTTGGGGAGTGTCCTTCGGGGCACTCCTTTTTCCCATTGGAGGTCTTATGGAAGGAGAGGTTGTTCAACTGTTAATGAGTGGTGGTGCAAACGTCGCCTTTGCCATCTTTTTGTACACTCAAAACAAAGACCTTCAACGTAGAGCAGACGAGCGAGAAGTCAAGGCGGAACAAAAGGAAGCAGAACTTCGAGCACGATATGATTCAGTCATACAGGACATGCAGGAAAAAGAGCAGGCAATAAGAGAAACGATTGTACAGGAAATGACTGACCTGGACAAACGCATGTCATTAGTAGAGCAAAGCCTAACTACATTGAGTACAATGATTAGTGAGATAAAAGCATCATTGATACGGGTAAACAATGCCAACTAAGAAACGGACACCAGCGCGTGGAAAACGATTTGTCAAGGTGGTCAAGAATAAGAAGACTGGTCGCACGAAACGTGTGTCCTATGGACAGGCAGGCAAAAGTAAATCTGGAAAGGATCGTATACAACCCGGCTCCAAAAAAGGGGACAGCTATTGCGCACGCTCCTACGGTATCAAAAAGCGTCTGTCAGCCAAGAAACGCAATAATCCTAACACTCCAAACAATCTGTCTCGAAAGAAATGGAAGTGCGTTGGAAAGAAGAGTAGAAGATGAGTAAGAAGGACGCATGCTATCACTCGGTCAAGAGCCGGTACAAAGTGTTTCCATCAGCCCGTGCATCACAAGCAATAGCCAAGTGTCGCAAGAAGAAGGGGCAGGTACGCAAGAGTAAGAAAGGAGCCGCTCTCAAACGATGGGACAAAGAGAAGTGGAAGGACCAGTCTGGGAAAGCCTGTGGTACAAAAAGAAAAGGTACACCCTATTGCAGACCGTCCAAACGTGTTAGTTCTAAAACACCACGCACCCGTAGCGAGATGTCCAAGTCTCAATACCGCTCCAAAGTTTCACAAAAGAGTAGAGTTGGTCGTGGTAAAAGAGTAACCCCATTACGAAGGAAAAAATCATGAACTCAGATTTACTTGCACTCACGCCAGAACTTGTTCTGTTCATCAAAAAACTGGTACAACATTCACGCGGTGGACTAACCAAAGACGAACGTCAAGAGTTGGCAGCTGACTTAATCAACTTGTTGTACAAAGTATTGAAGGAACTTGTTGACGCAGATACTGAAGAACGTTAAGTTTCTACAACACCAAATCACTACTGGAGTTCAGAGCTGGCCAGCGTCTGAACTCCTTTTGATTTTTTTACGCCACCGTGCTTCTACCATCTTCATTTCTTCCATGCTGGTAATCGCTTCAAACATGAGCTGTGTGGGGCTGCGCTCTTCTCTGTTGGCAATGACAGTCACCAGTACAATTAGGTTGCTCATGCGTGGCTCATACGCTCCAGATAGGTACTTGTTGATGGTGTTTACATGTAGTCCAGCACGATCAGCCATGTAGGTTGTGCTGACCGCATTGCGGTGCATTGCTTTGTTTAGCCATGAAGCAAATCCCTTCATCACCACCACCACTAAAATAAAAGGGCAGGGAACCACCCCTGCCCAAACCTACCATGCAAGGAGCATGTATCGGTAGTGTAACTCATTTGTCCGCCTGTATCAACACTGATAATTGTAGGTATGCTTGCTCCCATTCATCTGGGTACAGGTATTGACAGAGTTCCAACAGTAGTATCACGGTTGGTACACGGTCACCGGATAGCCACTTGGCTAAGGTGTCACGGTGACATCCCAGGTCTTTTGCCAACTGTGTTTTGTTGACTGTTGATAAAATTTCCTTCAGTTTTTGTGCGAACATGCTGCCTCCAGTAGTCCTGATTTTACGATTTGTTGTCCAACCCATTCGGCGCATTGTGGGACGACAGCGTTTCCGAGTGCTCTAAGTCTGTCCACCCGATGGGAAATCCCATCATCTCTTCTACGAACAGGGGATTGAGTCGGAAATCCTTGCCAGTGGTTTTGTTGAGGCCTTGGAGTTTGGCTGCTTCCACATTGAGACTGTTGTGACGTGCCCACTGACTCGCTCCAGATGGGTTGTTCTTTGACTCGTTGACTGTTGGTGTTGTAAGTAGACCCTTCTGTATCATGTACATGAGTGGACGACCGCCCTGATTGTACTGTGTCCGATGTTCGGCTCCCGACTTGGTTGGTGTTGGCAGTAGTCCATCGACCGTCAACGAGTTCTCCAAATGCCATAGCGTTCTGCATGTAGTATCCAATGGTGCTTGGGTAGGCGACTGCAAACCACCTGCGTCTAAGGTGGGGTGCTCCACATTGTGCAGCTGATATAATCGTCCACTCGATGTCATACCCGATTGCGGCAAGACTTCCAACAACGTCGGGTCCGCCCACTCGAATGATGTTTGCGACATTTTCCAACACCAAGATTGGTTGATGTCCGATTGACTGAAACTCGCTAACAAGTCGGTGGACGTGCCACCAAAGACCAGACTTTTCCTCATTTTCTAACCCCTCCATATTTCCACAGACTGAGATCGACTGGCACGGAAACCCTGCACAAATCACATCTACTGGTTCTAAGTTGTGTGCTCCTATTGTACGCACATTGTTGTATCGTTTTGTATTAGGCCAATGTCGCTCCAAAACAGAACGACAGAACTCTTCCTTCTCTACCTGCCAGACTGTTTGCAAACCTGGGATAGCACGCTCCAGTCCAAGTTCAATACCTCCGATGCCACTAAACAGACTACCCATCTTCATTGCTATCCTCACTTGGGAACTCTTTGTCCCAGCTGTCTTTTATGGTCTTGGCAAGTGCACCGAGATGCTTGCACTTGGAGCCACGGTATTGGTGGTCGGGGCAGCTGCATGTAAACCCATTGTCATCAATCACACAGGTCCATCGTGGTGTGTGACCAACCATGCTGCCATCTGACAGCATGTTGGTTTTCAGTTCCTTTTGCACCTTCTCTACACGGTCGTCATCAAACAATCCTTTTAGTCGCCAGTGCTCGACAAGCTCTTCTATAGTTTCAGTCATGGTCGGCATGGTTTTCTCCAAGCGCCCCATCCATCCAGTCCATCAATGCACCGACAGATGTGTTTTCATGGTACTTCATTTCTTTGTCGAGGTACAATGTAACGTCTACGTATGCGATGTCATTGACATCATTGCTGACGTACAGGATGTGGTGATGACCCCGCTGACAGTAGAATGGATGCATCCACCCACGCTCCCCATTGAAGTTGGGTGGAGTGGTATCTGGACAGTGTAACCATCCAAGTCGCTGCAGTTCAATCCCGTAGGATTCAATTTGTAGGTCGAGCTGCTTGTATCGTTCGAGCAAGTCAGACTTGGGTGCTCTCTCTCGATACCAGTCTTCAATCATGTCCTGCACTGGATGCAATGCATCAATGGCAACTAGAATGGTGTGCGCCTTTTGCAACGTACTTTTGGTGGCGTTGTCTTTTACTTGGTTAATGATGTGTTGGAAATGTTCTAAGAACATAGTGTACTCCGTTGTTGGTTGGTAGGTTACCAGATACAGTCATCTGGATCGATGTCTGTCTCTGCATGAAAAGTATTGTAGTGTTCTGTCGGCGGTTTGTCAACAGTCATTGGCATCGGCATTGGGTTTGTATCGGTTGGTACGTACCGTCCGTCAATCATTGTTTTTGCAATCTCCATGTATGGATTGGGCAAACCTTGGTGCGCACGCTCCTGTTGTACACGTTTCATGCGCTCGTAGTTGTGTGGTTCACGTTGTTGCATGCGTAGGATGGGCTGGCGTCCGTCACTCATGTGCCAGTGTTTGAGTGTAATCCTGGCATCGTGCATCATTTTGTTGTACAAGGCCTCCCATGTACCCATCTGTGGATACTTCAAACTCGCTCCGTTACAGGTGCATCTGGCTACACAGTTGTGAATTTTCATCCTGCCTGTAGCCCCCACCCAAAAGTGTGCACTGATCTCACGGATGCCAGCACGCTGTACGCAGTCATCGCAGAACTTGTACTCTTTCAGTTCCATACCAGTGCCACCCAACTCACGGATGACTTCCTTGACCTCTTCAAGTACGTGTCCCAGAGTGGGTGGATACTGGTGCTTCTGCGTGCACACGTTGAGCACGGCTTTGTGGAGATGAATGTCCTTAACTCGCTCCAAACCTGCATCCCACACGGGATAAACTTGGGCTTTCCACTCATCCTTTTTGTTGAACGTAGCTGCAAACATATCCAGTACGATGTCGAGCATGTGTTTGTTAGCCATTCTTACCTCCAACAATGAAGTTGCCGTTGTCGTCAAAGTCGTGTGGGTTGATAGTCGTAGATGGACGCTGAACGCTCTTTGGCAATGCCGGTAGTGGTTTCTGTTGACTGAGCGCGTAGTTGGCGCTCAGTTTCTTTGTAGACACCACCACGGCTGGATTCACCATGCCCTTGCTGCGTAGGTATACAGCCCGATAGTGGTCAGAGGTGAACAGCCAATCGAATACAGCCATCGCCTGCTCAATCGCTCCAGTGCTGACAACCCGTGACAGTGTACCCAAATCGATTGCACTCACCATAGTCAGCTGCCCACCCTGCTGCTCATACAGGTTCATCCAGTAGCCTAGCAAGTTTAGCAGTGGTTCATTGGCTTTGCAGTAGTCGTACAGTGATTGGGCTGTAGAACCATCTACGGGGATTGGCATATTGTTAACCAAAAGTACTTGACCTTTACCAACAGCACCACCACTATTTTTACTAGTACTAGTGGTGGTGTTGGTATGGGTTGTATTTTTTACTGGCTGTATAATAGTACTATTAGTACTAGTACTATTAGTGCAAGAATCGTGCCAAAGTCTGTGAATCTCTTCTGAAGTCTCTACGACTGCGACACGCCCCTTCTCATAGACAATCTCTGTACCCAACTTGTTTGGTGCAGTGTAGAGCATTGTCGATAGGTTAACCAGCGTCTTTTGCTTGGATGCAATCAGTGTCAATAGAATCATTGCTCACCTCCCCTGTTCCATGCTTATTGTGTTGACCATAATGTTGTATCCTTGACCGCTGACTCTATTTGGATATACGATTTTAGCTAGTCGCATTAGGTAACCTCGCTCCGGTACTCGAATACCGTCAACCCATGCTCTTAGAGTGTAGATGGATACACCACACAGTTCTGCAACCTCATTTGGTGTATGCTTTGAGTCTTTAATCGCTCTAGTCAATACTTCTGTAAATGTAATCATTGTGCACCCCCTTAGATGGCAAAGATGTAAAGATCATCACCGACATAGCAACGACAAGTTGTGATCAACGTGTTGCTAGTCATATAGGTGTTGTAGTCTTCAAGATTGGTGAAAGTGGCAGTATGGTCTTTTGTGATGACGATATACATGGTAGGCTCCTATACCGTTTTGGTGATGATGTATTGCGTGTGGTTTACACCGCAGCTGATGATTTGAATGTCCTCGATGTACTGACATTCACATGCCAGCGCTTCAAGCGTTTCTAGTGAATAGGGGAACCAGCGAATGGTCCCACCTTCGTACGTTACAATGACAATTTTAGTCATGGTTTACTCCTGTGGTAGGTTGTGGGTTGTGATTTCAATGTAGGCCAGATCCGTGTCTGAACAGAATTCCTTTAGACACGCCAGAGATTGCATACCCGACAGAGTTACAAGGGCTTTGCCGTAGTGGTCGCATAACAGGGTATACAGAAAACGTCTGGCATTACCCTCCGCTTCCTCTTTTGTGGCGAATATGGCAGCTTGGTAGTCTTCGCCACTGCGTTTGTATTGTACGACGTAGATAGTCATGGTTTACTCCTGTGGTAGGTTGTGGGTTGTGATTTCAATGTAGGCAATGTCGTTGACATGGCAGTGCTCTGCTACGGTTTTGTACATAGATTCAGTGTAGTCAGAGTCCTCACAGAAAATTTCACTGACATGCAGTAGGAAACTGAATGCCACCTCCTGTGCTTCTTGACGGGTTGGAAAGATGGCTTTGTGATAGACTGCGCCACTGGGTAATAGTACTATTTTTAATAGGTAGATAGGCATGGTTTACTCTTGTGGTAGGTTGATGAAGTGTGATTGAATGTCAACACTGCACACGTCGTGGTGGGTACAGTATTCTTCCATTGCTTCAAAATCTAGTCTGACATCCGGTAGCAGTTCTTCCATCCATGTCAAAGCAAATTGTTTGGCTTCTTCAACGTTTGTGAATACATGCACTTCCGGTTCATTGGTTCGAACCTGACGGTTGATTAATGTGACTGTGTAAATAGTCATGGTTTACTCCTGTGGTAGGTTGGTAGGTTTGTAGATGGTTCAATCATCTGTTAGTAGTATACAGACGTCGATGCAGTATGTCAAATAAAAAAGAAAAATACTTTTCTATGTACCACCACCAACACTACCATAAATACCAAACTCGCTCCAATGTAAAGTCGCTCCAATGTAAGGAGCCACCCCCACTCGCACGGGGTGTCAGCTCCATGGCCACCTACCCTGGGTCTATCTGTATCGTGTATGCATTTGGTACCGTCGACTGTATAGACGATTGGCACCAAATTTTACGTTGCATTGTTTTTCGGTAGCACCGGCGCTGCAGACACTGAAATTTTACACTCGGTTTTTTTT
>CEPH01036291.1_pt1 | contig 10621 bp, 10 predicted proteins | sample 530571 | NCBI WGS metagenome assembly CEPH01 (sample SAMEA2620413, study PRJEB7988) | marine metagenome | biome: marine biome (ENVO:00000447); feature: surface water layer (ENVO:00002042); material: "saline water (ENVO:00002010), including plankton (ENVO:xxxxxxxx)" | depth 5 m | reverse complement strand
AAAAATTCATGACAACAGTAATCAAGCGAGACGGCTCTCGTGTGCCGTTAAACATCGACAAACTTCACAAAGTAGTGTTCGCTGCTTGTGAGGGTATTAATGGTGTTAGCGCTAGTGAGGTAGAAATCAAAAGTCAGATTCAGTTCTTTGATGGTATCAAAACTGTTGATGTTCAAGAGACGTTGATCAAGTCTGCCGCAGACTTGATCTCAGAAGAAACTCCTAACTATCAGTGGGTTGCAGGTAGATTAATTAATTATCATTTGCGTAAAATGGTTTATAGTCAGTTTGACCCGATTCATCTTATTGATCTTGTAAAGAAAAATGTTAAGGCAGGATTTTATGATAGTGAAATTTTAAATACATACAGCAAAGCTGAATTTAATAAATTGAATAGTTACATAAAACACCAAAGAGATGATACACTCACTTATGCTGCTATGGAACAGTTTAGAGGCAAATATTTAGTTCAGAATCGTGTTACTAAAGAGATTTTTGAAACTCCTCAAATGGCTTACATGCTTATCGCCATGACACTTTTCCAAAATTACCCAAAAGAAACTAGAATTAAATGGGTGAAAGATTATTATGATGCTATTTCAACTTTTGACATTAGTCTCCCTACTCCTGTTATGGCAGGTGTTAGGACGCCACAGCGACAGTTCTCATCTTGCGTTCTCATTGAGACGGACGATAGCCTTGATTCTATCAACGCTACTACTTCTAGCATTGTTAAATATGTTTCTCAAAAAGCCGGCATTGGCATCGGAGCTGGACGTATCCGGGCACTTGGAAGTAGAATCCGAAACGGAGATGCTTACCATACAGGAGTTATACCTTTTTACAAAATGTTTCAAAGTGCGACTCGATCCTGTAGCCAAGGTGGAGTGCGAAACGGAGCGGCTACCTTGTACTATCCAATCTGGCACCTTGAAGTTGAAGATCTCTTGGTGCTGAAGAATAACAAAGGCACTGAAGATAATCGTGTGAGGCACATGGATTATGGAGTACAATTCAATAAGTTAATGTACGAACGTCTGTTAACTGGTGGAGAAATTACTCTTTTCTCTCCAAGTGACGTACCAGGATTGTATGAAGCTTTCTTTAATGATCAAGATCAGTTTAAGTATCTATACGAAAAAGCAGAAGTACATCCAGACATTAGAAAAAAGACTATTCCTGCCATTGAATTATTCTCTCAGTTTATGGAAGAACGCAAGAACACGGGACGTGTTTACTTAATGAATGTAGATCATGCAAACACGCATAGCTCATTTGACGAAAGTATTGCTCCTGTTCACCAGTCTAATCTTTGTTGTGAGATTGATCTCCCCACCAAACCTCTTAATAGCTTTGACGACGAAGAAGGTGAGATTGCTCTGTGTACTCTTAGCGCAATCAACTGGGGTAATATTAAGAAACCAGAAGACTTCAAAAAGCCTTGTGAATTAGCGGTCAGAGGATTAGATGCCCTCTTAACTTATCAAGATTATCCTGTAAAAGCTGCTCAGAAATCAACTGAGAAACGTAGACCTCTCGGAATCGGTATCATTAATCTTGCATACTGGCTTGCAAAAAACAATACATCATATCAAAATCCTGACTTAGAATTACTTGATGAATATGCAGAAGCGTGGAGTTACTATCTTATTCGAGCTAGTGCAGACTTAGCACAAGAACAAGGAGCCTGCCCTGGCAGTAGTGAAACTAAATACGGTCAAACTATCTTACCAATCGATACATATAAGAAAGAGGTTGATGAATTAGTACCTCATGTTGAACGTATGGACTGGACAGATTTAAGAGAACAACTCCAGATTCACGGTATTCGTAACTCTACTTTGATGGCGCTGATGCCGTCCGAAACGTCAGCACAGATTTCAAATGCGACAAATGGTATTGAACCTCCTCGTTCGTTTGTGTCTGTTAAACAATCTAAAGATGGTGTTTTGAAACAGGTAGTGCCAGGAATCCATAAACTTAAATCTAAATATGATTTACTTTGGGATCAACGTTCGCCAGAAGGATATATGAAGATTTGTGCTATTTTACAGAAATACATTGATCAAGGTATATCTGTTAATACGAGCTACAACCCACAGCACTATGAAGATGAAAAGATTCCGATGAGTGAAATGATTCAACACCTCCTTATGTTCTATAAGTACGGTGGTAAACAACTATACTATTTTAATACTTATGATGGACAAGGTGAGATCGATATTGAAAAATTCGATCGACCTACCGAATTAGAAGAAATCGATGATGAAGTAGCGTGCGATACTTGCGTGCTTTAAGGAAAAACAATGTCTGTACTAAATACAAATAATTATAACCATACACAATCAAAAATGTTCTTTGACGAAGAAGAACTTGGAATGCAAAGATTTGATACCCTAAAGTATCGAGCTTTTGATAAACTTACTGACAAACAGTTAGGATTCTTCTGGAGACCAGAAGAGGTCGATATCTTACGTGATGCAAATGACTTTAAAGATTTGTCAGAGCATGAGCAACACATTTTTACGTCAAACCTAAAAAGACAGATCGTTCTAGATTCTGTGCAAGGTCGTTCTCCGAACTTAGCATTCTTACCTGTAGTAACTATCCCAGAGCTAGAAACTTGGATCGAAACTTGGGCATTTAGTGAAACGATTCACTCTCGTAGCTACACTCACATTATTAGAAATGTATATCCTAACCCGTCAAAGGTTTTTGACGAAATGATGGACATTCAAGAGATTGTTGATTGTGCTGAGTCTATCTCAAAACACTATGACGAGTTTATTGAGATGATTAAATGGTATGAGTTGTTTGGTGAAGGTGAGCATAATGTCACTTCAGAAGAGCAAGGTGACCCGGTAGACGGACAAGTTCTTTCAGTAAGTCGTAAGCATCACACTAAAAAAATTGATCTTTATGAACTTAAAAAGAAATTATACCTCTGTCTCGCTAGTGTAAACATTCTCGAAGGTGTTCGTTTCTACGTGAGTTTTGCATGTAGTTGGGCCTTTGCAGAACTTAAAAAGATGGAAGGTAATGCAAAGATTATCAAGCTAATTGCTCGTGATGAAAACGTCCACCTAGGCTCAACTCAGCAGATTCTTAAACTCTTACCACAAGATGACCCTGACTTTGCAAAAATCGCAAAAGAGTGTGAGCAAGAAGTAATTGATATGTTTATAGAAGCAATCGATCAAGAAAAACAATGGGCTAACTATCTTTTCAAAGACGGGTCAATGATTGGTCTTAATGCTGAATTACTTTCTGATTATATTGAATGGATTGGTAATAAACGTATGACTGCTATCGGTATTAAATCACCGCTTTCAGTCCCAAGAGCTAATCCTCTTCCGTGGACTCAGAAATGGATTAGTGGTGCGGAAGTACAAGTAGCACCTCAAGAAACAGAAATCTCCAGTTATGTTATTGGAGGCACAAAGCAAGACGTATCAAAAGATACATTTAAAGGCTTCTCTTTATGATTGATTTAAATAAATACAAAGAATTTGTTGAAGCAGTGACTTCAGCAGAGAGTAATGAATTAGGACCATTAACACAACGCTTATCTGACTTAGATTCAAGAGTTAATGTAGCGTTACTTATGACCGGGGCTATTGGATTAGCAAGTGAGGGTGGAGAGTTCAGTGAGATTGTAAAAAAGTGCGTATTTCAAGGCAAACCTATGGAAGACGAAACTATTTTTCACATGAAGAGAGAGCTTGGTGATATCATGTGGTACTGGATTAGTGCTTGTCGGGCTCTTGGATTAGACCCTAACGAAGTAGTTGAAGAGAATGTTAATAAACTTAAAGCAAGGTATCCTGGTGGAGAATTTGATGTTAATTATTCCGAAAATAGAAAAGACGGTGATCTGTAATGAAAATATTAATTACAGGAGCCTCTGGATTTTTAGGTCAACATATAACTCCTGAACTTAAACGAAGCCATTTTGTACACGAGCTAAAAAGTGACTTACGAGATCATGATGCAGTAGCTAGAGAAGTATTAGCGCATAGTCCAGATATCATAGTCCACTTAGCTGCACGGACTGAAGTTGAACAGAGCTTTTATGAGCAAATTACTTTTAGCGAAGTAAATTACGTAGGCACTGTGAATCTTATTGAGGCTGCAACAAAAGTTAAAAATCTTAAAAATTTTGTATTCGCTAGCACAATGGAAGTGTATGGATGGCAACCGATTTCTGACGAAGTTGAGAAAAAAGGAATTCCTGATAATTTTATAGCCTTTGACGAGAACACACTACCTAACCCCAACGCTCCCTATGCAGTTGCTAAGTATGCTTGTGAAAAGTATCTAGAGTACGCAAACAGATGTTTGGGACTGCCCTTTACTGCGTTAAGACAGACAAATTGTTATGGCAGAAAAGACAATGCGTTTTTTGTGACAGAACAAATTATATCTCAAATGCTAAACAATCCTGATGAATGTAATCTAGGGTATAGTGAACCTTTTAGAAACTTCATTTATGTTGATGATATGATTGATGCTTGGCTTTCAGTTATAAATAATCCTGAAAAATGTAATGATGGAAATATATTTACCATAGGACCAGACAATCCAATCAAAATAAAAGACTATGCTACTCTGATTGCCGAAAAGCTTAACTGGAAAGGCAAGATAAATTGGGATACAAAACTGTTTAGAGCTGGAGAAATTTATTGGCTAAATTCAAATAATAAGCTAATTACCAAAAAATTAGGCTGGGAGCCTAAAGTTACTTTAAATGATGGTTTAGATAGGACAATTGAAATATGGAAAAACAAACTAAGGTAATTGTTTGGAGCAAAACAAATTGTGCTTTTTGTTTAAAAGCAAAGCACCTTTTAAAAGATAATAATATTGAATTTGAAGAGAGACTAATAGGCCAAGATTGGTCTAGAGAACAATTACTGGAAATGGTCCCCGATGCAAGATCAGTTCCACAAATAATCATTGATGGAAAAGTTGTTGGAGGTTATAATGACCTTGTAAAGTATATAAATACTTTAGATATCCCTGACACTTTCTTAAAAAGGAATTAAATGCCTAACGGTAATGGTAACGGTAAGCACCACCTTAAAAAAGTAAGAATAGATGATCTTCTTACATTCTCTCCAATAACTACAAACCAAGAAAAAACATTTCAAGCATATCATAATAACAAGCATCTACTTCTTCATGGAATAGCAGGTACTGGTAAAACTTTTATGAGTTTATACCTAGCTTTAGAGGAAGTACTAGACCCTTCAAATGTTTACGACGATGTGTTTATTGTCAGGTCAGTCGTATCAACTCGTGACATCGGATTTTTGCCTGGTGATGAGCAAGAAAAAGTTTCTATATACGAAGCACCCTATAGGTCTATATGTAGAGAGCTTTTCGGGATGAAAGATGCATATGATGCCCTAAAACAACAAAATAATATTAAATTCATGAGCACTTCTTTCATTAGGGGCATAACAATCAATAACGCTGTAGTTATTGTTGATGAATGTCAGAATTTAAATTTTCATGAACTTGATAGTATTATCACTAGAATAGGTAAGAATAGTAAAATAATATTTTGTGGAGACTATACACAAACAGATTTAACTAGAGAAAACGACAAAAGAGGTATTCTTAACTTTATGAAAATACTTAATAGTCTTAAGGAATTTGAAACCATTGAATTTAGTATCGACGATATTGTAAGAAGTGACTTTCTTAAATACTACATTATAGCGAAGTATAAATTAGGTTATGAATATTAATGTATTGATAGATCATGTACACCGAGATGACGGTCCTGTTCCTAATTTTTACGGTCAATTACCTGTACCACCAGAACTCGAACATAACACGACGATAAGATCATCCTATTTTGCTGATGAAATAGAAAAATGGATTTATCCAATAGTTCTTCCTGCTACCTTAAGTCCAGAAAGTTATGTATCATGTAAACCAGAGTTTAAAAAAATATTACCTAAAAAAGTATTTGATTGTATAAACAAAGGTAAAGGCTTAGTAATAGTTTACTACCATGAACCCCTTTACGATAGTACAATAGAAACCTTAAAGTATATGATGGATTCCGATCCAATATTTAAAAATGTTCTGATCTTAACTTTGCATGAAGTAGATCATCCTAGAATACTAAAAGGTACTTTTGTTGAAGTATTTACTCCGTCTATAAAAAGTGGATTTAGATATGACGATAATCAATTAGTTGATCATACTCCCTATAGTAATGAACCTGGAAATAGTAGAGAATATCCTAAATCTACCTTAGACGGTATAAATGATAAATTATATACATGTTTTATGTTTACATTCTATGAAAGCGAAGAAAGGTTTGTTATTTTAAATCTTTTACAAGATTTACAGTTATTAGACGACGGCATTGTTACGTGTTATGATAAAGCTAAAAAATTTAAAGAGCTTTACAATAGTTTACAAACTTCCGCATCTTGGGTTAAAACTACTCCTACATTTTCACAGTTTAATAGTGTTTACAACTTTGTTGAAACAGAAGAGGCCTTAAATAAGTCTTTATTAAATCTAGTTGTTGAGTGTGACTTTGATGGTATATATCCTTTCTTCTCTGAAAAAACAAGCAGAAATTTTTACTATAAAAAGCCATTTATTATTTTAGGTAGGCAAGGTGTAGCTAAAAACTGCAGAAATCTAGGATATGAAACATTTCACGAAATTTTGGACGAGTCTTATGACTCTGAACCAGACACTAAAAAAAGACTCTTCAAAGCCTTACTATCACTCAAACAAGTAAAAAAAGACGGATTAGATAAGAAAAAGTTAAAAGATATTGTTGATCATAATTATGATAATTTTCATAAGAGAAAATCCTTTTTAGAAAATGAAATAAAATGTCGATTAAATGCCTTATAGATGAAATTCATCCTGTAAAGGGTCCGATTCCTAATCTCTATGGATCTGAGCTATTTTTAAATGTAGATGATGAAGTTGAGTATTTTCATAGCTACTTTGCCAACAAAATGACTAAATGGGTTTATCCTATAATTTTAGATAATATGATTTTGTTAAATACATTAATGCTTAACGAAAATAAATTAAAAAAGGCTTTACCTAAAAATGTAGTAGATGGAGCCCTTTCGGGTAGAGGTTTAATATTAATATGTATTAATGAACCCTTAAGGCAAGAGATTTTAGATCATTTAGAATTTATGATAAACAATACAGAAATCGGTCAGAAAATTGTTATGATAACATTTCATACAGTAAATAATCCAAACTTTATCAGACATTCAAAATATGACTATGACCACTTTAGTGTTTTAAGTGAGTTTGCACCGAGCCAAAAAGCTGCTCATTTTAATTACTATTATGGGGATGGTAGCACTAGTTTTGAGAACTTAGAAAACTTTGACAATAGACACTATTGCTGTTTTATGCAGTATTTTTATGAGACTCCTGATAAAGGTTTAGTATTAGATTTACTCGAGAAACATGAACTACTAAATTATGGATTTGTTAGTGCTAAAGAAAAAGCCAAAAATTTTAATAGTATTTTTTCCTCAACCTCTGCTGTAGCACCCGACTATAAATTATCATTTTCTTCTAATGATAAACTTTTTGATAATCTTTCATTGTTTAAAACTTTTGAAAAAGTTGACTTAAACCTAGTATACACAGGAGATATTTTAACGTGTAACGCTGTATGGGTAGGTGAAGCAATTAATAGAAATTTTGCTTTGAAGAAACCTTTTATTGCATTAGGGCAAAAAGGCACTCTTAAAGCAATAAAACATTTAGGTTACAAGACATTTTCTGATATACTTGATGAAGACTACGATAATGAAACAGATGATTTAAAAAGAGTTCAAAAAGCTCTTCTTTCCTTAAAAGTTTACATTAACAACAAACCTGATATTAACAAATTAAAAGATGTTTTAGAGCATAACCATAATATTTGGCTTAGTAAAAAGAGATACGTAACTGAGAAAATTCACGAGATGTTAGATGAATCAAAATTTTGAAAACAAAACAATCAATTATAATTTAAAAAAGTATCCTTGGAATGAGTGGGTGCTTGAAGAAGTACAAAAAAAGTGGCCGCATGTTGTAGAATTGTCCTTAATACATGAAGTATTAAAAGAACATGAAATATTCGAGTTAACGATTACTATTCAGAATCTTTTTGCTACTGAAGAAAAATGGATGCGAAGACTCTCTACTTTCGCTAAAGAAATTGTACCAGAACTTATTGATAATAAACCATTTTTGATAAAAAGACAGCCTACTCTTAACTTAGTAGTCCCTAATCAGGAAAAAATTGCTAGAAGACTACCATTCCATCAGGGAATATTTTACGATAATGGAAGAGGCCAAGGTACTATTTGGATGCCTCTTACAAGTGCTTTCGATACAAATTCAATGTGGGTAATTGATACAAAAAAATCTAAAGAAATAACAAAAAACGTCATCAAGAACGGTTGGAATTTAGAAAAGTTCGAAAATGAGTGTTTAAAAGTAGCTTATCCTGTTAATCTAGAGCCTGGTCAGGCTCATCTCTTTAATCAAGAAATTATTCATGGTAATGTTAATAATGAGACTAATTTAACTAGGTTATCTTTTGATTGGCATGTATTACCTAAAGGAGAGGAATTTTATAGAAGACTTCCTGGAGGGTTCTTTAGGCACCCAGATGATCATTCTATGCTAAGAAAAAGAGACTATAGTAATCAGCGTTATATAACATATTTATCAAATAATCATAACTTAAGTAAGTTCTGGCCTAAAAACTTTCAAAGAGCTATAATTAACAATTATATTAAAGAGATAGGCATAAAGAATAATGGCACTCAATATGAAAATGAGTTTCTTGATAACTTGCCTGTTTTAGACCATTATTTGGATCAAGATATAAACGGTATGGTTTTTTGTAGTATTTATCAACTACCAGATGACTCATCTTATTTTTTAAATAAAGCATTGAATAATAAGGTAATTTTACACTTTGCTAATGAAGGATTGATTTTAGAAAACGAATCTGATTTAGACTATATTAAGATGTACAGATCATGGGGAGTAGAAAAGAAGGGTCCTTTTTCGTGGGAACAGTAGAAAATGCTTAAAAAAGTAAATAAACTCATTTTTGATACTTCAATAATTAAGGAAATTGATTGGGAAAATTATAGAAGCCTATCCAGCTCCTATCACTCAATGAACGCAATGAAGGAATTACATTCTCCCTATGGAGGGCTTCCCGATAGTTTTAACGAGTGGAATACTATTATATTCCAAAAGTTTTTTAACGATAATGAGCTAGATTTTAAGACACTTAGCGAGCAAACTCAAATGGATATTAAAACTGTATCAATTATCAAGCAAAGACCAGGTAATATTATACCTCTACATATAGATACTTTTTATAAGTTACGTAAAACATTTCCAAACGATACAAGAATGCCGGTTAGAGCTAACTACTTTCTAGAAGATTGGAAACTTGGCCACTTTATTCAATTTAATGATGAGGTTTTTACTCACTGGGAAGAGTTAACTGGTTTTATCTTTAATCAAGATATTCCTCATCTTTCCGCTAACTGCGGAATGCAGGATAAATTCACTTTACAACTTTCAGGATTTTTAGATGACTATTAGATATACTAATTTACCTAATAACAGGCATAGACCTTTTGGAGAAGCACATAGTGTGCATGATGACGAACTGTGTTCTTACAGAGACACTATCATAAATAATTTTTCTATAAATGATTACTATAATAAAGAAAATTCGGAAGAAGTTAAAAATGAATATTTCTCTGTATATAAAAAGTGGATGTTTTCAACTTTTCCTAAAATAAAAGGCTATGAAGACTTTAATGAAGCGTGTTTTACTCAAGGCACAACAGAGTCCTTTTATCAATTTTATATCAGGTATAGATCACACCGTAGATTAAGATTAGCAAAGGGTGAATATTTTTTTCACCAAATGATGTCGAGACTGTGGTATCCAGAAGGTAGATTTGCTTGGATTGAGGATGAACCTATAACAAAGGATGATGTTGTTTTAATCAGTGTTCCCTTCTCTGATACAGGTTGCGTACCCGAATATCTTGAAGATATGCTATGTGAGTGTGATAAATTAGATGTTCCAGTAATGATTGATTTAGCTTACCTAAACTTAGCAGTTGATTTAGAGTTCGATTTAAGCCATCCTTGTATTAAATATATAGTCTCTTCTCTTTCTAAAGTATTTCCTATCGAGCTTCATAGAGTCGGAATCAGACTACAGAGAGAAAAATGGGAAGATCAATTGTATGTAATTAATGAGCCTTACTATAATTACATTAATATTCTAAGCTGTCATCTAGGACTAGAAATGATGAAAAAGTTTTCAGCAGATTACACTTACAATAAATATAGAGAAAAACAGATAGCGCTATGTGAGGCGATGGAATTGCAAGTTTCAGATTGTGTATACTTTGGAATTGATCACAATAATCAATATCCTCAGTATAATAGAGGTAATAATACTAATAGATTGTGTTTTTCAAGAATTTGGGATGGGAGAATGAAACTTGACGTGTAATAACGATTGGGATGATTTAGAGGAAATTATTGTTGGTGTAGCAGATTATTCAGGAATACCTCAACTTAA
>CEPH01081660.1_pt1 | contig 10642 bp, 7 predicted proteins | sample 530571 | NCBI WGS metagenome assembly CEPH01 (sample SAMEA2620413, study PRJEB7988) | marine metagenome | biome: marine biome (ENVO:00000447); feature: surface water layer (ENVO:00002042); material: "saline water (ENVO:00002010), including plankton (ENVO:xxxxxxxx)" | depth 5 m | reverse complement strand
ATAACCTGAAGGTCGTTGGTTCAAATCCAACTCCCGCAACCACCTGGTCAGTTCCATCATATCCCTACCACCACCCATCCCGCAGAGACCCTGCGATCGATCGGCCGGGACCCCGCGGTCGCCCAGACGCCCGCGCAGCAGACCAAAGCTGTCCTCAAAACGCTATTGCGAATTAAACGCATGAGCGTTACGCGCCCGTGAACCTTCACGGAGTCTCTCATGTACCGCTACTTCGTCGGCGCGCTCGCGCTGGCACCGCTTTCGACCATCGCGTTGGCGCAGGACATCGCGCCTCCCGATGCCGCCTCTTCCGACGCGGACGAGCAGAGCACGATTATCGTCACCGCAGCTCGCACCCAGCTTCCTGCGAGTGCGCTGCCGCTGACTGTCGACATTATCGACAGCGAGGCGCTGGAGCGGCAGGTGCAGATCTCCGGCTCCACCGTCGACGCGGTATCGGCATTGCTGCCGTCCTTTTCGCCCACTCGCGAGAAGCTGACCGGGGCGGGGGAGAGCCTTCGCGGTCGCGCTCCGCTCTACGCGATCAACGGCATTCCCCAGTCGACCCCGGTGCGGGACGGCTCGCGCGACGGCTACACGATCGATCCGTTCTTCATCGACCGGGTCGAGGTGATCTACGGCTCGAACGCGCTGCAAGGGATCGGTGCGACCGGCGGTGTGGTCAATCAGGTGACGGTTGGCGCACCGCGAGAGGACGGGGTTTCCTTCCGGACCCTGTCGCAGGTGACGCTGGCGACCAACTTCGAAGGCGAGGGTATCGGTGCGAAGACCGGGGCGCTCGTCGGCTATCGGGCCGGGCCGTTCGATGCGAGCATCGGTGCCACCTACGAAAAGCGCGGGGCCTTCTTCGACGGGAACGACAACCGGATCGGTGTCGACGGGACGCAGGGCGACATTCAGGATAGCGATAGCTGGTCGGTCTTTGCGCGCTTGGGCTACGAGCTCGCCACCGGCGCAAAACTGGAAGTGGTCGCCAACCGGTTCGAGCTGCAGGGCAACGCGAACTATGTGTCCGTGCCGGGTGACCGCTCTGCCGGGATCCCTGCGAGCAGTATTCGCGGGGTGACGCCCGGCGACCCGCCTTCCAACAAGGCGGAGCTGCTCTCCGCATCGCTGGTCGATCCCGATCTCGCCGGCGGCACCTTCGTGCTGCAGGGCTTCTACAGCCGCACCAACGATGTGTACGGCGGCGGCGTGTTCGGCACTTTTCAGGACCCGGCGATCGATCCCACGGGCAACCTGTTCGACCAGTCGGCCAACCGTTCGCGCAAGCTTGGGGGCAAGGTCAGTTACGAGCGTGCGGTTCCCGGCTTCGACGACCTGGTCCTGACGGCAGGCTTCGACGCGCTGTTCGACCGCACCGAACAGGTACTGGTGCAAACGGACCGGGCGTGGGTGCCGCAGACCGATTTCCGCAGCCTCGCCCCGTTCCTTCAGGGCAATCTCGCGCTGGCCGACGGTCTGGTGCGTCTCGCTGGCGGGCTGCGGTTCGAGAATGTCCAGCTCAAGGTCGACGATTTCACGACTCTGGCGAGCTATGGTCCAGTCAGCGTGACCGGCGGGTCGCCGTCCTTCGAGGACGTGCTCTGGAATGGTGGCATCATCGTCGAGCCGATCGACGGCCTTCGCGCCTACGGCAGCTACGCCGAGGGTTTCACGATCGCCGATGTCGGGCGGATCCTGCGTGGGATCAGCCAGCCCAATATCGACGTCGATGACTACCTCTCGCTCGAACCGGTGGTGTCGAACAATCGCGAACTCGGGCTCGAATGGGATCGCGGCGCCCTGAAAGCTTCGGCGAGCTATTTCTGGTCGTCGAGCGAGTTCGGATCGATCCTCGTCCTGCGCAACGACGTGTTCGAAGTGGAGCGCCAGCCGATCGAGATCGAGGGCTTCGAAGCCAGCCTTTCGTGGCAGACACCCGTGCCGGGCCTCGCGCTCAGCGGGGGCTACGCCAACCTCACGGGACAGACCGATGGCGACGGAGACGGCCTGATCGATGAGGATCTCGACGGTGCGAACATCTCGCCCGACCGGATCAACCTCGCGGCGGACTACAGCGCGGGCCGTTTCAGCGCGCGAGCTCAGGCCCGCATGTATCTCGAACGCGAGTTCAACGACGCGTCCACCGCGACCGATTTCGATGGTTACACGCTGGTCGACGCGTTCATCTCCTACCGCACCGATTTCGGAGAGATTTCGCTGGCGGCGCAGAACCTCACCAACGAGTTCTTCATCACCTATGACAGCGACACCGTGCGGGTGACCGACAGCCGTCGGTTCTTCTCCGGCCGCGGGCGCACCTTCACGCTGAGCCTCCGCAGCGAGTTCTGATGAAGCTGCTCTCGCTCCTGCACCGCTGGACGGGGGGGATCGTCGGCATTTTGCTGGCGGTCATCGGCCTGTCCGGCACGGTGTTGCTGTGGGAGGATAGCTGGATCATGCTCGACGGCGCGCATGATCTGGCTCTCGCCGATCCCGTGGCGATGGGGCGTGCGATCGAGGTTGCGAGAGAGACTGCGCCTGGCCTTTCGCGCGTGACCTTTGCCGGGGATGAGATCGGTCTGCACCAGGCGGTCTATTCCGACGGCAGCGGGGCCTATATCACGCAGGACGGCACGGTGGTCGATCGCTGGTCCGGCATGTGGGAGCGGCCCGAGCTCTGGCTGTTCGATCTGCATCACTACCTGTTCCTGGGCGAAACCGGGAAGACGATTACCGGCGTGCTGGGCATCCTGCTGCTGGCGTTCACCATCACCGGAACGATCCTGTGGTGGCGCACGCGAAAGACCTTTCGGTTTCGCCTCTGGCCGCCCCGCTACACCGCCAGCGCGATCGTGCGGCATCATCGCGATCTGGGCGTGGTTGCCTCACCGCTGCTGATCGTGGCGGCGGCGACGGGCACGCTGATGATCTTCCCGGCGGTGAGCGCTTTTCTGCTGTCACCTTTCGGCGAGGCGCACCAAAAACCCGCGCTTTCGACCGAGCTTGCCCCGGTCGGTCCGGCGACCGACTGGCAAAGCGTGATGCGCAATGCGCAAGGAGCCTTCCCCTCGGCCGCGCCGCGCCGCCTGATGTTGCCATCCAAGCCCGGCGAGCCGATCGCCATCCGTTTCCGGCAGGATTTCGAATGGACGCCGAACGGGCGCAGCTACGTGTGGATCGCTCCGGACAGCGCGGCGGTGGTCGGCACGGACGACCCTGCGAAGGCCGGTGCGGTGTCGGCGATCAGCGAGACGTTCTACCCCATTCACGCGGCCAAGGTTGGCGGGATCGTATGGCGGCTCGCGATGACCTTTGCCGGGCTGGCGCTCTTCGTCCTCGGCCTCCTAGCCAGCTATAGCTTCTGGAGAGGGCAGATCGGCAAGCCAGCCGGTCGCCGGCGAGTGGCACCGCGTCCCGGACGAGCGATCGGGCAGTCCTGACGCATCGCGGACATCACACGTCGGGCAGGCGCTGGTCGGCGAAGCCCCATCCGGCGAGGGTCTTTGACTGCGCGCGGTCGTGCAGCCGCTTGGCATCGCCGATGGTGAAGCCGCGGGCGTTGTCCAGCTTCTTCAGCTCATTCCACGCCACGGGTGCTGCGACCGGCGCGCCTTCCCGCGCGCGGGCGGAGTAGGGCATCACCGCCGTGCTACCGCGCTGGTTGCGCAGCCAGTCGATGAAGATGCGGCCCTTGCGTTTGGCCTTGCTCATGGTCGCGGTGAACCGGTCGGGCTCCGCCTGCGCCAGCGCCTTGGCAAAGCGTTCGGAGAAGCTCTTGTGCGCATCCCATGAATGGCCGGGCGTCAGTGGCACGACGACATGCACACCCTTGCCGCCGGTGACCATCGCAAAGCTGCTGAGGCCGATGTCGGCGAGGTGCTTGCGCAGGTCCATTGCCGCTTCGCGCACGTCGGCAAAGTCCAGCCCTTCATCTGGATCGAGATCGAAGACCATCCGGTCCGGCTTCTCGACCGCGCCGGTGCGCGCGCCCCACCCGTGAAACTCGATGGTGCCCATCTGCACGCACTGAAGCAGGCCGCGTGCGTCCGAGACGAAGAGGTAATCTTCGGTGCCGCCGTCCTTCTCTTTGATCGGAACTGCCTTCACGCCATCGCCGAAGCCGCCGTTATCGTGCTTCTGGAAAAAGCACTTCTTCGCGCGCCCTTGCGGGCAGCGCACAAGGCTCAGCGGGCGCTCGGCCGCGAAAGGGAGCATCAGCGGAGCGATGGCCTCGTAGTAATCCGCCAGATCGCCCTTGGTCTCTCCGCTGTCGGGGAAGATCACCCGGTCGCGACTGGATATCTCCACGCTGGCGGCGGGGGAGGGCGCGGTATTCTTGCGTTCGTCGCCGACATCCTTCGCCTCCTTGTCCTGCCGCAACCCGAGGAAGCTGGCGTGGCGGACCCGACCCTCCGCGGTCAGCTCGGCATAGGCGATTTCGGCGACCAGATTAGGGGTGACCCAATGCGCCTTGCGCGCGTCGGCCTTGGGCACATCGAGCGGCGGGGTTTTTCGCTCCAGCCGCGCGAGCTTGCTGCCGAGACGGTCGAGATCGTCGCCGTCGAACCCGGTGCCGACCTTGCCGCGATAGATCAGGTCTTCACCATCTTTCGTGGCGAGCAGGAGGGAGGCGAAGGGCCGCGCCTTGGCCGAGCTTTCGGACCAGCCGACGATAATGAACTCTTGCCGCTGGATGCACTTCACCTTGACCCAGCTCTTGGTCCGGCTGTGGCGGTAAGGTGCGTCGATCCGCTTGGCGATGATCCCTTCCTGCCCGGCATCGCACATCTGGGTGTAGAGCTTCTCGCCCGCGCCGATGATGTGGTCTGCGATATGGATCGGCGGCTCCGCATCGCGCAGCAGGGCTTCGAGGCGTTCTTTGCGCTCGATATTGGAATGGCCGGTCAGATCTTCGCCATCCACTTCGAGCACATCGAACGCGAAGAAGGCGAGTTTGTCCTTCGGCCCCTGCGAGCCGTGCCCGCGCTTGAGGACCGATTGCAGGGTGGAGAAATCGGGATTTCCGTTTTTGTCCAGCGCGACGATCTCGCCGTCGATCAGGGCAGGCGGCAGGTTGAGAGCGGAGATCGCTTCCACCAGCGGGCCGAACTTGTCGGTCCAGTCCTTCTGATTGCGGGTCCACACGGTTACGTCTTTGCCCGAGACAGCGATCAGCGCACGATAGCCGTCGAACTTGATCTCGTGCATCCAGCCATTGCCGGTGGGTACCTCGTCGACCAGCGTGGCGAGCTGGGGCTTTGCGAATTTGGGCGGCTTGCCTGCCTTCTTGCCGCGACGAGCGTGCTTCATCTCGGCGAGAGGCTCGACTGCCCCGTCTTTGCCGGTTGCTTTATCCGGGTCGCGCCCTGCGGCGATTTCCGCCATCGAGCGTCCGGTATCGACGCTGGTCAGCGCCTTTTCGACCAGCGCATCCCCTTCCTGCGCGTATTCGTCGTCAAGCTTGCGCAGCAGCCAGTTCTCGCGTTTTTCGCCTTTCCTCGGCTTCATCCGGATCAGCAGCCATTCGCCCTTCATCCGCTCGCCATCGAGAACGAAGTGGAGGTGGCCTTCCACGATGTCGTCGGCGCTCTTGCCTTCGATCGGGTGCCAGGTGCCGCGGTCCCAGAGCATTACCGTCCCACCACCATACTCGTCCGCCGGGATGGTGCCCTCGAACGTCGCATAGTCCATCGGGTGATCCTCGGTCCGCACCGCAAGGCGTTTGACGTCCGGGTCGGGGGAGGGGCCCTTGGTCACCGCCCAGCTTTTCAGGACGCCGTCGGCCTCCAGCCGCAAATCCCAGTGCAGCCGCGTCGCGTCGTGCTTCTGGACCATGAAGATGCGGTCCTTGCCGCTCTTGCCCGCCTTGCCGGCAGGCTCCTTCGTGCGGGTGAAGTCGCGCTTCGCGTTATATTCGGCGAGCGGGTCGTCCTTCTTCGCCATCGCCTAGGCGCTCTTCTTCTTCTTCTTTGCGGAGGATTTGGCGGGCTTGTCGCCGTCGACAGACTTCTTGAGCGCGGCCATCAGATCGATCACGTTGCCGCCGTCGCCGGACGGCTCCTCGACATCCTCGATGACCTTCTTGTTGCCCTTCGCCTTGGCCTTTTTGTCGATTAGCTTGTGCAGCGCTTCGGCATAGCGATCCTCGAACTCACTCGCGTCGAAGGGGGCGGTCTTCTTCTCGATCAGCGTGCTTGCGAGGTCGAGCAGTTCCTCTTCGGGCTTGTCGTCGCCAATGCTCCCGAAGAACTTCTGCCCCTCGCGCACCTCGTCCGCATAACGCAGCGTCTCCAGCAGCATGCCCTTGCCACACGGCTTGATCGCGACCAGCTTCTCCTGCCCGCGCACCGATAGCTGGCCCAGCGCGGTCTTCTTCGCCTTGCGCAGTGCCTCGCGCAGCACGATGAAGGCTTCCTCGGCCAGATCGTCCTTGGGGACGACGTAATAGGGCTTCTCGAAATAGAGCGGGTCGATTTCCGACTGGTCGACGAACTGGACCAGTTCGAGCGTCTTCTTGCTCTCGACCTTGACCGCCTCGATCTCCTCATCCTCCAGCAGAACGTAATTGTTCTTGGACAGCTCGTAGCCACGGATGATGTCGTCGCGGTCGACCGGGCCAACACCCTCGACCACCTTTTCGTAGGAGATGCGCTTGCCCGACGGCTCGTGGATCTGGCGGAAGCTGATCTTGGCGCCGCTCTGCGAGGCGGAATAGATTTCGACCGGGATCGACACCAGCGCCAGCCTGATCTGTCCCTGCCAGTATGCACGTGCGGCCATGAGCCCTCCTTGTTCTGCCGATGAACGAGCGAGGGGGGCGATTGGTTGCGAGCGTGCCAGCTGGGTGCCGAGGCTATCCTAGGTTGATATCGGAACGGGTGGTTCTCCCACCCGTAGGACGACCGGGTGTCAGCCAGCAGGGAGTGCGTCCATGAGTTCCGAAAATACGGTAAGCATCAATGGACAATCCCATGCGCTGCCGGACGATCCGCGGGTTAGCCTGCTCGATCTGCTGCGCCATCACTTGGGCCTGACCGGCACCAAGAAAGGCTGCGATCATGGCCAGTGCGGGGCCTGCACCGTGCTGGTCAACGGCGTGCGCATCAATTCCTGCCTGACGCTGGCGGTGATGCACGATGGCGATGAGGTCACCACGATCGAAGGGCTGGGCACTGCCGAGAACCCCTCGCCATTGCAGCGCGCCTTCGTGGAGCGCGATGCCTATCAGTGCGGTTATTGCACCCCGGGCCAGATCTGCTCCGCGACCGCGATGCTGGAAGAAATCGCTGTGGGTCTGCCGAGCGATGCGAGTGCTTCCTTGGAAGGCCCGATGGAGGTCTCCGCTGACGAAATTCGTGAAAGGATGAGCGGCAATATCTGTCGCTGCGGGGCCTATGCTAACATCGTCGATGCCATCCGCGATGTCGCAGCCGGAGAGGTCGCATGAGGCCGTTCGATTATCAGCGCGCCGAGGGCATGGACCATGCGGGCCAACTGGTCGCCGCAGAAAACGCGCAGCCGATCGCCGGCGGCACCAACCTGCTCGACCTGATGAAGCTGCAAGTCGAAACGCCCCAGGCGCTGGTCGATATCAACCGCGTCGGCCATGCGGAGATCGAGGATACCGACGACGGCGGGCTGTGGATCGGCACTTTGGCGACCAACACCGCCACCGCTGCGCATCCGCGCGTGCGGGCTGACTATCCGGTGCTGGCGCGCGCGATCCTGGCCGGGGCGACCCAGCAGCTGCGCAACCGCGCGACCACCGGCGGCAACCTGTGCCAGCGAACCCGCTGCTATTACTTCACCAATATCGACCAGCCCTGCAACAAGCGTGAGCCGGGTTCGGGCTGCGGCGCGATCCACGGGATTGCACGGCTGCATGCCGTGCTCGGCGCCAGCGACCAGTGCATTGCGACCTATCCGGGTGATATGGCGGTCGCGCTGAGCGCACTCGACGCGACGGTTCACATCGCGAGCGCCGACGGCAAGGCCCGCACAGTCCCGGTACGCGATTTCCATCGCCTGCCGGGCGACACGCCCTGGAAGGATAACGCGCTGGAGCCGGGTGAACTGATCAGGGGCGTCAGCTTGCCCGCGCCGGTCGAAGGTACGCAGATCTACCGCAAGGTTCGCGAGCGTTCGTCCTACGCCTTCGCACTGTGCTCCATTGCGGCGATCGTCGAGATGGATGGCGACACGATTGCCCGCGCGGACCTCGCCTTCGGCGGGCTCGCCCACAAGCCGTGGCACGACCCGGAAGTGAGCGAGGTGCTGGTGGGCCAGAAGTCTGGTGCCGCGCTGTTCGACAAGGCGGCCGATGTGCTGCTGCGCGATGCGCGCGGCTATGGTGAAAACGATTTCAAGATACCGCTTGCCCGGCGCACCCTCGCCGCCGTGCTCGCCCAAGCGACGGGAGCGGAACTGTGAGCGCCTATCTCAAGCAGGACGAACCGGATAACGCCAATCGCCTCGACAACATGCGACAGGGCGTGCTTGGCACCGATGCCTCGCGGATCGAGGGTTTGCTCAAGGTCACCGGCACCGCGCCCTACGCTGCGGAATACCAGCTGGACGATTGCCTCGAAGGAGTGATCGTTACCGCGACGGTTCCCAAGGGAGAAGTCACGGGAATCGACGCGGATTCCGTGCTTTCGATGCCTGGCGTTGTGACGGTGATCGACGATCCCGCCCTGATCGCACGACCTGCGCAGGGAACTGCCGGAGAGGCGCCGGAACAGCCCGCGCGCAAGATCGGCTATTTCGGCCAGCCAATCGCACTGGTGGTCGCCGAAACCTTCGAGCAGGCGCGCGATGCGGCCAAGCACCTTTCCGTAAGCTACCGCGAGGACGACGACGCTGCGTTCGATCCCGAAGCGGTCGAGGCGGAGACCAAAGATGGCGCAACCTCGCAGGGCGACCTTGCTCATGCAATGAAGGTAGCGGCAGCCTCGGTCGACCAGACTTACCGGACGGAGGGCCATTCCTCCGCCGCGATGGAACCGCATGCGGCGATCGCGCAGTGGGATGGCGACACGCTTACGGTCTATGCATCGCTGCAGATGCTCAACTACAACATCTCCGAACTGGCGGATTCGCTGGGACTGGACGAGGACAAGGTGCGGCTGGTCTCGCGCTATGTCGGCGGCGGCTTCGGATCCAAGCTGGGTATCAGCGAGGAAACCGTCGCGGCTAGCGTGGCGGCGATGAAGCTGGAACGCCCGGTGCGCGTGGCGATGCTGCGCCAGCAGGTGCTCCAGTGCATCATGCGCCGCTCCGAAACCCGCCAGCGGTTCCGGCTGGCGGCGGGCGAAGACGCGAAGCTGACCGGCTTCGGGCATGAGGCGCGCGTCTCCAATCTGCCGGGCGAGAGCTTTGCCGAGCCGGTGCTGCAATCGAGCCACTTCCTCTACGCGGGCGAAAACCGCGAACTGAGCATGGAGGTTGCGCGCATCCACCGGATGACCGCAGGCTCCGTCCGCGCGCCGGGCGAAGCAGTGGGAATGCCTGCGCTCGAATGCGCGATGGACGTGCTGGCGGAGAAGTGCGGGGTCGATCCGGTAGAACTGCGCCTGCGCAATATTCCGGACAGGCACCCGGCCAATGGCACTCCGTTCTCCTCGCACAAGCTCGCCGAATGCCTCAAGCAGGGGGCCGAGGCGTTCGGCTGGGACAGCGGTCCGCGAAGCCCGCGTCACACGCGCGAAGGCGAGTGGTGGGTCGGCACGGGCATGGCGACTGCGGCGCGCGTTCACAATGTCGGCGAGGCCAAGGCACGCGTCACGCTGAAAGCCGATGGTACCGCTTTGGTGGAAACCGACATGACCGATATCGGCACCGGCACCTACACCATCCTGGCGCAGACCGTGGGCGAGATGCTGGGTCTGTCGGTCGAGAAGGTGCTGGTCGAACTGGGCGACACACGCCATCCACGCGGACCGGGCTCGGGCGGAAGCTGGGGCGCGGCCTCGATCTGCTCTGCGGCCTACCTTGCCTGCCTCGCGCTGCGCGAGACGCTGGCGAAGCGGGCGGATGTTTCCGAGGAGAACTTGGAACTGAAGGACGGCGCCTTGGTCGGCGGCGCTTCGCTGGTCGATCTGCTCGACGGTCAGGATCTGGCCGAGGAAGGCCATTACGAGCCGGGCGACATCGCGGACGATTTCACCGCCGCCGGCTTCGGTGCGTTCTTCGCCAAGGTCCGCGTCAATCGTTTCACCGGCGAAACGCGTGTGCAGCACATGACCGGCGCGTTCGGCTTCGGCCGGGTGCTCAACGCCAAGACCGCGCGTTCGCAGTGCCTTGGCGGGATGACCTGGAGCATCGGCGCGGCGCTGACCGAAGCGATGCTGTTCGATCCGGTCGACGGCCACCTCGCGAATTGCGATTTGGCGGAATACCACGTGCCGGTGAACCGGGACGTCCCAGATCTCGACGTGCTGTTCGTGGAGGAACGCGACGGCGCGGCGAGCCCGATCCAGGCGAAGGGCATCGGCGAACTCGGCATGTGCGGCGGCGCGGGTGCTATCGCCAACGCGATCTACAACGCATGCGGTGCGCGCGTGTTCGAGTTTCCGATGACGCCGGACAAGGTGCTCGCCGCGATGCCGGACTGATCGGGCCGGACTGATTGGACGTC
>CEPH01006895.1_pt1 | contig 10663 bp, 15 predicted proteins | sample 530571 | NCBI WGS metagenome assembly CEPH01 (sample SAMEA2620413, study PRJEB7988) | marine metagenome | biome: marine biome (ENVO:00000447); feature: surface water layer (ENVO:00002042); material: "saline water (ENVO:00002010), including plankton (ENVO:xxxxxxxx)" | depth 5 m | reverse complement strand
CGAACAAGATGATCCACATGACCCTTGATCATTTGATATATTTAGCATTTCATTAATTCTATCCGACCAAGTATCACTAGAGTTATAAAGATCCACGCCTTCTATTCTGCAAGCCTTCATAAATAAATATTTATTATAGCCATCTAAGTCATCAAAATATTCACATATTAAGTTTGGATCTTTAACAATAGTTTTTGTCATTTGAAAATACTTCACTGTATCTTCGTCTTTACCGTAAAGATCATCATTTGTACTTCCGTATCTAGAAATGCCCCTTCTAAATAGTTCGTGCAAACCAATTTGAATCATTTGTTTTTCATTAGAGCTATCCATATCAACTACCGCCTAACTTGCTAAATATCTCATCATCATGCTTATCGACAATTTTTATCTTTAAGCCTTTATCAAGGTACTTCCATTTTCCCCGATATTCGGATAGAGGCAAAGACAGAAATGAATCAATAATTTCTTGAAACTCTGGTCTATAATTATATGATGAATTTACAGTATTTAGGCCCATAGATATTAATCGAGTATAAAGATCATCTTTATCCATAGGAACAAAATCTTTTGATTCAACGGACATACTAACTCCATTATCAGCATTTTCATTATTATGGGATTGATATGTAATGCAATATTACATATTAATACCTCGAAACATGGGGAGACTGCCCCCACTGCCTTGGTATGTGATATTATTTTTTTTATTTATAAATTATTCTTTAGACTCTTCTAAAGATATAGTAACCTCTGTAGTTAGAAGAGTTCCACTCGCAGATGCAGCATTTTCAAGAGCAGATCTAACAACCTTTGTTGGGTCAACAATTCCAGATTCAATCATGTCGGATTCAAAAGTATTCGACAGGGCATTAAATCCACATATTGTATTCTTGCTTCTAACTACTTTCTCCATAAACTCGTGATAATCTACTCCGGCATTATTTAAGATTTGTATAAATGGTGCTCTTATAGATTTTGCAACTATCTCAATTCCTATTTTTTCTTCTTGAGTTAAATCAACTTTTGAAAAATGCCTTATAAGTGGATTTACACAATGCAAAAGAGCTGAACCGCCACCAGATACAATGCCCTCTGACAATGCAGCTGTAACAGCATTTATAGCATCCTCTACTCTATCTTTTCTCTCTCGCATTTCTGCCTCAGATGCTCCACCAACCTTAAATACTGCGACAGCACCAGACATTGTAGATAGTCTATCTCTAAGAGAAGCTATGTGATGAGTAAACAGATCATCACTCTCTAATTGAACCTTTATTGAGGAAACTCTATCATCAATGTCTTGCTGGCTTCCTGATCCATCTATAATCGAAGTCTTCGTTCTGCTTACTATAACTTTTCTTGCTCTCCCAAGATCACTTAATGTAACCTCTCTTAGTGGAGCTCCGTCATCGGAAAATAATGTTCCGCCACAAAGCACCGCTATATCTCCCATCATGTCTGCTCTAATATCTCCAAAGCCTGGAGACTTAGTTGCGCAAACAGAAATTGTCCCCCTTGCTTTATTTAGGATTAATGTTTGCAGAGCCTCAGAAGTAACATCCTTAGCTATTATCAATAGGCTTCCACCATCCTTTGAAACATCCTGTAGTAGTGGCAAAATTTCTTGACTAGAGGATATAACTCCATCATATAATAAAATAAAAGGATTACTGAATTCTACATTCATTCTTTCAGCATTAGTAACAAACAAGGGAGATAAGTACCCTCTATCAAAAGAGGTTCCCTCGGTATATGAAACAGAGGTATCCCCACCAGTTGCTTCTTCAACTGATATTACACCATCATCTCCAACGGTACTTATTGCTTCCGCAATAAGCCCGCCAAGATGGTGATCATTATTTGCTGATATTGTTGCCACACTTCTTATTGCTTCTTCATTAGAGATATCTATTGATTGTTCTGATAAAAGATTTTTAACTTTTGATACAGCCAAATCAATGCCTCTCTTTATTAGAACAGGGTTATGTCCAGCTACAACCATTTTTGCCCCATCATTATAAATTGATTGAGCCAATACGGTTGCAGTTGTAGTTCCATCTCCTGCGACGGTGTTAGTAGATGATGCAACAGATTTGATAAGTTGAGCTCCCATATTTTGAACTCTGCAATTTAGATCAATTGATTGAGCAACAGTAACCCCATCTTTTGTTACTAAAGGTGCTCCATAATTTCTTTCAATCGCTGCATGACGACCCTTTGGACCAAGAGTAACCTTTACTGCGTTGGCCAATATATTTAGTCCATCTTGCATTTTTGATCTTGCATCTGATCCAATTATAACATTTTTTCCCATTATAAAATCCTGCTTTCAAATATAGGTAGTTTACAAAAATATTTTACTTATTATCATCATTTTTATCAACGAATTCTTTATCTGTATTTGCTCTATCAATTCTTCTTATTCTGCCAACTATTCTTTCAGCGCCATAAGCCAATTCTTCATCTGTTAAGTCCATTGCAAAAAAATAAAACATAGCTCTACCACCATCTGTTAAGCCACTCTTCAAATCATTTATTTTGGATTCAAGTTTTGATATCTCCATCAAGTCTCTAATCAGGTCTCTTCCGGATTCCAAAACATCTTTATCCTGTATGCTATCTACCATGCTTCGAAACTCATTAAGCTTTGACATACTTTATATCTCTTTTCTGTTAATATTTAATGTTAAAAAGAATTATTTTTTATAAAAATATAGCAGGTATATTGTAATGACGAACGATAAAATTTCAATAGAATTATCTAAATTATCTAACTCTTTAAAAAATATTGGTTATAATATAGATAAAGAAATATACAAAAGTGCATCATATTCCAATTTTTATGCATGGCAAAAAGTAATCGACTCATGCATTCAACCTGCTCCATCAGAAATTGAAGAAGCAGCAAAACCATTAAATGAAGCTGTAAAAAAGCTAGAAGAAGAAAAAGAAAATATCGACCCAGAAAAACTAGCAGAAGCAGCCGATTCTGCGAAGAAGCTTAAAAAAATGGGAATGAATTTAGACAAAATATTCTTAAAAACATTTTTAAAAGTAAAAAAAGAATCTATAATAAAAAAATCTTCAAATAATTATAACTTTGATCAAAGAGAGATTTTTATTTTTGAAGCACTAAAAGAAGCAAGAGCATCAGGATTAATAAAACTGAACACACATCAAATAAAAAGAGCTTCAACATACTTTAAAGATAACGACTTTTCGCTAGAAAAGACGGCTGGATTTTGGGATTCAGTTGGCAAAGGAGTAAAGTCAGTAGGAAAAGGAGTAATAGAGGTTGCCAAAGTTCCTTTAAAATTACTTCAACCAGTCGTAAAAATTCTTCCATTTGCCGGATTAACAATAGCAGTTTATATGGCTGTGGATGGAATTAATGGATATATAAACGCATCAAAGTATATTTTTAGCGAATTAGGAGCATCGAGCATTGGAATAGGAAAGTGGGATATATTCTCTCCCAGTACAATGTCAAAAAAAGTACAAGGTGCAATAGACTCAGAATTAAGCATAAATATACCAGACTCAAAGTTCCCATCTTGTGGTGAAGCTAGCGGCAAATGGAAATGCCACTGGTACTACAATCCAAGAGACCCAGAACGATTATCTTGGGGCGAATTTAAAAAAGATCTATCTGATACATTTACAACTTTAAAAAAAGTTTTAACCGGACAGCAGATAGAGCAGTACATACCTGATACATCAAAAAGTGGCACCCCAAGAAGCTTTACTCGAATAACAGCAGATCCAGAAAGTATGAATAATTTGGCCAAACTAGCTAAGTGCATAGAGGCAATGATAATTCATATTACCGTTGGATTGGACGGACTAGTTTCTGCAATATCAAGTATTATCGCAATAGCTGGCACAGTTTGGACATTTGCAATAGCCGCCCCAGCATTAGCAATTATTGATACAGTAATTGCTATAGTATCAGCGACAACAGCTTATGCTGCAAGAAAAATTCTAGCAAAAGATATAAGAGCATCTATAGAAGTTATTATGTCAACAGCACAAGAAGGATCTCAAAGATGTTATATGATGCTACTATCACCATCAGTATCAGAACTTAATGCTCTTGAGTCAAAAGAAGGCAGAAAGCTTTCCAGTCCATTAAAAAGTTCAAATAAAAAAAATAAAAAAGAAGACTCTGATTTGCTAATTAATGAGAAGTCTGCAAAGATAAATATCAATTATTTATCATCTTAAATATTCTTCCATATCTAACCATTTTGCCTCCATCTTTAAGAAATTTGGCAAGATCAATCATAAAACTTCCCTCATCTCCTCTATTTTCATCGAATGCGTTTAAACTACTTAACTCATCTTCTTTTCCAGACCACCTACTGATAAAATCTTCTGGATTCATTCTAGTTGATGCAAAAAAATAATTTAGATAACATGAAAGATTTGCAGCATTCTTACCTTCAAGCTTTGACCATTCTAAGTCTTTATCCGATATCTTTTTCGACTTAGATTGATAAGTTACCACAATCGGACCATCTAGATCTAAATGATCAGAATTTTTCCAACCATACTCGATTCTTCCATCCTTAACTTCAGATTGATGATAGGAATAAATATTATTTATCTTATGCTTTTTTACGAATTCATTAATCTTCATTGGTATCATCCGAAGATGACTCTCTACTTAAGTCAATAGATGACAAAAGAGTGTTGAGAATCCTATAGGGGTTAGCATTACTATTGGGACGCCGATCTTCAAAGTAACCTCTGCCAGACATATTGACTTGCCAAGGTATTCTAACTGAAGCTGACCTATCTGAAATCCCAGAGGTAAAGGAATTAATATCCGAAGTTTCATGCTTCCCAGTTAATCTCCTTTCTAATCCGGCACCATAGTTATCTCTAGCCATAGCTATTGAACTCTCCGAAGAAAGATCTTCTATTGCCGAATTAATAAGTTCAATACCACCTTCTGCTCGCATTCCCTTGGTTGAAAAGTTAACATGCATACCACTTCCATTCCAATCTCCAAGAATTGGCTTTGGATCAAGATCTATCACTAGACCCTGTAAGCTCTCTCCAATCTTTCTTAGTAAGAATCTTGAAATCCACAAATGATCGGCAGCAGTAATCGCTGAAACAGTCGGTCCACCTATTTGATACTCCCACTGACCAAGTGCGACCTCCGCATTTATTCCTGTAATAGATAAGCCAGCAGCCATACAAGCATCAAGATGCGTTTCTGCCAACTTTCTTTGAGCAACATTATCGGAACCAACTGCACAATAATATGGACCCTGCGGCCCTGGAGTTCCAGTCTTTGGCCAACCAGCAATACCATCATCATCTCTTATAAAATATTCTTGCTCAAATCCAGCGACAGGCTCAGCATCTATTGAAGCAGAGTAAACATTCATCAGCTTTGCCCTATAGTTTGAGCTATGTGGAGTTAAATCGGGATTCAAAACATCACATAAAACTAATATTGAACTTGCCTTAAGAGGGTTTGAGCAAGCAAACACTGGCCTAAGAACTCTATCAGAATCCTCCGTAGTACCCTGTTCTGTGCTGGACCCATCGAAATTCCAAACGGGAAAGTCAGCAAGCTTTAATGGCTCATCCTCTGTTTCCTTTGTTATAGGCAAAACCATAGTTTTTGATCTCAATGATTGAGTAGGCTCACCTCCATCTGTCCATATGTATTCGCAACAAAAAGTTCTAGTAATCACTATTCCTCCAGTGTTTGGTTTGTTTTTAAATTTTGTTTATATTACAATAATTCTTCAAAAGTATCAAAGAATTTCTCCATAAATTGTTCGCTCAGCAAAGAACTTAAGTTCATCATTTCTATAATAGACTTGACCATCCCCCTGTCAAGACCAGGACTATAAAATAGGATATTATCTTTTTCTGACATCATATCATCCAGCTTTATAAGCGAATAAGATTTGTCATAGGCTTCTTTAAAAATTGGATTAAGAAGCCGAGCTTCTAACTCACCATCCTTAGAAAGTATTTTATCAGCTGTTTTTTTTCCAATTCTTGGGACACCTGGAATGTTATCAGTTCTATCTCCAACCATAGACTTCCAAGATACATAATCATAACTGGTATTCTCTCTGTATGATTTTGTTAGCGGATTGAATAACTTAACTTTTTTTGGAAATTCATTTATTATCTGAATAAAATCCGTATCACTACTGACTATCGTTATCGAATTGCTAACTCCAGATTTAACTAGATGATAGATAATATCATCAGCTTCATAGAGAGGATGATAAACAGTGGTAACAGGAAGGCTCATCTTAACCATTTCAATAATCAGCCTTTTTTGTAATTGAAAATTTTCCCAGTAGGAGATTTCGTTAGCATCATCTGTTTCAATCCTTCTATTGCCCTTGTACTCTTCATCAATATTTAATCTATTGTTTGGCTTACCATCTAAAACAAAGTAAACCTTGGTAGGCTTAAACGAAGCTATTGTTGAACGAAAAGTTTTTATAAAATTATAAATAATTCTACCACTACCCTCGTCAAGTCCTCCTTTCCAAGAGAATCGACATCTATGAATCATGTTATAAGCGTCTACAATTAACGTATGTTCCATAGTCCATACTCCATTAGTGTATTAGTAATCTCTTGTATAGAAAAATATACCTTGCACTTTTTAATTTTCAAGTTTTTTTTCAAAAAAAAATGGGAACCCCAATAATGAGGCTCCCATGCTTATTTTGTTTGCGGAAAAATAGCTAGTCGCTAAGATTTTCGTTTAAAAAACTCTTGAGAGTCTTTGCGTCACGAATACTAAGCTTAACGAGTTGATCTGGAATCTTCCAGTCACTAGATGGAACCTTGATGCTTACATAATTTGATCCAGCTTGCCTACTGGGGTCATTGTTTCTGTATTCTAGATCAAGATTCTTAGTCTTCTTGCTGTTCTTTACGGTCATTATTATTATCCTTTCCGTTAGTTTCTTTAAGTGGAAATATTTTAATTGGCTTAATCTTTTTGCTCATAATTCTCCTTTATTTTTGGTGGCGATCTAACTCTGTTATTTCCGCAAACAATTATAAGCATATATTTACTCTTTACAGTTTATCAAATATTCTATATACCAGCAAGCTTTTTTAAGATCTTCAATATAATTTTCTTTATGCTCGCATCTTGAAAGATATTTTATTGCATTTGCAATACAAAAATGCTTGTGCATTCCAATGGACTTTATGTACTCTATACACTCTATCGGTCCGGAATTATAATGATCTGGATGATTTACGCTTTCTTTTTTGATCATCGTCAATCCTGAGCCCATTCCATTACTCTCAACTTGTTTTGGATAGTATTTCCTACACCGAATCCAATCTCATTAGAAATCTCATCCGTTAGTACATATGGAATGTCAGAAGTTTTTAGCTCATTGATCATTGAGGCAATTATGCTTCTCTGTTCATATTTCTTTGAATTATAGCTAGTATCATTTGTTATATTTTTTAGCCTATCGAGCTCGATTAAAACAGAATCGACGGTAATATCTTTGCCTGCTAAATTTCTTCTCATTGCATCTCTTTTTGTCCATGTGCAAGATGAATATTCCATAGCAATATTGGCAAAATTATCTGGACCAAGACGCCTCATTAGCTTCCATGATATGGACCGATGCCGATCTGAAAGTAAACTTTTTATATTTTTTACCAAAAAGCTATTAGGAACTATTTCTACTGATTTTAGCCTAACTCTTTTATCTCTTGACTTTATACCTCTCTTGGCGCAAGCAACTCTTTCAGATCCAGCTAATAATTCAAGAGCTACCCTTTGCCAAAGGCCAGATGACTTCTTCGCAAAGAGGTTTCTAATCGTATTTGAAGAATTTATAGATGCTCTGACAAGCCTTGTTACTACATCTCCATACCTCTTTTTTGAAGTGTAGCTATTAGTCCAACTGGGATAGCCATTCCAGTAAGGCGAACTTATAAGGGCTGTAAATTCTCTTTTGTCTAAGGAGAAAAAGTAATTTACAATCTCGTCATGATTAATTCTAGGATATTTGTGTCTACCGCTGTCAATCCACTTCTCATTCTTTTGGATATGATTTAGAAAATTACTAACTTGTTTTTTCTGAAAATTGCTTTCTTTCATGATAAACCCTTGCTTTGCAGAAAATATGTTTTATTGATTTTTGCGATAGTAGTCGATTGCTACAGTTCCAATAAAAATTGCCAAACCTAGCGTAAAAACATTAATAAGAAAATCAATCATTTTTTATTATCCAATTCTAATAGACCCCAATGCGCTTCCCTGTGACAGTTAGAGCACAACAAGTAACACTTATCTACCTCTTCTATAGCCCTCTCTAGTGACCAATACCTTAGTGCTTTAAATTTAGGATCCTTATTGTTTGGATCCTTATGATGAAATTCAAGCGCAGCAATACATTTTGAGTAACCACAAACAACGCAGCTTCCACCTTTATGTTCTACAAGAGCTTTTTTTCTTCTTTGTCCCCTCTTGGTGTTTTCGGAGCTATGGCAAGATTTGCATATGCTATATGAAACTCTACCATTTCCTTTATTTGCCATTTTTTTCTTAGAGGTTTCTCCACAAATCTTACAGCAGTATTTGCTTTTTTTTGACCTATTTGTTTTCAGATTAAAAGCTTTTAGCCAATAACTTATTGCTGACGGACTTTTGTTAAGTTCTTTCGCAATTTTTCTTATACTAAGATTTTTTGATATTAAATTTTCTAATTTTTTTTTATTCATCAGCAAAGACACTTTTGCAGCGAAGCATTTAAATTAAAAAATGGTGGACCCCCTCGGATTTGAACCGAGAACCTGCCGGTTATGAGCCGGATGCTCTGACCTGATTGAGCTAGGGGTCCGTATATTATCGCTTCGCTACAAAAATATAATAGTCACGAATTTAAATAAATCAAAAGTTTATTTAAAAAAAATTAGATTCAAACAATATTGCTTAAAACTTTCTTTTTTACCACCTTTTCTATTCCGGGATTAATTCTTTTTACTAGCGGTATTAACTCATGTCTAATAAGGTTTCTCGAATATTTAGTATCAAAGTTTGATGGGTCATCAATATGCTCAACGCCCTTTGACTCTGCCCACTCTTCAAGCTGAAGTCTGCTTGTAAGTAGAAATGGCCTAATGTAATTATCACGATGATAAGGTATAAGCATTTCTCTTCCATTTAACATCGTAAAAATATATGTCTCAACTTGATCGCTTAAGTGATGGAAAGTAATTATTTTTTTATCGTTAAAATTTTCGAAAAAAGAATATCGCTCTCTTCTCCAGTATTCCTCCTGAGATTCGCGTCGATCTTTTTTTGTTTTTATTTTACCAACGAATAGTCGTAGCCCTAGCGATTCGCACTTTGATCTAACAAATGCTTCTGCTTCATCACTATGAGTTGTGCCATGATTAAAGTGAAGAATTTCTAGGTTCCTTTTTTTTGATCGCCTAAGAAAATCTAATCCAACCATAGAGTCAAGGCCGCCAGATACAGCGAGATAAGCTTCTTTAGGAATTTTTCCAGAAATATTAATCAAGATAAAACACCAGATACTTTCAAAGCTGTTAGCATTATGTAATCTTTTTTAGACGTATACGAATATTCCTCCAAAAAAGACATAATGTAATTTGAATTTCCAACCTTCTTTATGATTGCTCGCCCTTCTTTTGAGGATACTTTGCCAACAAGTATTGGAATTACTATTTCTTCTATGCTATCAAATAATATTTTTTTTGAAGTATAAACTCTTATTAGTGATTCTTTAGATTCAGGATCGAGCCGAAATAAATCTTCCTCTTCAATAAACTCTAGCACCTCATCTTCTGTTAAAAGATCTACGTGATCTTCTATCCCATAGAATAGAATCTCCAATGATTCATTAGATATATTTTCTATTTTTTTCTTTATATTTGGAATTTTGTGTATATTTAAAGACTTTGGAATTTCAAGAATTGTTGCTTTAATATTTGCGGGCATTTTATACCTCATAATTTCATACAGAAAAATTATAAGCACCACGCATCTATTTTCAAAAGTTTATATAAAATTAATGGATAATATCATCATCTGGTTTTATTAGAGCAGCATTTATAAAAGCTTCAAAAGTATCAATATCTTTTTTATTTTTAGATATTAAAATAGAATTATTTTGAATAATAATTGTACTTAGTTTTATTTGTTCTTTTAGTAATTCAATTTTTATACTTAAATCTTTTTCTATATCTTTTTCGTTTAATAAATTGATTTTATCAGTAATTAATTTATAAAAAATATAAGTTACCGTGCAATGAGATATAATTAAGATTAAGAATAGTATAATTTGAATATTCACTTTTTTCCCATTTCTCTAAATGTTTCTAGAACATTTGTTGCAGAAAGTAATTTTAGTCTTATAACATCATTATTAGAAGATCTATATGAAAAACCATTGCAACTCGATATTGCATATATTACTCCATCGAACTCCATATAACAAGTATGTCCACTATTAGAGTTAGCCTTTCCGGTTAAAAAGGGTACAATTATTTCTCCAATAGATTCGATCAAAAACTGAGTAACAAGACATACCTTGCTACTCTCTTCCTTTCCATCTTCATCTAAATTAAAAAGATCTTCTTCTCTAATTAAGTTTTTACATTTTTCGCTAAGCTC
>CEPH01021011.1_pt1 | contig 10723 bp, 9 predicted proteins | sample 530571 | NCBI WGS metagenome assembly CEPH01 (sample SAMEA2620413, study PRJEB7988) | marine metagenome | biome: marine biome (ENVO:00000447); feature: surface water layer (ENVO:00002042); material: "saline water (ENVO:00002010), including plankton (ENVO:xxxxxxxx)" | depth 5 m | reverse complement strand
AAACATTCGTGGATGGAAACTATCGCCTTGCTCCTAAGCATAGGTTTTTATTCCATGTTACTTTCGCAGTAAACGCCGGACTTGGATTCTCTTTTGGTGCAAGTGATACACTAGAAGCAAGTTTTCTTGTTAAAAGTGTTGACCTTCCAAGGTATACATTTGATCTAGAAGAACAAAATCAGTACAACAGAAAAAGATATTCATACAATAGAATGAATTACGAACCTGTTCGTATTATCTTTCATGATGATAACAGTGATGTAATCAGAAATATGTGGTATGCTTACTATTCATACTACAATAATGATCCAAGTTATGAAAGTACTTCAAGTTACAGTTATAGAGATGTTTATTCGCCGATGATGGGAAACTCTACACAATGGGGTTTGGATCGTAATGGTGGACAATTTTTTAATTATATTAAAATTTACAGTATATACCAAAAGAAATACACTGAATATTGGTTGGTAAATCCTATAATTGAAAGTTTTGAACATGATAGACATGATGTACAAGATTCAACAGGTACACTTGAGCATCAAATGTCACTAAGATTTGAAACTGTAAAGTATAAATCAGGAAATATTGCTGGTGATGGCCCAGCCGGCTTTGGACAAACACATTATGACAAAGCACCAAGTCCATTAACTGCACAAGGTGGTGGTACAACTAGTGTATTTGGGCCAGGTGGATTTGTAGATGCAGTTGGTTCAATTGGGGCAGATCTAGCAGGCGGTAATGTGGCTGGTGCAGTCTTAACAGGAATGAGATCAGCACAAAATCTTAAAGGTGCTAATCTTGGTAGTATGTTAAAAAGTGAATTAACAAGCATGGCAGTTGGTGCAATGCAAGGTAAAAATCCATTAGGCGATTTTAGTTTTCCAAGTAAAGGAACGCAAGGATCAGGCGGAAATGCTTTACCAAGTGTTCCAAAAATTTCTGGAGTGTCCAACCAAACCATTCCAGGAAGTAGCACAAATGTTTTTAGTAATGGATCAGCAATACAAGCAAACTTAAAATCTGCTATGCCAAGTTTTTCTTTACCTGGTGGTTTTCCAGGTGGTGGAGGAAAGCCAAATTTACAATCACTATCAGGTGGTGTGAATCAAGCATTTTCACTTGCTAAAAACATGCCGGCAGCAATTACTTCTAAGTTTCCAAATATTAGTCCATTTACTGACCCAGCATTTAAAAGTAAGTATAATAGTGATCTTGCAAAAGCTCAAGAAACTATTAACAAAGAATTACCTGGTGCACTTGCTGAAGCAGAAGCGGCATTTGCAAAAGGCAACAAACAATTATCTGATGTATTTAAAGGTAAAATTGGCGGAAACACAGATATGGGTATATCAAATCCAGTGTCAAAAGCAAAGAATTTTGTATCCCCTGATGGAAAATTTGGCGGAGCATAATCAATGAGTTATCACGGTGGATCATCAGGCGGAGGCGGAGTAAGCACAAGAGCTACAGGACAAGGCTCACAAGCAACGCTATCTCAGAGTACCGGAAACGTACAAAGTGTTAAGCCAAGACCAAATCAAGAATCAGTATTTGACAATTACAACGAAGGAAAAAATGTTGTATCAACTACCAATGAATTTGACGCAGTAAAAGGTTTCTTCCTTAGAAAAACAGAAGGTCAGATTGATTCTGCGTTAGCATTGACCGATACTGTACTGCAGGTTGCTAATATTCATGGTATTTCACCATTACAAATGATAGATGAACTAGAATCATATGCAACAACTGAAGTGCAACAAGTGCTAATTAGTATGATTAATCAAACAAGAGGAAATACAAGTGTACTAGGATATAACAAATCTCAAGTACCAAACCAGGCAGTTGCCCGCAACATTATAAGTTAGTACCATGGCTAAATTTGCTCAAGGTAAGTTTACACTAAAAAATCCAGACAAGTACAGTGGTAATAGAACGCCAACTTACCGTAGTAGTTGGGAATGGGCGTTTATGCAATTCTGCGATAACCATCCTAGCATAGTGCAATGGGCAAGTGAAGCAATACAAATTCCTTATAAAAATCCGCTGAATGGTAGAGCATCAGTTTATGTACCAGACTTTTTAGTTGTATACCAGGGAAAAAATAATAAAAAGATTGCTGAATTAATAGAAGTAAAGCCAAAAAAAGAAACAACTTTGGAAAACGCTGGTAAAAGTAAACTTACACAGGCTAGAGCAGTACTTAATATGGCTAAGTTTGAAGCCGCTACACGCTGGTGTAAGCAGAATAGAATTAAATTTAGAGTAGTAACTGAAGACGATATTTTCCATGGAACTAAAAAGAGATAAGTATTAATATGACAAAAAAACTTGAAGAATTATTGGATTTGGCTCCAATACCCATTGAAGAACCAAAAGAAGATATTTTACCAGAACCTACTGCGGAACAGTTAACCAACGCATTAGAAAAGGCTGATAAAATTGATGCGGCTCTTCCTATGGTTACTAATTTAGAAGCAAGTGATGGCGAAATGGACGATATTGCTACAACTGCCCGAGATACATTTAAAGATTTAATGGATTTAGGTATGAATGTTGAAGCACGTTTTAGTGGCGATATCTTTAGTACTGCGGCTCGTATGTTAGATACTGCACTTAATGCAAAAAGTGCAAAAATTGATCGTAAACTTAAAATGATTGACTTACAATTGAAAAAAGCAAGGATAGATCAACAACAATCTAAGATAGATGGATCAACTGAAACCATAGATACGGGCGATGCTGTGGTGCTAGACCGCAATTCATTACTTGAAAAACTTTTAAAAAACGATAAATAATATATTATAATAGAGAAGGTGTGCATAATGAAATCATTCAAACAGTACTTGACAGAAAGTAAAAAAGAATACAAATTTCGTATTAAGTATGCCGGCACCTTGACAGATTCTCAGTTGGATAGAATTGAATTGGCGCTTGGCAAATATAGTGTAATTGATATGAGTAAGCCAAAAGTTACTCCTATCCAAGAGCATCCAATGGACTTTCAAACATTGAAAAATTCAGAAGTAAGTCTAATTGATGTAACAGTTAACTATCCAAGTACACCTGAAATCATTCGCAACGAACTACAAGAATATGCGGCTCTCCATGGATCATATTTGTTAGTAATGAATGCAGACCATCCTGAAGAAATAGCACGTGAAGAAGATGCTAAACTTCCAGATGATCAGGAATATAAGCCACTTCTTGATAGTGAATACGAAGACAAAAAACAAGACGCAACATTTGGTGATGAGTATAACGCAAACATGCTGAAAGAATTAGAGCGTGGAACTCCTGATATTGAAATCGCTAAAAAAGAAAAACAAGGGTAAATTATTATGGATTTAGAAACATTATTAAAATATTCTGGCGTGAACAACTCAGAAGTTACACAAAAAGAATTAAATGATACAGAGAAGAGCCAAACAAACGAAGGCGATAACATTTATCACGATTGTGCAAAATCGTTTAAACATCATAAGTTAGGAGAGTGTGAGTGTATTCCAGGACAACACACATTGTTAGAAGATGGCACAGTTACACATTATGATGTTAAAGTTGTAAGAAATGGCAAGACTGTAATTGTTAAAAACGTGCCAATTGCAGAAGCCACTGATATTGTTTCTGAATATCATATGCATAAGGCTAAAAAGAAAAAAAGCAAAAAAATGAAAGAAGCAGTAGGACAATTTGCTGATCCTATTTACGATCTAATTGATGACATGGGTGCTGATCCAGATCATCCAGTCCTTAATGAGCTAATACGTTACTTAGATGGCGACACTATTAGAGATTTTGTTTCAGACTTCCGTAGAATGAACGATATGCCAAATCAAATGGACGAACAAGAAGTAGAAGAAGATAATGCTTTTAACACTGCGGCGGCTAAAGCGGCTATGGCAGGTGAAAAAGACTTTACATTTAACGGTAAAAAATATCCAGTAAAAATGAGCAAAGAAGATGCTAAAAAATTATTAGATGACGTAAATGAAGAGACAGAGACTGAAGATGTACAAACAGAGTCAATGTCTAGTGATGCAAAGATGTTTGCAACTGATGCCATGGAACTTGCTCAAGAAAAACTAAACTTTATGAAAAGTATAGGAAAATTTTCATATACTGACAGCGATCAAATGGAATTTACTGATGAACTAGAAGATGATGAATTGCGTATGCATCCAATGGTTCAGCAAGTACTTAAAGCAATTCCACAAGTAGATGGCGAAGAAGAAGAAATTATGCAGGCACTTAAGAATATTGCTGATGGTGAATTTGTAGACTTTGAAGATATACGTGGTACAATGGAATCAGTGGATTCAGAAACAGTTGAAGAAGACTTCTTAGGTGACATGATGACACTTGCTGGACTACACAAGCCAGTTGAAGAAGAGCAAACCAACGAAAGTTACTTTAAGGATATGATGCAAGATGTTGAAGAAGGCATGACAAAAGAAGAATTTGCTAAAAAATATCCTGCAAGTGCAGATGAATATGACAAAATTAAAGCAGAGCTTGAAGAAAGCAATGTACAAGAAGATGCAGTCGATGAAGTAGTTGAAAGTCAAGACAATGAAACTGTAGAGATTACAAAAGAAGATTTAGCAAACTTGTTAGATCTTGCTGGAATAACACCTACACAGGCAACTGACAATGAACTGGATGAGTATGCAAATTCTCCAGACGAAGATTACAAAGACAGCGACTATATGGTAAACAAACTGGCAGGCGGACTAAATGGTCCTAAGACACAAACTGATAAAGGTTATCCTGGAGATAATCCACTGGCAGCAAAGTTAGCAGGCAGACTGCAGGCAATGTTAGACGACATAAACAAGCAATGACTTTTGCACAAGAGCTTAAAAATTTAAAAAAACTAGCAGGGGTTGAATCTTACAAAGGTTTGACCCCTTATAGCGAAAACCTTTCCTATATAGCAAACAAAAAAGCAAAACATATGAAAAAGAAAAAGATCCAACCAGGATCACCAAAATGGTTTAAATTATGGTTTGCACAACCTGGCCTTACTGGCGAGAATCCTTACGATACTTAAATTTTTCTACATCACCAATATATTGTAACCAACTTGGATGCTTAATGTTGAACGGTCGTTCTTTGCGTAAACTTGATAAGTTATAATAGTCTGGTCTGACAGGATCTCTTAAAGGACGCATATATCCAACTTTATCTCCTTTGCTTGTATTACATTTTCTACAAGCACTTACACAGTTTTCCCAATTAGTTTTTCCGCCTTTACTGATTGGAATCACATGATCTATTGTGAGATCTGAAACACGAAATGTATCAGCACAATATTGACATTGATACATATCACGAAGTAACATGTTTGCACGACTAAACTTTACATGTTTTTTAAGATTATGATATTCTTTTAAAGCAACTAGTGCAGGGACATCTAGATCCATGCTTGGACTATGTACTTGCCAATCGTCATAGACTTCTATAATACGAACCCGATCAAGGAAGTATAATTTAACAGCCTGTTGCCAGCCAACTACACTCAATGGTAGAAGACTAAGTGGCTGATAATCGCCGTTTAAAATTAGGCAGTCGCTCATGACAATATTTACCGTTTAACAAAGTCGCTAAATAATAATGTAATTATCTATGTATATTATATCATAAAAGGTCACAAATGAGCAACAACTTAGATGGCGTACTAGTAAAGCGAGCACACAAAAGCCAAACTTGGAAAGAAGATCAACTCATAGAGTTTGCAAAATGTGCAGATCAGGCTACTGGTCCTTATCACTTTATGGATAATTTCTTTTACATTCAGCATCCTGTTGACGGAAAGATACTTTATAATGCCTACAGTTACCAACGAGAACTAGTAACAAGTTACCATAGTTTTAGATTTAGTATTAACTTATTAAGTAGACAAATGGGTAAAACAACTTGTGCGGCAGGTTATCTGTTATGGTATGCAATGTTTGTTCCTGATAGTACAATATTAATTGCGGCACACAAATATCAAGGTGCACAGGAAATTATGCAACGTATACGTTATGCATATGAGCTGTGTCCAGATCATATCAGAGCTGGTGCAGTAAACTATAACCGAGGTAGTATTGAATTTGAAAACGGAAGTAGAATTGTAGCACAAGCAACTACTGAAAATACAGGACGTGGTATGAGTATAACTTTGTTATACTGTGATGAGTTTGCTTTTGTAAGGCCAAGTATAGCTCGTGAATTTTGGACAAGTATTTCTCCAACACTAGCAACCGGTGGTAAAGCAATTATCACATCAACACCAAGTAGTGACGAGGATCAGTTTTGGCTATTATGGACTGAAGCAAATAACAGGACTGATGATTATGGCAATGAACAACCACTAGGAAAAAATGGATTTCGTGCATTTCAATCATTGTGGAAAGAACATCCTGACAGAGATGAAGAATGGGCAAAAGAAGAACGTGCCCGTATTGGCGAAGAACGTTTTAGAAGAGAAATGGATTGTGAGCCAATTGTATTTGATGAAACCTTAATTAATGCAGTCAAACTAAGTGAAATGGATGGTATTGATCCGTTAGAAAAACAAGGACAAGTACGTTGGTATAAAAAGCCAACCAAAGGACAAACATATATGGTTGCACTTGATCCTAGCCTTGGTACAGGTGGTGATAACGCCGCTATACAAATAATAGAACTGCCAAGTTTAAATCAAGTTGCAGAATGGATGCACAATAAAACGCCAATACAACAACAAGTAAAAATACTAAGAGATATCTGTAAATATCTTGCAGATAGCATTGGTGAACCTAATGATGTTTATTATAGTGTTGAAAATAATACATTAGGTGAAGCAGTACTAGTAACTATACAAGAAATTGGCGAAGAAAACATATCAGGTATATTTTTAAGTGAGCCAAAAAGCCATGGTAATTCACGTAGGTATAGAAAAGGATTTAACACAACACATAAAAGTAAAATTACTGCATGTGCTAAATTAAAAAGTTTAATTGAAAGCGATAGATTAAAAATACACAGTAAAAATCTTATAAGTGAACTCAAAGGATTTGTTGCATCAGGAAATAGTTATTCTGCAAAGCCAGGAGACACTGACGACTTAGTTATGAGCATGATACTAGCACTAAGGATGACAAACATTATTAGAAATTATGATGCAAGTATAGAGGCAAGGATGAAAGATAGTGTTGATGATATCATCGAACCTATGCCATTTATTATGATATAGGATAAATATTTGTGTATAGAAAAGGAGTCAGAAAATGGCAAAACGTGGCGGAAAAGGCGGAAAGCGTAAGTAATGATGATTGGAGCGAATATTTCGCTTCTATTATAAGTGTTTGTCCTTGGAGTAAGTCTTATTGGAAACAACAAAAGATAGACGTACAACAATGGAAGGGTGAACAAAATATTACGCCTTTAGAAGATAATGTTGCTAGGATGTGGATTCATAAACATGCTAGTGGACGTTTGTTATGTAAAGTACATAACAGGTTGAATGTCTGTAGACAACATGAAGAATGGTTATACAGTCATCCTTGTTATGGCGGTTTTTCAACGCCAGTTCCGGTGTTGATTCAGCAAGACCTGGCTATTCTAAATGCCGCAAGACAAAGAATATCGGATAAATAATAATATGGAAATACATAACAAGATAGCAAAAGATTTAAGTAGCGTACTAGGAAAAAAGTTTGACAAATTAAGTATTGCAAACGAACAAGCACTTAGTACAATTGACACCAGTGCTGGAAGAATATTTACACTTGAATATACTGCAAGTGGTAAAACCTATGGCAATGTGACAGTTAACATCGTTGATCCTTCAACTCTTGTAGTTTACTATAACAATAATATTTCCGAAGACATGCGATATGATGATAAGAAAGATTGGTATGGATTTTTAAAAGAACTTCGCTATTTTGCAAAACGCAATTTGATGGGTTTTGATGTGCGTAACATTGGAAAACAACAACTTGATAAAAAAGACTATGCCTACATTAAAACAAACATGACAGCAAGTAATGCTGAAGATATTCAAATGGAAAGTAAAATGCACGGAAGTCTTAAAACAAGTTATCAAAACATTGGTGAAGTTAGAGTAGTAGTAAAGCACCGTAAGCCAGTTGATGAAGAAAAACGTGGTGCTCGTACACGATACATACACAGTTTATATGTTGAAGATAATTCCAAACAAAGAACAAAATTACCACACAATTATTTGGCAGGTGCTAGAGCGTTAGCACAACATGTTAATCAAGGTGGTATGTACGAAGATGAAGTTGGACAACATATATTTGAAATGATTCAAGAAATTGTAGATTTAAAAAAGTTTGTAAAATCTTTTAGACGTGCAGATAACTTTGCAGAACAAGAAGAAGCAACAAAAATCATAGAACAAGCACGTGAACGTGCAATAGGATTACACTCTACGCTCAAGACACTAGCAGGACCAAAAGGTTATAGAGGATATGTTGAGCAATATGAGCCTACAGAAGAAAGTATTGAACAAGCAGATTTAGATGACATTCGTTCAAAATTAACAAGAATACATAAAGACAATGTTGTTGATACTGTATTACCAAGTTTAGCACGGGGATTAAAAGCGATGGAAAATATGAAAGTGGCTGATAAAGAAGCCGATGATTATGCAGAATTTGAAAAGGAAATGGATAAAAAGAAAGACTCATCTATTGCAGATGTAATTGCATTTTCAAAATCAAATGATGATATTGAAATATTAGACGTGCCAGATCAAGTTGATAAATTAAAATCAGAACTTGATATGATTAAAGTTAAAAAGTTTGACAAAGATGAAGAGAAGAATAAACAACAAAAAAATCGTAATATCCTTAAAAGTGTAATAGACTATTTAGAATTAAATGTAGCAGACGATGCAATGGGTAATGCAATAGCTCAACTAGATCAAGACAACGCTGAGCAACGTGCCGCCGCAATGCGTCTTGCTATGAAATATCTCAAAGGTAAAACCAAAAAAATTAGCAAAGCCAAAAAAGATTTATACGGCAAGGATAAAAAGATGGAAGATGCACAATTTGAGGATTGGGCAAATAACATTGTTGAGGGAACATGGGCAATTCCAGATACACAAGAAGATGTTGACAAAATTGCTGAACTAATGAAAAATCCTTTACCATTAGGACCTGATGGGCAGGATGCAACAAACGCAATCAGTGCCGCTATTGGCGATGATGAATTATTTGATGACTTATACATGGCTGGAGAAAAAGATCCAAACGGAGATGCAAGACCAATTATTAAAGATTGGATTATGAAAAACATTCAAGGTTATGATGGTATGCCTGCTGATCTAGTAAGAAAGTTAATGGATATGATGCAAGGTAAAGAACAAATGGATTTACCTTTAGAAAACAAAACACCAGGCGACAGTCATTATAATATGCAAAAAGCAAAAGAATTAGCAAAAAAAGATGGCAAAGATCCTGAAAGACTTACACACGGTGAGTTGAAGGCTTACATTGAAAAAGCAGAAAAAATGGAAGCCGTAGAAGAAGCAGTGCCTTATGATCAAATACAAAAATCCCGTAAGGAAGTAAAAGTTTCTATGGTCGCACCTGCACTTGAAAAACTTTTAGCATCATACAAAAAAGATGAAAAAGATTACAATGATCAACGTGCTGAGGTTGAAGCAGAACTTAAAGCAAAAGGCATGAGTGATAAAGAAATTGAAGATGATATTATGAATGGTGATTACGATTTTCACTATTTAAACATTGACGATCTTGAAGATAAAATTGAAGCAATAGAAGATATCATGAAAAATCCTAATAGTGATGGCGAAGATATTGCTAGTATGGTAGACTATGGTATAGGTGATACGTCAGCAAGAGAAGAATTTTTAAATGACGTTAAAATTGCAATCAAACAAGATCATCCAGAGTTATATAGCAAAATTTTTATGTATGATGTTGGTGAATCAGAAGATGATTCAGAGTATAATGACCAACTTAAAGAACTAAGGAGTCTTGCTTTTGGATTAGACGAAGATGATACTGATTACCCACAAGTAGTCGGAAGAAACATGGAAAAAGAGCGAGTCATGGATATAATGAAAAAATATCCAGCAGAGACCAAAAAATTGCAAATGAGTGGCGACTTGATGGACGTTTACGATACTGATTTGTATTTAGATTTATTTGATTACTATTCAGAAGATATGCCATATGGTACAATGAAAGGCAGAGATGGAGATCCAGTACAGTACATAAGTGATGAGCTAGACGATCTTGGATTACTAGAAGATAAACTTTCAGTGAAAGAAGATGAAGGCTTTGATATTAAAACTGTGCTTACACCACAACAAATACAAGCCGCTGAAAATGATAGTCTTGATTTAGACGAAATTGATCAAGAAATGTATAATAACATGACCAAAGATCCAATGCAAATTAAAAAAGATATCCAAGATGAAATTGAAGAATTTTTAGATCATGCATTGGGTGCAGATGAAGTTCCAGTTGATGATGTATTTTATGATTTTGGAGATTATCGTGCAGAAGTTATACTTTTTGGAGATGAAGCAACTAAAAAGGCTTACTTTGGAGTAAGAGGTATCGATGACGAAGATGATGTCGAAGAATTTATTATGGCTTGTAGACAGGCTTTAGCAGATCTTGGAAGAATAATCAAAAATGATGAACTTGCTGATATGCAGGATCAAGCTCGTAAGCAGTATGAGTCTAAAGAAGACGAT
>CEPH01016137.1_pt1 | contig 10742 bp, 16 predicted proteins | sample 530571 | NCBI WGS metagenome assembly CEPH01 (sample SAMEA2620413, study PRJEB7988) | marine metagenome | biome: marine biome (ENVO:00000447); feature: surface water layer (ENVO:00002042); material: "saline water (ENVO:00002010), including plankton (ENVO:xxxxxxxx)" | depth 5 m | reverse complement strand
ACGTTGAAGCGATAGACCCCCTGTCCTCCTCGGAGAAAGACAAGAAGAAGAGGAGGATGGAGGCAGAGGTCAAAGCAAAAAAGCAGCTTGAAATCCTCAAAGAAGAGTCTGGTCTTATCATCAAGAAAGATCCTTCTGAAATTCCTGATACTCTGGAAGAGGCTGAGATTTTTATGGGGACAAATATCAAGACGGATGCAGAGATTGCTGCTCAGCTTGGTATAAACCTGACGCTAAACTGGTCAGACTTTTTTGACTCTACGTTTAGAAGATGCGTAAACGATGTCGCTATCTGCGGTATGGCCGTAGTCAAAAGACACAACGATCCCAACTATGGTATCGCTACTGAGTATGTGGACCCATCTAACTTTGTTCACAGCTTTACGGACGACCCTTCATTCAAGGATTTGTCTTACGCTGGTCACATCAAGAAGATTACTATACAAGAGCTGAAGCGGCTTGCGGGTGACGATCTTACTGAAGAGGACTTTGCGATGATCGCCAAGTCTGTGTCTGGCAAATACGGAAACAACAGCGCGAATCTTCACAAAAGAAGATACGATGAGATGTCTAAGAGAAATACTTACGACTACGATGAGTATCTAGTTGAAGTCTTAGACTTTGAGTATAAGTCAGTTGAGTGCATTTACTTCGAGGAAAAGGAGAATAGATTTGGCAACAGCGGATTCTATTTCAAGGGCTTTGATTACAGAGAAAAGCCAGGCAGTGTATTTAAGCGCACTCCATACAAGATGGAGGTTGAGTGCATCTACGGAGGCAGCTATGTACTGAACACAAAGCATTTGTATGGGTACGGGAAAAAGATGAACATTCCCAAAAATGCTCATGATATATCGAAAGCCAAGCTTTCATACTCGGTGTCGGCAGCGAACTTGAGGGATATGGTTCCCAAGTCGATGGTTGACAGCTGCATCGGGTTTGCTGATATGCTTCAGATTACTCACTTGAAGCTTCAACAGGCCATAGCAAAGGCAAAGCCTGATGGCTTGATCATTGATATTGAAGGATTGGAGAACGTTCAGCTTGGTAAAGCTGGGGAGCTCCAGCCTTTGGATCTCCATGATATTTACGAGCAGACTGGTGTCTTCTACTACAGGAGTAAAAATCCAGACGGTGGTTTTCAGAACCCACCTATCCGAGAGATCGGAAATAGCATCAGAAACATCAACGAGCTTATTGGCTTGTACAACCACTACTTGCGACTTATCAGAGATACCACTGGTATCAATGAGGTTACTGACGGGTCTACACCAAAGTCCGATGCGTTGGTTGGCGTTAGAGAGCAAGCTATCCAGGCAAGCAACAACGCTACATACGACATTACTGACGCCTCTATGACTTTGTTTAAGCAGGTGTGTCAAGATGTTGTAAAGTGTCTTCAGATATTGCCCATGGAGTCAGTTCTTTTCAAGGTGTATCAAAACGCCGTTGGAGAGGCAAACATGAAAGTGCTTTCATCTTTCAGCGATCTCAAGATGTACAACTTCGGTGTCACCGTGGTGAAGGAGATGGAGCAGAGGGAGAAGGCCGAGATAGAGCAGATGATTCAAATATCTCTGGGTCAGAAAGAAATAGATCTAGAGGATGCTATGGCCATAAGAGATTTGAAGGATGTCAATCAAGCAGAGAGACTCCTTATTGTAAGGAGAAAGAAGAGAAAGGCCGAGTCCATGCAACAGCAGCAGCAGCTGGCTCAGCAGCAGCAACAGATGGCGATGCAACAGCAGCAAGCTTCAGCTCAGGTTGAAGCTCAGAAGTTGCAAGCAGAAGCTCAGCTAGAGGCTCAGAAGATTCAGCTGAAGGCTCAGAGCGAGATACAAGTTGCTCAAGCTTTGCACGAGATGAGAAAAGAGATTGAGATCATCAAAGCACAGGCCACCCTTGGGTTCAAAGAAGACGATCAGCAGTTCAGAGAAAAGCTTGAAACGTTCAAAGAGGACCGCAAGGATAAGAGGGTGACCAAGCAGGCGGTGGAGCAAAGCAAGCTTATGTCTCAGCGAAAAGGAGAGCGAGGTCCTGTACAGGATGATATTCAACCCAACCTAATGATAAACAGATAATGTCTTCAGTAAATCTAGACGTAGCTCAAAAGCTAGACATCACTTGTCGCAAGGGTGATACTTTTACTCTGACCTTAACCTTTAAGGACTCTACTGGCACCGTGATCAATGTTGGAGATATAGACGGCGCAGTTCCTGTTTATACGTTTAGCTTTGAAGTGAGAGATTTTGCAACCGATGACGGAGATAACGCAAGACTTTCGACCAATAGCAATGCACGCAGGGACAGGGTTAGCAACGTAACTATTGAAAACGTGACATCAGACGGTTCTGACGGAAAGATTAGAATAATTATTAGTGCTGAGGAAATGTCTAAAATTGCAAGTGGTGTCTATGTATACGACTTGCAGGCAAACACCATTATTAGTGGCGCAATAGGTAATGTGCAAACATGGGTTAGAGGTTCGTTCATTGTCAATGAAGACGTGACAACAAGATTTGTGTAACGATGTCTGAAGTAACAATAAATCTTCCGCAGATACAAAGAATTCAATCTGAGATTTCTGTTGCTGATGATGCTTCTTCAACAGTTACAATGCCTGTTCTCGATGCTTCGTCTGAGGTGTCAGTTCAGATCACTGTATAAATCGTTGTGTTTATATTTGTCATATGCCACGAGTAAAGAAAAGAAAGGGCAGGATGCCCAAGAAGTTTTCTGTAAAGAGCGGAGATAAGTCCGCTTCTGGTGGCTTGACGGCAAAAGGCGTTAGAAGGTATCGCGCAGCCAACCCTGGAAGCAAGCTGAAGACTGCAGTTACTACTAAACCTTCTAAGCTCAAGGCTGGAAGCAAGGACGCAAAGAGACGGAAGTCTTTCTGTGCTCGAATGAAAGGTATGAAGAAAAGACTCACAAGTGCTAAGACTGCGCGAGATCCAAACTCTCGCATCAATAAGGCGCTTAGAAAGTGGAACTGCTAATGAAAACTATCAAATACAAGAAAGGGGGTAAGCTTTCTATCTCAAACAAGAAAGTGTCTATTGATCCGCCTAAGGGACATCACTGGATGCTTGAGGGTGGGAGATACTATCTTATGAAGGGAGACTACAAGCCACATCCAGGCGCAGTGCCAAAGGCAGACTTCAAGTTGGTAAATCACCCTAAAAAGTAATATAATGCCAAGAGTAACAAAAAGGAAAGACTCCGTTAAGTACGAGGGCGGCGGTAAGACCCCAAAAACATACTCCACTCTTGCTGGGGATGCTAAGGCATCAGCAGAGGCCAAAGCAAGCAAAGGGGCTGGAAGACAGCTTGTCTATGACAAAGATTCCTCTGTAGAGAAGGGCCGACATGTGTTTAAGGCTGCTGCAGGTAAAGGCATGAAGTTCAATCCCAAGTATACACGAGGCAGTGCTGATGTATCTAAGAGGAAAAGGCTTATGCAGCAGATCGCTGATATATACAAAAAGCACAGAGGAACTAAAGCTCAAAGAAAAAAGAAGGGGTTCCCACCCGCTGTAGAAGCTCGACTCAAAAGACTTATGAAACAACGCGATAAAATCTAAACACATGTATCACAAAAAAAAGAAGGGCCTTGGAATGAAAGGCATGCGAATGAAAGAAATGCCAGGTGGCGGTAAGATGCCAATGAAAATGCCAGGTGGTGGCAAAATGCACATGAAGATGCCAGGTGGTGGTAAGATGCCAATGTATATGGCTGGCGGAAAAGTTTACAAAGATGGTGGTAGCCTTATGGCAGCTCTTTTAAAAGACCCAAAGCAAAGAGCTAGAGCCAAGAAAATTATGGGTATGTAATGAAAGCTAAGAAGTCAAACCCAAGCGGCAAGGTTGGTACATTGCTGAAGCGCCTTGAAGCTTCCAGCTCAAAACGTAAGCCTCAGATTGCCCCTGAAGATACCAGGGATCACGGCGAGCGAAAGCACGGATCTACGCCAGTTTCTCAAGGGTCTCAAGGGAGGAGGAAGAAAGAGCCTTCTATTATGGGGCCAAGCTACAAGCAGGGAGGCAAGACGAAAGGCGGGATGTCTGGTCTTGATGCTGCAGAGAAGCAGGTTTACAGAAGAGGACTTGCTGCTTACATGAGTTCTGGCAACAGACCGAAAGTATCTCAGCACGCATGGGCGATGGCTAGAGTGAAGTCTGCATTTGGCAAAAGAGAAGCTGCCAAAATCAGAGCAGGCAAGAGTGGCAAAGGCAAAAAGAAATAATCACTATATTTGTGTCAAACATAAAATGCAATGGCAACAACAGCAAGCATAACACTTACTAGTGATATTACTGGGGATGCGACAAACCTCACCAGCACTGCTACCTTGACAAAGGCAGACTCGAATGTTACTGGTTTGGATCAGTTTACAGGAGTAACTACTCTTGTTTTTTCTGCAGCCCAGAGTGATAAAAACATCATTGCTGCTGCGGACTACGCAGACACGACTGTTGCCCACAAGGTTTACATTAGAAATGCAAACACTTCTGGGACCAAGTTTGTAACAGTTGATATTGACTCTAGTGCAAACGAACCCTTGGGTAGACTTTACCCTGGGGATTGGTGCTTCTTCCCATATGATGGGACGTTGGATATTGACATTGACACTAGTGATGCAGGCGTCACTGTAGAGTTTGCTGTAATTTCTCAATCAGCCGCATCGTAATAAAGAACCAAAATGGCAACAACAAGAGCAACACTTACTCTAAGCGCTCCAGACTTTACTGGAGGGGCTACCTTTTCTGCTTCTACTACATTCTTGAAAGCAGGATCAAGTGTGGGCTTGACGCAGTTCACTGGCATTTCGAGAGTTGAGAAAGACTCAGCTACCGCTGATATTTCAATCGTTGCGGCTAGTGAATACGCTGATAATCAGGCTGGTAAGTTGTATTTCAAGAACACGTCTACTACTGGTGCTGACACTTACATTTTGATGGAGATCGGCACAAACGTGATTATCGGAAGGCTTTTTCCTGATGATTGGATGCTTATTCCATTTGACGGCACGGAGGACATCAAGGCTACTACTTCAGCCAATGGCATGTCTTACGAGTTTGGAATTTTTCACGAAGGGTAAGATTTAAGACATGGCTACAATAACAGCATCACTTTCCCTAAATAGCTCTGATCTTACATCTGATCAGCTTGCCTTGTCTACTACGGCGATTCTTACAAAGGCGGGCACGTCAACTGGATTGACTGAAACTACTGGTCTTGCAAGAAAGACTACATCTGCTACGGCGACTGTTACTCTTTTCGATGGAGCTGATTACACTGATAACATGGCTGGGAAGATTTACATCAAAAACCTCAGCACTACAGCTTCAGAGTATATCACGATTATCATGAACTCAGAGGCCATTGGTCGGCTTTATGCAGGTGATTGGGCTTTTTTGCCTTACGGCGCTGATGCTGATACAAATGATTTCAAATACACTCCGAGTGTAAGCTCTGCTCTTACAGTCGAATACATGCTAATGCACGAATAATGGCTACTCTTTCAGCAAGTTTAACACTGGCAAGTGATGATGTTCTCAGCTCAAATCTCAGCCTTCTGGCTAGTGTAGATTTGGACGTAGACTCTGGGTCTTTGATTAGGGCCAAAGTAAAAGGTACGGCTGCAGACACAAACGACATGATTGTCTATCTCGCCAACGACAAGAGCGAGAGGGCGTATCTGTATATTAAAAACCTTGCGCGAGAGCTTGAGGACTACATTTATCTTAGAAACGAAACCGAAAGCGATTCCGCTCTCTCTGCAAAGATTGGGGGTGGTGAGTTTGCATTCATCCCCGTTGCTGTAGACAAGACTGTCGCAGTATATGCCACAAGGGTTGACACCTTGATTGAGTACGGTGTGTTTGGAAACGACAACTCTTCAGTAATCTTCGGAGGCTCAGGAACGTAATAATTAAGACATGGCTGATAATACTTCACAAGCTTCAACAGCGAACATGATGGCCTTTGGCCAGTTTGGATCTTCATTCATCACTGGTGACGGCGCTAACGTTGACTTGAATGGTGGTAGCGCTACGCGATACATCTCTGCTATTCAGTTTCTTACAGATACTCAATTTCAGGCTCTGGAGAATATGAACGGGGAGATCGGATCAGTGAGTACAGTGACCGCTGAAAACGACCATGACAACACCACTAGCGGTTTTGGAACGGCTGCAAATGCCGTAGATCTCAGTGTTGGATCGTCTGGGGCCACGTTCCCAAAGGGCCTCACTATCTACGGTAAGTGGGATTATGTGGAGCTTCATACTGGAAGTTGCATCTGCTATTTTGCTCCTCGACAGAAAGGATAACAAATCAAATAATACATTATAATGGAAAATACAATCGAAGAGATTGGCGGTATGAAGGTCTTCAGTAATCCTGAGGACCTTGCTGCATCTATGAACCAGGCGGAAACGCCACAGCAAGAAACACAGTCGGAACCTCAAGTTGAAGCTCAAACTGAAGCTCAACCTGAACCGCAGACTGAAGTACAACAAGAGTCTTTCTCGCAGGCTGAATCACAGCCAGAGGAAACCCCATATGTGGACCCTGAGGCTGCGCCTCAAGACCAAGAACCCTATGGTCAGTATACAGAGGAAGACATTGAGCGTGCTGTGTATTCTTACATTAGCGACAGGCTGGGTAGGGATATAGAAAGCATTGAAGATTTACAAGTAGAACAAACTGCTCTTGATGAGCGTATCGAGGCTATTGCCAATTTCGTTAGCGATACTGGCAGAGACCCTTCTGATTGGTTTGCATATCAGTCTTTGAACCCATCCGAAATGGATGACCTGACTGCTATCAGAGTCAACATGGCTGCTCAGTATGAGAACCTAGCCCCAGAAGAAATCGGTGTGCTTCTTCAGAGCAAATACAAGCTTAATCCCGACATCCATACGGAAGAAGAGATTAGGTTGTCTCAACTTCAAATGAAGATTGATGGCCAGGCTGCAAAACAAGAGATCGAGAAAATTCGATCAGAGTACGCAGCTCCTGAGATTCAAGAACAGATGGAGGAAGAGGCAGATTATTTTGATGAGGCTTGGGTCAATGACATGATTGACGAAACCGCTGCTTTTGAGGGTTTGGAGTTTGACCTTGGGAATGGAAAAACATTCACATACGGGGTCGATGATAACTACAGAGAGCAGATGGTTAGACAAAATGTCAACCTCGATTCTTATCTATCCAATTACGTCCGTGATGACGGAAGCTGGGATTATGATACATTCAACTCTCACCTGGCTGTACTCGACAACATTGACAACATCGTCGCCAACGCTTACAAGCAGGGGCTCGGTGATGGTCAAAAAGGTCTTGTAGAGAAAGCTGCGAACGTTGGTGTGTCAGAACCCAATCCTAACACAGGACAACCCAATGTTTCTCCTGTTGTCGAACAACTTAAAAACATTATCGGCACAGGGAATACAATGACTTTCAAAATCTAAAGACTAAAAAATTATGGCTACTATTTCACAGACAGGTCCTAGCGGAGATGCTACTGGGGCAACTGGAAACAGTATGGTTGCTTCTCCTGAGAAGTACACTACTATTGGGACCCTTTTGGAGCACAACGCTCCCGACAACAGAGATCTGTTGATCAAAACTTTCGGTGATCAAGGTATCACTGGTTTTCTGAAGCTCACTGGAGCTGTTAAAAATGGCGGTACTGCCGACCAAGTTCAGTACTGGGAAGAAGAGCGTAGACACAAGTTGCAGACTTGGGTTTCTTCTTCTGACACGGGTGCTGACGGTGAAGCAACTGTTGACGCTGGCGGTGCGGCTGATATCTTCGTCCGTTCTGGTGACGTCGTAATGGACGCTTCCACTGGCACTCGTTGGAGAGTCCTGGCTACAAGCATTGCTGGCGACTTTGTCGCTCCTAGAGATGCGGCGACCTCAGGCACTGGTACGTTTGAAGTGGCTGCTCTTGATGGCAATACTACTCAGACTGCGCTTGCATCTACTGGTACCTTTATCATCATTGGTAACATCTACGATCAAGGTACTGAGCAGCCCTCACGTTTTGTTGAGACTTCTCCAACCTTGCGTACCAACCCTTACATGATCATCAAGGATGTCTACAAGGTGAATGGTTCTCAGGCAACGAACATTGGCTGGGTCAACCTTGGAGGTGACTACAGATGGTTCATGCACGGTGAGCAGGAGACTCGTGCTCGATTCATGGACAAGCGTGAGATGATGATGCTCTTCGCCAACAAGTCTGACGGAGCTACAAACACTATTTCATCTACGATCACAGGTGTTTCTGGTTCTGAAGGTTACTTCGAGGCTGTTGAGAGCAGAGGTATCGTTTCTAGCGGTGGTAACGCAAACCCAATTGACTCTTTTGCTGAGCTTGATGATATCATCATCGAACTCGATAAGCAGGGAGCTCCTGCGGAGTATGCTTGCTACTTGAACAGAAAGCAAGACTTGGCGTTTGACGACATGTTGGCTTCTGGTGTCTCTACTGGCGTTACAGCTGGTTTGGCTGGTCAGTTTGGTGCATTCCAAAACTCTCCAGACCTCGCTGTTCAGCTTGGCTTTAAGAGCTTTACCAGAGGTGGTTACACGTTCCACAAGCACGACTGGAAGTTGTTGAACGATCCTACGTTGCTCGGAGCTTCTACTCAGTTCATGGGTGCTATGGTCCCAATGACTCAGGTTACTGATCCACGTACAGGAACTAAGGCTCCTGCTTTGGAGATGAACTACAAAGAGTCAAACGGATACTCTCGTGAGCTTGAGCACTGGGTTCGCGGTGGTGGTGTTCTTGGACACACTAATATCACTGAGGACGTTGCAGAGTTCCACTACCGTTCTGAGATTAACTTGATTACTCGTGCTCCAAACCAGCACGTTGCACTCAAGGGTTAATTGTTAAACTAAAAAACTTAGAAAATATGGCCGCAAAATTTGTATATTTCTCAAACGCAGGTGGCGAAGACGCAGTGAATGACATTGCATGCTATCCTGTCGAAGCGTTTAGAGGATTCGCTATTTCTGCCACAGATGCAGTTTCTCTTGGAATGTATTTCGAGAGAATTGTAGAAGGTATTGGAGGTGGTGATGATGAACCATTTGATTTGGTTGACCTAGTAATTGAGAGTGGAACAGCTAAAACAGTTTGTAAGGATGTTGCTGAAGCTATCGCTCACAGTAAGCAAGCCTTTATTACTATTGCTGATGACACTAACTCAGAGTACATTTCTACAAAAATTACTAGTGTTGCAGCGATTACTCCTGGAACGTAATAGTAATCTTAGTATACTATGAGAAAGGGGGCTTCGGTCCCCTTTTTCTTTTTTACTATATTTGTAACAGTTAAATCTTTAATTCAATAGATATGTCTGAACAGACAACCAAGAGGCGTGCAGGCCGCCCTAAAAAAGTCGTGCAAGAAACCGCTGTTGCAGAAGCTCCAGTAGTAAAGGCAGAGGTCAAACCACAGGCCCCTAAGCCATCCCGAAAGCCTATCTTGAGAAAGACTAACGTAGATAGAGACGTTGTCTACACTATCCCAAAGCTCGGTGGTGTCGTGTACATGCTCAAGCAGAAAGGAATTACTGTCTACGATAAAGAGACAGATAATGTCAGATCCATGCGATACTGCCCGAATGAGCCCTCTATCTGGGTTGATGAGCAGGGAGAGAACGCCAAGAGAGAAGCGGTGGTCTTCAGAGATGGGACGCTCACCGTACCCAAAGAGAAGCCCAACTTGCGGCGTTTCCTCGAAAAGCATCCAGACAACTTCGCCAACGGGGGTAGAATCTTTAAGTTGCTTGATCCAACCACGGATGCTCAGAAAAAGCTTGAAAGGGAGTTCAAACAGTCAGAGGCCATTGGTATGGTTAGAGACAAGGACATCAATGATCTGCTCCCTGTCGCTATCTACCATGGGATCAATATAAACAGGCCCACAGCAGACATCAGATACGAGCTGTTGACTCTGGCAAAAAAGAACCCTAAAAGCTTTATCGAATCCTTTGACTCACCTCAGGTTATGGCAAGAAGCGTCGTAAGACAGGCTGCTGATTATCAGATCATCAAAGTCAAAACAGACGGTGTCTACTGGTTCGACTCTAACGGATTGATTGTATCTGTTCCTGTTGGGGCTAAGCCAGACGAAGTGATGACTCGTTTCTGTTTGACAGAGAAGGGAGCAAGCGTTTTGTCTACGCTTGAAGAAAAGCTTAACAAGCTGGCATAACACCACGTTTGACCGCAAAGAGAGAGGCCAGCCCAGTGCTGGCCTTTTTCGTATATTTGTTTTCAAACAATAAGAAATGATAAGTATACAGTCAGTATATGAATCTGTCAAGGACTTAGCGAACAAGGATCAGAAAGGGTTTGTAACTCCAGAGATTTTCAACTCGTTTGCTAAAATCGCTCAGCTGAACATATACTATGAGATGTTTGGTGACTTGCCTGAGGGCAACAAGGCGAGACGGATGAATGTTGACCCGTCTAGAAATCTTTCTATTGTTAATAGGGCCAAAGGAGACCTTTCAACTTTCATTGAGAGAGTCTTGCTTTCCAATGATCAAGTTACAGGCAATTTCGTAAAGCCTAATGACTTTCACAGCGTTATCTCAGTGGTAGATGTAACTACTACGCCTAACGCATCTGAAGGTACGATATGCCACTTGTTGTATGACGAGGACAAAATCCAACACATCCTGAATAGCACCCTTAGCGCCCCATCGAC
>CEPH01086427.1_pt1 | contig 10743 bp, 16 predicted proteins | sample 530571 | NCBI WGS metagenome assembly CEPH01 (sample SAMEA2620413, study PRJEB7988) | marine metagenome | biome: marine biome (ENVO:00000447); feature: surface water layer (ENVO:00002042); material: "saline water (ENVO:00002010), including plankton (ENVO:xxxxxxxx)" | depth 5 m | reverse complement strand
ATTATTGACGACCCACATTCGGAACAAGACGCGATGAGCGAAACGGCCATGGATATGGCCTACGAATGGTATACATCTGGTCCCCGGCAGCGTCTACAACCGGGCGGAACCATCGTTTTAGTCATGACGAGATGGTCAAAAAAGGATCTTACTGGCCAATTATTGAAGGCACAGGCTATGGATCCGAAGGCTGACCAATGGGAAGTTATAGAATTTCCTGCAATTATGCCGTCTGGGAACCCTTGTTGGCCAGAATTTTGGAAAATTGAAGAATTAGAAGGTATTCGAGCCTCTTTGCCGCATCAAAAATGGGCTGCGCAATGGATGCAAGAGCCTACAGGCGGTGAAGGCGCGATAATTCAACGCGAATGGATCAAAATTTGGGATAAAGTTGCCCCGCCGACGCCTGAATACATTATCCAAAGCTACGATACGGCGTTTTTGAAGTCACAAAGTGCTGATTTTAGTGCGATCACGACTTGGGGCGTCTTTCGTAATGAACAAACGGATCAATATAACATAATGTTGCTTGATTCTATCAAGGATCGTTATGATTTTCCGGAGTTAAAGCGGGTCGCTTACGAAAGTTATATACACTGGGATCCTGATTCAGTTATTATCGAGTCAAAAGCGTCTGGTTTACCTTTGACGCAAGAATTACGGGCTATGGGTATACCCGTACAAAATTATTCGCCTAACAGAGGGAATGATAAGATTGCTCGCACTAACGCTGTTTCACCCATTTTTGAGTCCGGGTTGGTCTGGGTGCCAGAAACACGTTTCGCGGAGGAACTTGTCGAAGAATTATGCGAATTTCCAAACGGAGAACATGATGACTTGGTCGATTCCACGACACAAGCCCTATTACGCTTTAGGCAAGGTGGGTTTATCCGCCAGCCGTCAGATTATGAAGACGAAGAGCTAGAATACAAGCTCAAAAAGTTTGTTTACTATTGAGGAAGCAACCGATGGCAGTTGAAAAATCTATCGCGCAGCTCATGGCAACGCCCGAACCAGCTGAAGTCGAAGTAGAGGCTGTTATCGACGAAGAAGCACCAGTTTTTGCATCAGATGATACAGTGATGTTAGAAGATGGGAGTGCGATAGTTGGTTATGTAGAAGAAGAAAAAGATTTTGAGGGCGATTTTTATTCCAACCTTGCTGAGGAAATGGAAGAAGGAGAGTTAGATGAGCTGGCTTCAGAGTTGCTTGCATCGTATAAAGACGATTTGGAATCGCGTCAGGACTGGCTTGATCAATATACAGACGGACTCGACCTCCTCGGAATTAAAACCGATGACAGGGAAGAACCGTTCCGTGGAGCAACCGGCGTCTACCACCCGCTCATCGCCGAAAGCGCCACGCAATTCCAAGCGGGGGCGTACAAAGAACTCCTCCCGCCCGGTGGCCCAACGCAAACGCGCATCATCGGGAACGAAACGCCGGAAGTAGTAGAACAAGCCGAGCGCGTCCGAAGTTATATGAATTTTATAGTTTTGGACGTTATGGAAGAGTTTGATCCTGAACTTGATCAAATGTTGTTCTATTTGCCACTTGCAGGATCTACTTTTAAGAAAACTTATTTCGACCAAACGCTAAATCGTCCAGTTAGCAAGTTTGTTATGCCCGACGATCTAGTTGTTTCCTATACAGAGTCGAGTTTAGAGACGACCCCACGCTTTACGCATGTCATAAATATGAGTTTAAATGACGTACGAAAGCTACAAGTTTCTGACTTCTATCGAGATATTGAATTATTTCCTGATGAAGCAGCAGATCTAGACGATGCTAAAGATAAGGTTCAAGACCTTACCGGTTTCCGTCGTAACGTGCAATCAAGTGATTCTATAACGCTGTTAGAAATGCACGTCGACCTTGACTTGCCCGGTTTTGAGGAAAAAGACGAGGACGGTGTAGAAACAGGTATTGCTATTCCGTATATCGTTACTATCCACGAAGAAACTTCAGAAATACTTTCTATCCGAAGAAATTTTGAAGAAAACGATCCGAAACGATCAAAAATTCGTTATTTTACACACTATAAGTTTCTACCGGGCCTTGGTTTTTACGGCTTCGGTCTAATCCACATGATTGGTGGTTTGACGAAGTCTGCTACGTCGATTTTGCGTCAGTTAATCGACGCTGGGACGTTAGCTAATCTTCCTGCTGGTTTTAAAGCCCGTGGTTTACGGGTTCGAGATGAAGATTTACCGCTTCAACCGGGGGAGTTCCGTGATGTAGATGCACCGGGATCATCTATTCGTGAAGCGATTATGCCGCTACCATATAAGGAACCGTCTGGCACACTGCTTCAGATGTTAGGCGTTCTTGTCGATAGTGGTCGGCGTTTTGCGTCTGTCACGGATATGAACATTGGCGAAGGTAGCCAAGCTAACCCTGTTGGCACTACTGTCGCGCTATTAGAACAGGGAACGAAAGTTCTTAGTGCTATTCATAAGCGCTTACATTACGCCCAGCGGCAAGAGCTTCGTATTCTTGCGAATGTAATCAAAAACTATCTTCCGCCAGAGTATCCTTATCAAACGTCTGGTGATGTTGGTCCAAGTGCAAAAACAGACGATTTTGACGATCGGATTGATATTGTACCGGTAAGTGATCCGGCGATGTTTAGTATGAGCCAACGCGTTACTTTGGCTCAAACTCAGTTACAACTCGCACAATCTGCGCCACAACTCCACGATTTGCATGAAGCTTATCGACGGATGTATCTGGCCTTGAATATTCAAAACGTCGATAAAATTTTGCCCCCGAGAGACGAGGCTGTTCCAAAAGATCCAGTTAGCGAAAATATGGATGCTCTCATGGGTAAAGCACTAAAAGCGTTTGAGTCACAAAACCATGACGCGCATGTTGCTACGCATAGCGCGTTTTTGCAAGACCCCAATGTTCAAAAGAATGCGATGGCTATGCAGTCCCTTATGGCTCATATGCAAGAACATTTAGCGTTAAAATACCGTCAACAGGTCGAACAGATCCTTGGGTTCCCGCTTCCAGCAGAAGGACAAGTTTTGCCGCCTGAGCAAGAGGCGATGCTTGCCCAAGCTACTGCTCAAGCAACAGCACAGATATCACAAATGGCACAGCAAATTGCAGGAACAGGTCAATTCGATCCGATCGTACAGCTAAAACAACAAGAGCTGCAAATCCAACAGCAAGAAGTTCAGCGTAAAGCAATGGCTGATCAAGCACGTAACCAGCTTGATGCGGCTAAACTTCAACAGGACGGTGAGCTTAAAAAAGCAGAAATTTCTTCTGACGAAGATATTGCTGCGCTCCGTGCAAATGTCACTCTAGCGACAAAGAGGTAGTTATGGCTAATACACGTGTAAAAGATTTGATAGAGCAAATTAAAAATACAACTGATCCAGATATGCTTCAAATTTTAGAATTTGATCTAGCCGAAGCTATGGGTCGTAAAGACGCTGGGGTCAAAAAACCTCCTGTTAGAAAGCGTTCTGGTGGTGGTTCAGAAATGACAGATAAACAAAAGAAATTTGCTGCGTTAGCGGAACCGAGAGATAAGATCACTTATGCTGATAAACTAGCAGGAGCTGGTGTAAAGCGAGCTAGTGGCGGTGGTCAAGGCCGAGGTAGTTTTGGTGGAGACGAGGTTCTTGCTGCGGGGCGTTCAAGAGGTGGTCGCAAAGCGATCCGAGGAACTAAATTTTCAGGACTTTTCTAGTGGATCTTATCAGTTACTTGCTGGAAAAAATAGAAAAACGACAAGTAGAAATTAGCGAAACGCTGATGTCGAATGGTGTATCTTCTATGGAAGATTACCAACATTATATGGGCCGAGTTTCTGCTCTCGGAGATATAGAACAAATACTTAGAGAAACGCGTAAGCGTATGGAGACTGCCGACGATGACTAAAAGGTTATACGTTCCTGACCGGGTAATAGAGGAACGCCGAGCCGCTAAAATTGTTGAAAACAACAAAGCGGAATCGCAAAAGAAGAAAGATTTGTTGAATCCGGCTACTTTTGCCTTATCAGAGGAAACAGACGAGACCCGACCTGCGTTGGAACGGCTCCCTAAACCTACTGGCTGGCGTATCCTTATCCTTCCATATACACTACCGCAGTCTACAAAAGGCGGTGTTATCCTTTCCGACGAAACACGTGAACGGAACCAGTTGGCGACTAACGTCGGTTATGTTGTTAGTTTGGGTCCAGATGCTTACCGAGATGACGGTAAATTTCCTGATGGTCCGTGGTGTAAAGCGGGAGATTGGGTGATGTTTGGTCGTTATGCTGGTTCTCGTTTTAAAATCGACGGCGCAGAGCCTCGTTTGTTAAACGATGACGAAATTCTTGCGGTGATAGATGACCCGCGTGATATTATTGCTGTTTAGGAGACACCATGTCGGACGTTAAAGAAAAAGAAGAAGTTGTTGAGCAGGGCGAGCTTGAGCTGGATATTCAAGTTGAAGAAGAGGATGAACAGTCAGGAGAGGCTGAAGTTTCTCAAGAAGCTGTTTCAACAGACGAAGAACATGAACAATATTCCGAGGGCGTAAAAAAGCGTATTGACCGTCTAACGTATAAAATGCGAGAGGCGGAGAGGCGGGAACAAGCCGCTCTTGATTTTGCTAAAAAGCTCAAAGAAGAAAACGAAAAGCTCAATAAAAATTACAACGAAAGCACCGCTGCATTTATGACAGAGTCTGCTGGTCGTGTAAAAAGTGAGCTTGCTGAAGCGAAACGAGCTGTAAAGCTGGCGTATGAAGAAGGAGATTCAGAGGCTCTTGCTGATGCGCAAGAAATGGTTTCTCGATTAGCTGTAGAAAATGATCGTCTTACGCGAGACGAGATGCGGCTAAAACAGGAACAAGAAGCAGCTACTGAGGTCACGCTCGACGAGCCAGAGGCTCCGCAAGCAGAACAACAAGCTCAAGTTGCACCAGATCCTCGCGCTCAAAGATGGGCGTCTGATAACGAGTGGTTTGGAAAAGATGAGGCGATGACCTTTACAGCATTCTCAATTCATCGTAAACTCATCGAAGAAGAGGGTTTTGACCCCGCTTCAGAGGATTATTATGCTGAGATAGACTCTCGCATACGAAACGAATTCCCTCATAAATTTGAGGGTCAGAAATCAGGACAACGGAAACCCGCCCAAACTGTTGCCCCTGCTAATAGAAATGTAAAAACCGGGCGCAGGACGGTTCGTTTGACTCAAAGTCAAGTGGCTATCGCTAAAAAACTCGGTGTTCCACTCGAGGAATACGCGAAACACGTGAAGGAGGCTTAAATGTCGGAAATCAACAAGAGGACTCCTCGCGCTTCTGAAACTCGCTCTAAAACTGAGCGCAGGAAACCTTGGAGACCAGCTTCGTCGCTAGAAGCACCGCAGCCGCCTGAGGGCTATAAATTCAGATGGGTTCGCACAGAAGTTCGTGGTCAAGAAGACCGCAAAAATGTTTCTGGTCGAATCCGGGAGGGTTATGAACCTGTTCGCGCAGAGGATTACCCAGACTTCGATGCACCGACTATTGAAGATGGTCGTCATGCCGGAGTCATCGGTGTAGGTGGTTTGATGCTTACCAAGGTGCCAGAAGAGATCGCAGAAAGCCGTAATGAGTATTTTGAACAGCAAACGTCTGATCAAATGACGGCAGTCGATAATGATCTCATGAAGGAACAACATCCTTCCATGCCTATCTCACAAGATAGACAGTCTCGTGTAACCTTTGGTGGTCCTAACACTAAGTAAGGCCGCTTTATTTCATCCCCTTTAGGAGGACAAAATGGCAAATAAAGATTTTGCTTTTGGCTTGAGGCCAGTCCGTACTATGGGCGGTGTTGCGAACTTCACTGCGAACGAATACACCATTCCGTCTGGGGCATCTAATGCCATTTACCAAGGTTCATTGGTAATTGCGACGGCTGATGGTGATATCGACATTGCAGCCGCTTCTTCGGCTGATATTGTCGGTGTGTTCTATGGTTGTTTTTATACCGATCCGACTACGGGCAAACCTACCTTTTCCAACTACTACCCCGGCAGTATCGCAGCTAGTGATATTGTTGCAACGGTATACGACGATCCTCGCATTGTGTTTGAAGTACAATGTGACGGCACTTTGGCGGATACTGCGGTTGGAGAAAATGCTGACACTACTTCAACGACCAGCGGTTCGACAGTGACTGGACTTTCGTCTACCGAAATTTCATCTTCTACTGGAGCAAGCGCTGCTCAGCTGCGTATTATCGGCATCTCTAAAGATCCTGACAACAGTGACACCAGTTCTGCAAATACGAATGCATACGTTTTGATAAACGAGCATGCGTATACGCAGACGGCTGGCACCTAATAGGGGGAGCTAGATAATGCCTATTTCACGCGCACAACTAGCTAAAGAGCTTGAGCCCGGTCTCAATGCCCTCTTTGGCATGGAGTATGGTCGTTACGAAAACGAACATGCTGAAATCTTCGACACAGAGTCTTCGGATCGAGCGTTTGAAGAAGAGGTGATGCTAACCGGTTTCGGTGCAGCACCTGCAAAAAATGAGGGTGGAGCGGTAAATTTTGATTCGGCACAAGAATCATTCACCTCTCGCTACACTCACGAGACTATTGCTTTGGCCTTCTCTATTACTGAGGAAGCTATTGAGGATAACTTGTACGACCGCTTGGCGTCACGTTATACTCGCGCACTAGCTCGTTCTATGGCCCATACAAAGCAGGTTAAGGCAGCTAATGTCCTTAACAATGCCTTTAACTCCAGTTTTACTGGTGGCGATGGTAAAGAGCTTTGTGCAACAGATCACCCGCTTTCGGGTGGCGGTACGTTGGCAAACGAGCCGTCTGTTGCGGCAGACTTGAACGAAACTTCGCTTGAGGATGCTATGATTAGCATCTCTGGTTTCGTCGATGAACGCGGCCTTAAAATCGCCCTGCGGGGTATGAAGCTAATTATTCCTCCGGCACTTCAATTTGTTGCCGAGCGTCTAATGGCTTCGACTCTTCGTTCGGGTACTGCCGACAATGATGTGAATGCTCTTCGCAGCATGGGCATGCTGTCGGAAGGCTACGTCATTAATCACTTCCTTACTGATACCGATGCGTTCTTCATTAAGACTGACGCACCGAATGGATTTAAGCACTTTGAACGTGCTCCAGTCCGCACTCAGATGGAGGGTGATTTTGATACAGGCAATATGCGGTTCAAGGCTCGTGAGCGTTATTCGTTCGGATTCTCGGACCCACGTTGTGTGTTTGGTTCGCCGGGAGCATAAAACTCCAAAAACACTTTATCAAAGGGCGGCTTTTCAGTCGCCCTTTTTTGTTTTATAGTAAATTAATTCCTGACAGCGAAAGCTGACACTTGCCACGACAGGAGATTTAAATGGCAAATACTACCTTTTCGGGTCCAGTCCGCTCAAAGGGCGGATTTAACGTAATCAACGAAAGCAGCACTACCGGTGCAATTACAGAAACAGGGTTTTCTGTTAATTCAACTGGGCAGCTTGTTTCCATGGGAACAAGGAAGATTCAATCTTTTGCTGGCTCTCTCGCTGCCACAACTGCGGCTAGCACTGCATATGCCGATGGGGACGTTCTTGTAGAACTTGGAACGCTTAACACAGATGCCCCTGACGGCCTCGTAACTCCTACAAAGTTTTTCATTCATAGGGCTTTGATTGGTATTACAACCGCCGCTGGGCAAACTCTTGTAGGCAATCTTCAACTTAGTGCTACAAGCGGGACAGCGACAAACGCAGCTGTTTCTTCGGGAACAGAGATCGTTGGTGCTGGCGTCACATCATTCAATGAGCAGTTGAGCGCTACTCAGTCGATTACTGAGATCGACATTAACTTTAATGATACGGCTGGAAACTATCATATCTTTGTTCCCAACGTGACGGCAGCAATCGCAAGCAAAAATTTGTATGCGGCTGCTACAACCACTGTAAACGCTGATGTAACCGCTGGACGCTTCACGGTTGAACTAGAATACTCAGTATTCTAAGGAGTGTCTCATGGCCGGATCTGACGTAAGGGCAAAACGTATCACTGGCACCGGTTCTGTCGGTGTTGGTCCTGCTCGTATCAGACAGATACAATTAAAATCAGCTTCTGGCACACCTCGGCTAACTGTTACAGATGGTAACGGTGGCGCGACTGTGTTAGATTTAGATTTTAATGCATCTGATACACACTCAGTAAACATCCCAGCAGAGGGTATAAAGGTAAGCGACATTCATGTCTCTACTCTTACAAATATCACTGCTGTGACGTTTTTCTTTAACTAGGTGCGTTATGGCTCGCCGTAAGGCAAAAATGCCAAAGCGTAACAAAAAGAACTTTCGTCCTACTGAAAAGGGCGCGGGTATGACTAGAGCTGGGGTAGCTGCATATAGAAGGGCGAACCCCGGTTCTAAGTTAAAGACCGCTGTGACAGGAAAAGTAAAAAAGGGTAGTAAAGCAGCCAAACGACGTAAATCGTTTTGCGCTCGTTCTGCTGGTCAAATGAAAAAGTTTCCTAAAGCAGCAAAAAATCCAAACTCACGTTTACGTCAGGCTCGTAGAAGGTGGAAGTGTTAATGAAGGCCGAAGAAGTTTTAAAACTGCTAGAAAAGCACGAAGCCGAATGTAGTCAGCGTTATGGGGATATTCAAGATAAATTGAAGGCTCTCGATAACCGGATGTGGGGACTCATGCTTTTAGTTGTTGTTGCTGCAGGTTTGGAGCAACTTATCTGATGGTGATTGGTCGCGCACAAATGCGGCAACAGGTTTCTAAACCTCCGCAAAAACGGAAGTGGAGTGCGAAAAGAAAAAAGTCTGTAAATTGCAGTCGACCGCGTGGTTTTAGTGAAAAGGCGTATTGCGCGGGGAGGAAAAAACGTGGGAAGACGAAAAGATCCTAAAGTAGGAACAGGAAAGAAACCTAAAGGGTCCGGCCGAAGACTTTACACGGATGAAAACCCTAAGGATACTGTTAGAATAAAATTTGCTACTCCTGCGGATGCTAGAGCAACCGTTGCAAAAGTAAAAAAGGTTAAAAAGTCTTTTGCAAGGAAAATACAAATACTAACAGTAGGTGAGCAAAGGGCGAAAGTTATGGGCAAAACAGAAGTTGCTAGAATTTTTCGTCAAGGTAAAGAAAGCATAAGGAGGACTAAAAAAGATGCCTAAAGATGCTTGTTACAGAAAAGTTAAAGCTCGCTATTCGGTCTTCCCATCAGCGTATGCGTCTGGAGCGATTGCTAAGTGCCGAAAAGTCGGAGCAGCTAACTACGGAAAATCTAAAAAACGTAAAAAATCGTCTTCTGGAGTCGCGAGAGCGACTGGAGGAGGCTATGGCAAAGCACTGGAACGTGCAGCAAATAGAAGAAAAAGAGCGAGTTCTCAAAAAAATGTTGCAAGAGGCTGCGGAAAAGTCATGTCGGATAGACGAAAAGTGACGAAGTACGCTTGAGGATTTTATGGCTGTTCGTAAAACAAAAGCTGGTCTTGCTCTTAAACGATGGTTTAAAGAAGATTGGAAGGATGTTCGTACAGGTAAAAAATGTGGTCGTCGAAAAGGTGAAAAAAGAGGCACACCGTATTGTAGACCCAGTAAACGAATCTCTTCAAAAACTCCGAAAACTACTGGTGAAATGACAGCTTCTGAAAAAAGGAGTAGGGTTAGACAAAAAATTAAATTAGGTCAACCTGCAAAGGGCAAACCAAGGAATGTAAAACCTCTTCGTCGAAAAAGGAGAAAATCGAAATGAAGAAAAAAGGCATGGCTAAAGGCGGTTATCGCGGCGGTGTAAAAAAGATGTCTAAAGGTGGAGCCGCTGGCGGCGCACCGAGGCGCATGGTAGCCGATCCCGCTGTTGAAGAACTTAATCCCGGTAAAATTGTTGATGTTACAGAGATGGCCATGGGCGGTTTCGTAGATGACAAAATGGTTAATCGGATGATGGGCGGTGGGCGTCCTAAAGGAATGGCAAAAGGCGGTGCAGTTGGTGGTGTTCGTCGGAGATCCAAAGGTGGGTCTGCGGGGGGTCTTAATGCTGCGATAAGAAGAGTAAAAGCCGGGAAGTAACTTGCCATATTTACAAAGCAATATTTCGCATTTCAAGTGTTGGGTGCGAAGAGAGTACACGCATAACCACATGAAATATCATGGCGAGTTTTTACACGCTATGGCGATTGCTGTAACAACGATCCCAAGTCGTTGTTTGAGCTTTCAAGTTTTGTTTACAGGTTTCGAAGTGGACGGAGAAACCGATGAACAAAATGTTCATGGTGGGGCGATGTGGGCGCGTATGCCTATTACCGCATTAGTTGGTGATACGCCGTTTGAAAAATGGCCGGAGCCAATGCCTGTGCATTTTGCTCAACCGTGGGATTGTATGTCTCATACGCATGCAGTTTATCGTTTAGACCGAGCGCATCCGTGTCCGTGGTTAGCAAAAATTGACGGTGAGTTTTACCCTGCTAAATATTATTTTACTGTTGATTATACAGAAAGTGAAGTAGCGGATGATCCCGCACAACACAAACAAAGTCATGTTTTAGAATTGCTCGATGCGGGTAGGTGGACAGGAAATATTGTAGCGCTACCTAATAATCGAGTTCGTGTTACACATCCAGCGTGGTTTGAAACCGGTAACGGCCCTCCAGACTTCCGTCCATCACAGCATATTCACTATTCAAAATCTGATTTAGACTATACCATGGACGTAAATCAAATTTTTGATAATCTGTATGCGAAAGATGACTG
>CEPH01021652.1_pt1 | contig 10746 bp, 22 predicted proteins | sample 530571 | NCBI WGS metagenome assembly CEPH01 (sample SAMEA2620413, study PRJEB7988) | marine metagenome | biome: marine biome (ENVO:00000447); feature: surface water layer (ENVO:00002042); material: "saline water (ENVO:00002010), including plankton (ENVO:xxxxxxxx)" | depth 5 m | reverse complement strand
ATACTGGCAGACCCAGTAGAAATGCAAAGGAAAATAAATAATGGAACAAAGCATATCATGGAGAATATTGAGCAAATCAGTAGTGATGTTGATGACCTTGATAATGGTATCCAATTGCAGTCTGATACCAACTAAACAAATAGAAGTATCTGCAAAACCAATAGATAGGAAAATTGTACAACCTATTATGCCTAGAGAAATTGATTTACAAGAACCAATGTGGATTGTGGTAACACCTGAAAACTACAAAGAACAATTAGCATTTATAGAAGAACAAGAAGGAGAGTTAGTTTTTTTAGCTATGACCATACCTGACTACGAAGTTATGGCATATAACATGCAAGAAATTAAGAGATATATCACAGAATTAAAAGATGTTGTTGTTTACTACAGAAAGGTAACAATTGACAAAGAAGCAGAATAATCTGTTATGATGGGCATTCAATAAAGTAAAGGAGGACATAATGTTCGGATTTATTGGACAATGGTTAGGTATTATTACAGGTGTCATTGCTCTTGCATCAATGATATGTGCTTTAACACCAACACCAAAAGATGACGCAATTATAGCCAAGCTTTATAAGCTGATAGAATTGTTAGCATTGAATATAGGCAAAGCTAAGCAATAGTAATGTCTGATAGCGTTACACCATTTGTATACAATGCTATATTGGATAGGGTAGTAGATGGAGATACCATAGATGTAGTGCTAGATTTAGGTTTTGACGTCAAATTACACAAACAGCGTGTTCGTTTAGCTGGTATTGATACACCTGAATCAAGAACAAGAAACTTAGCAGAAAAAGCTTTAGGCTTAAAAGCTAAAGATAGATTAATAGAACTTTGTGTTGGTCAATTTAAAATACAATCACTTGGCAAAGGTAAATATGGAAGAATCTTGGGTATACCGTTTACAGAAGATAATAAAAACATATGTCAAATGCTTGTTGAAGAAGGACATGCAGTTGAGTACTGGGGTGGTAAAAAGACTGCTAAAGTTCAAGATGACGGTACATGGGGGTAAAAATATGAACATATCACAAGAAGGAATCACTTTAATAAAACATTACGAAGGTTGTCCAAAGGACAAAGATGGTAATGCAGTGAGTTACAGATGTGCAGCTAATAAAGCAACAATAGGCTATGGCTCATTAAAGTTAATTGATGGTAGTCCTGTGCAAGATAACATGAGTATAAGTATGCAAGAAGCAGAAGATTTATTAGCACATGAACTAATAGAATATGAAGGCTATATAAATGACATGGTCAATGTACAGCTTAGTCAAAATCAATTTGATGCACTTGTATCATGGGTTTTTAATTTAGGACCAAACAATCTTAGAAGTTCAACACTGTTGAAAGTTTTAAATAGCACACATGTTGATTGGGCAGATATTCCGTATCAAATACAAAGATGGAATAAAGTTAATGGTAAAGTAAGCGAAGGTCTAGTCAAAAGAAGAAAAAGCGAAGCATTATTATTTGAAGGTAAGGACTGGACAGATATATAAATGGCACTAAGTAAAACACAAACAAAAAGGTTAGGTGCAATACTTAATATAATGTTTGGTGATTCAGTGCCTAGTGATGTGCTGACTGACTTGATTACAAAAGGTTACATAGAAATAAAAGGACAAGAATACAATCTTACAGCTAAAGGACTAGATGAAAAAAACAGGTTATGTACCCTTGCGGGTCTTAACATAATGTATAAATCTGAAAAGGCTTAATTTTTTTGTTCTGTAGATATTTCGTACTTTAAGCAAAACCTTAAATCTAGTTTTTCTTTTAGTAATTTCTTTAGAACTTCTATTTCAGTTTCTAATACTTCTAATTCTGCTTCTTTAAGAATGGACTTATTTTCTTCTACAAACATATTAATTTACAAATATTTCGTTCTCAAATTTTTTATAACCCCATTGTTTACGAAACTCGTATTCTGCATCTTCTACGTTTAACTTTGGCTCTTTATAAACTTCACGTTCTACAGTGTTTGCACGATACCAACGATAAAAATTATTTTGATAACTATCGTTATTATCATAATGAAATTCATCTAATAAATTCATATAACCCCCTATAGTGTTATCCTAGTTGATAGTAAGTCGCTTGGAATGCAGAATGTAAGACAACTTACTATCTTACGAAACTAGGTTTCCGTATGTTGATTCTTACATTCTTGCAAATCTTTTTCTTCTAAATCCAAAAAATCTATAATTAAATGTTTCTCCATCCATTCATTCTTAACACCTTCTTTTTCTAACTTTTTTTTCATAGTGTTCTTAAATTTTTTCTTTTGTTCTTTACTAAATGCCATTAGTCAATCTCCTCTAGTTCTTCAACACGGTTAAAACTCATAAAATAATTTTGTATAAGGTTGCTAATACGTGGATTAATTACAGCATGATTGTTTTCAAATCTTGCTATCATAGAACGGTTTGGCTCACCATTAGATGTATAACCTAGATATTGTGCTAATTCAACTTGTGTTACTCCGTATTGATTACGTAGTTGTTTTAGTTCTTGACCTGTCATAATTCTATTTAGCATTTTTGCTCCTGTGAAATTCTTCTGTTAATATTTTATTTAATCTTTTAACATCTTCAACTATCATTCTGTTTTCTTCTTTGATTTCAGCAATGTGTAGGACGTTTTGGTCACAACCATAACATGAATTACCATGTCTATCCAAGTCTCCTTTATTTTCTTTTAGGTTAACAACTTTCTTATTCATAAGTTGTTGTGATTCTTTTTTTCTAACTTGTCTTAGTCTTTCAGCAGACGAGAAGTCTCCTGTATACCAACATCTGTAGTGAAACTTACCTGCTATCTGTCTCTCACCAATATGTTCTCTGCGTGATTCTAATTTCTTACCCATTCGCTTCATATACTGTCTATACAAAGATACTTTTGCTTGATTAGGCACTACAAAAGAATCACCTATTTCCATGCTATCAAGGACTTCTTTAACCTGTACAGGAACACCTTGATACTTAGCTGGGAATCTTACATTTTTTTCAATCTTTATCATTGTAATTTGCACTCGCTATAACACCTGCATTAGTTACTATTTTGCATATGTGGTCTTTGTTCATAAGTCTCTGTAACTTATCATAAGCTAATTCTACATCACGATATTGTGCAATCTTGACCCATGTATTCCATGCGTAAATATAAACTCTATACTTTGTTTTACTCATTATGCACTTTTACGTGTAAGACTAGATAGTTCTTTTTGTAATCTGTTGATTTCATTTGTATTTTTATCAATACAATGTTGTGCTAAAAATCTTGTAGCTTCAACAGGGTGTTGTAAAGATTCATGCCAATTTATAGAATTATTAAGTAACCAATTAATTCTATCTTGTATGTTATCTATTCTTTTTGTAGTTTTATTTTTAATATTCATATGTTTATAATAACAACTTTAGTTATTATTGCAACCTTTTTTGACAAAAAACATATACTTTTTTTAAAAGGGTAAATCATCATTATCATCATCAAAATATGAACTTTTTTCATATAACGATTTTGCATACTCTTGTGCAGAGTTTTTTTTGAATCCGTAATGTTTTAGAAATTTAGTTTCGTTACCAAACTTTGTGTGTAGTTGTGCATGGTGATAAGCACATAAAGGTATGCATTCTGAATCATGGGCACGTAATCCAAAACCACGCATACCACTTGCAGGTTTTAAAAGATGGTGGACTTGTATTGGACCATTGCAACTCATAAACCCTGCTTTAGAAACAAAACAGGGTTGCGTTGCTACATATTGTAAATGTTTTTTATCTACAATTCTTTTTACCACTAGAATGGCAAATCATCATCATCAAAAGTTGCATCTGCCATTTTTTCTGTTTCTACAAGGTTCATTGTAGTAAATGGTAATCCATCTTTTTTAGTTTCTTTTTTGCGACCATAGAACTTGTAAGAAACATCATCAATAGTAACATTACCACTTATATCAGGACTGTCTTCTGAAAACTTGTTATTGTTTACGTACAACAATCCAACAGACATTGCCAGTTCTAATTTTTTTTCGCCTTTGTTGTTTTCACTTTCAATAATACTAAAGTATCTTTTTTTATCTTTATTATCATCTTGTGAAGCAAACTCCCAAAGCACACTACCTTTTCTAAGTATTTGTGCATTCTTATCTATAAACAATGCACCACTTTTTTCTTTTTCTTGATATTTTTTATCTGTCATAATTAATCCCTTTTTGTAATAAGTTTATATTTCCATAGATTGCTTTTTTGATAAGACCTTTTTTTTATAAGTACTTCACCATCAGGCATTCTATATTTTTCTCTGTATGCTGGTTTTCTAAAATCACGCATTGCTGCAGTTAATCCACTTTCACTACAAGACTTTTGAAACTTATGTAAAATAAAATTTTTTAGTTCCGTAGGTGTCCACCAATTACCCTGTGTCATGACCATATATATACAATCATGCATTGTAGGTTTTCTATTCACTGTCAGGCTCATATAACTTAATCATTTTCATATATGAATCTTTTACAGCACCATCTTCTGTATCTTCATAAGCTTGTTTGATTGTTTCAACATTTGCTTTATACAGTTTCTTAGATAAAACATTATTATGGTCTTTCATCATACGACCACAATCTTTTAAGTACTCTGTAGTATCATCACGTGATAGCACAACTTTACCATTGCTACCTATCATTTTGTATTTACCTTTATCACGTTGCATAGCACTTTCTGCGTCATCATCTGTAGAACTAATACCACAAGCCATAGATAAACTATACCTACGACTATATGTTAAGGCACTACCAAATGCTTGTGGGTCGTGTTTATCTGCTGGTACAAACACTTGTCCTGCACTTAACTGTGCATCATGTCCATAGAATATAGTTTCACATACAGCACCATGTTCATTCAAAGAACTGTTTTGTTGAAAATATATACCATTTTTATTTAATGGTTCTTTTACAGTATTTATTACTTGTTCTAAAGAAGCATAACCCTGTTTATAAAAAGAATTTTTGCTATCTTGTAAAGCATGAGTTATTTCTGTTTGTGCTTTTAGTAAAGCTTGTATCAAGTTATTCATATTTTTCACCTCAATTTTTCATATCAAATAAAATTTGTGCTCCCTTTATTTCGGTTGCACTCCATTGATTCATAAAGTCTTCATTTGAAATGTCAGGTTCTAAACATGACATTGCACATACCTCATGAATATCACTAGAAAATGAAAGCAGTTGCCACATTTTCATTGCAATTCTTCTTATGTTTTTAACGTTATCTTCTACGTTACGCACTTCATATGTTATTAGTTGTTTGTTGTGTTTGGTGCTGTACACATAATCTACAAAAGGTTTTTTACTTGTAGCAATAGAATATATGCTTAGTTGATTTTGGTAATCAGTTTTAACTTCTTGTGGTTTTTGTCCTGTAGTTTTTAAATCACGCACACAATCATCATAAAGAAAATCAATAATACCTCTAAACGGTATAGGTAAATCTAAATAAATTTCTACCCATTCTTGTGCTGATATTGGTTTACCAAATTTTCTATATTGTGGAATCACAACTTCTAGAACTTCAGGCACAGTTACTTGTTTCTCTAAACATTTTTTGTAATCGTAATCTACACCTGCTTCTTCAATCTTTTCATATATATCATCATATTCTTGCAAGGCTTTATCTATGCATTCTTGCATAGGTGCAGAAGTCATAACACCCATTGATATACCTTTTTCTATGGCAATACCATAAGTCATAGCTGGTGCAAATATTTTTTCTCTATAACCAGCAATATTTACTAACCACTTTGCAGGGTTTTTTCTAAACTTATTTATTGCAGAAGGACTTAGATATTCAATACCGTAGTTTTCAAAAGCTTTTTCAATAGTTTTCATAATTCAATAGCCATATGGTAGCACATATTGGGTGATTTACAAAACTATGTTAGACTAGAACTATGAAGTTACAAGATTGGCTAAAAAAAGAAGGTCTTACACACACAGACTTTCTTGTCTACTTAAAACAAAATAATGCAGTTGTTAGTAAAGGTGCTGTAGATAAATGGTGTAATGGACAACGCATACCAAGAAAACATGACATGCAAAAAATTATGGTGGCAACAAAAGGTGAAGTATCACCAAATGATTTTTATGATATAAAGGACTTGTAATTTTGTCCTAACTAACCCAAAATGTCTGAATGTCAATTCAAGCTTTATCATGGTGTCTTAAAAAACAAATTCCAAACCCAACTGCAAAATTAGTATTAATGATTCTTTGCAACTACGCAAATGAAAACAATACAAGTTATCCAAGCGAAAAACATTTAGCAAAACTTGTTGGTGTATCAGATAGGTCTATTAGAAGATGTACAAAACAATTACAAGAACTAGGCTTGATAAAAATAGAACAAAGGTTGGGTACAAGCAATCTTTATACAATATGTATAGGTGTGGACATCAACGTCCATACTGGTAGGACACCAACGACCAGTAATACTAAAGAAGATACTAAAAATAATAATAAAGATAGTGTGGACAAATATTGTCAAGATTTTTTAGATTTTTGGGACGTATATCCAAGAAAAGCTAACAAACATCAAGCTTATCAAAAATGGTTAGTCATAACTAAAAAATTTCCAATAAAAAAATTGTTAGTTTGCACAATACGTTTTGCAACTGAAACAAAAAATAACAAAACAGAAGAACGTTTTATTGCACATCCAAGTACTTGGTTGAATCAAAGACGTTTTGAAGACTACGAAAATGATAATATACAATTAAAAAAACAATCATTAAATAACTTAGCGGGGTGAAAATGAATATTGAATTAGAATTGAGAAAACAAGGTATACAACCTAAAAATACAGACGTTGGTACACAAAAGATTAAATGTCCAAGTTGTCAACCACACAACCACAACCCAAATGATAACCCTTTAGCACTAACTATAGAATCATATGGCAAATGTGTATGGTTTTGTCATCATTGTGAATTTACTGGTGGATTAAATGCAAGTACAGGATGGAAGGGAGAAACTAAAATTAACAGACCTGAAAAAATATATGAAGCACCAGTTGTACCACTTGAACCAATGAAACCTAGCAATATGTATACATTTTTTGCAAAAAGAAGCATCAGCAAAGAAACTGTTGATGCATTTAATATCTATGCAAACAATAACGGATATTGGTTTGCTTTTCCTTATTACAATCTAAATAACACAGTGGTAAATATTAAATATAGAAGCGAAGACAAAAAATTTAAGCAATCACCAAATGCAAAAAAATCTTTATATAACTACAACAATGTGCATAACGAAGAAACAATTATTTTTGTAGAAGGCGAAATGGATTGTTTAAGCTTGTATGAAATAGGTTATACAAATGTAACAACCTTACCTGATGGTGCTCCAAAAAACGCAAATTTAAAAGAAGATGATAAAAGATTTACAGCACTTAAAAACTGCAATCTAAAAGCAAAGAAAGTAATTTTATTTGTTGATAATGATGACGCAGGTAAAAGTTTACATAAAGAATTGTTACACAGATTCGGTAAAGACGTTTGTTGGTACGTGCAAAGACCTGACGATTGTAAAGATGCAAATGATGTACTTGTAAAACATGGTGAAGAAAAGTTGCGACAAATTATTGTGAATGCAATTCCGTACCCTGTAGATGGTCTATACAAAAGTGGTGATTACACTGGTGCAGTTTTAGATTTATATAACGGTAATTATGTAAAACCAATTGAGATAGGTTATAGCAATCTAGATTCAATCTACAAAATTATGAAGGGTACATTTCATACCGTTACTGGCATACCAAATCATGGTAAAAGTTATTTCTTAGATATGATATTAATAAAACTTGCACAAGTTCATGGTTGGAAGTTTGCTTTATTTTCGCCTGAACACAGCACACAAATGCATCTTAGAAGAATGGTGCAAATGATTTGTGAGAAACCTTTTGATATAGGAGAAACAAATAGAATGACAACTAAAGAATTAAAAGGTGCAATGGATTTTTTAGACAAGCATTTTTTCTTTATTGAAACAAAAGAAGAAGTACCTACGATTGAACATATATTGGATATTAGTAAAGGTGCAGTATTTAAACACGGTTGTAATGGCATTATTGTTGACCCTTATAATGAAGTTAATGCAAGTAGAAGTGGTGGTAAAAGAGAAGATGAACACATAAGAGATTTTATTTCTACATGCAAACGTTTTGCTCGTGTCCACGATATTGTTTTTTGGGTTGTAGCACACCCTACAAAATTACAGAAAATGGGTGATGGTGGATACACACCACCAACAGCTTATGACATAAGTGGTGCTAGTCATTGGAATAATCAAAGTGATGTTATTCTTACAGTACATAGAGACTTTGATGATAATACAAGTGAAGTTATAACAAGAAAAATAAGAGAACAAGATTTATACGGTAAGATTGGTTCTGCTAAATTTACATTTAATAATCAGAAACGTATATTTGAACCGTTTGATTCTTTTTATGATAATTTAGAAACACCACCACACTGGGCAGATTAGCCGAAAAGCTGATAACTTCGTTAAGGCTAGACCCTTAGTGTATGTCTAAGATGCTCTTATACAGCTTGTCAGACAGTTGTTTTAGGTCTAAAATGACCCAATATGGATATTCTATATAAAAACATTGATGAAATCGTCCCATACTTTCAGAACCCAAGAGTCATATCAGAAACAGCAATTAAAGAAGTTGCAAAGTCTATTAAGCAACATGGTTTTCAACAATGTATAGTCATAGATAAAAATAACGTTGTAGTTGCAGGACACACAAGATTATTAGCTGCAAGACAACTTGATATGGAAACTGTACCCTGTAAAGTTTATGAAGATGACGAACAAAAAATCAATGCATATAGACTTGCAGATAACAAAGTTGGCGAACTTACAACTTGGGAAGAAAAAACATTAGAACTAGAACTGGATAAGTTAACAGGTATTGATGTTGCAGGTTTTAAGCCTGAAGATGTTGAGTTTATTAGCTTTGATGATAGTATGAGTGATGTAGATATAGAAGAAAGTACAGTTGGCTATCATGCATCAGACCTTACTAATTTAGTACCAATAACTTTCTACTTAGAAACAGAAGACAGACAAGAAGTCATGAAAGTATTAGAAGATATAAGAGATAACAAAAATCTACAAACAAAAAGCAACGCATTACTGTATCTTATAAGGAAAATAAAATGATATTGATACCACAACCAAAACACGAAGAAGTCATAGACCAAACTAATACTATGTATCCAACAAAAATGATTTCTATTTCAGATAACTTTACTTTAGAAAAAACTATAGGAAACATCTATGGTTTCGTAACACAAGGCAAATTCACAATTAAAATAGATGGTAGATATTGGAATGTACAAGAAGGTGATTTTTTTAGTCTGAAGACAAGCACTGTTGATGAAAGTATGGCCTTAAAAGATACAGAACAAGGTCAAATGTTTTGGATAGTGCGTTACGGTTTTCAAGGTATAGATATGGTAGGTGCATCAGAAAAGAATGGAAGATTGTCATATATTGATGGTTGCACAGATTCATTGTTAATTATGCCACCAAGACTTGGTGACCCATGTTTAAATTATTTACACTTTCCTATGGGCATAGACCAAACACAACACTTACACCCCAGTATAAGAATGGGCATTGTTATTAATGGTAAAGGAGAAGCTTTTCAAAAACCTGACGGTAAACGTGAAGGCTGGGAAGAAGATTTATCTAAAGGTATGATGTTTTGTTTAGAAGAAGGAGAGGTACATAGCTTTAGGACTGCAGAAAATTATATGGACATCATTGCATATCACCCTGATTCTGACTTTGGTCCAAGTGATACAAACCACCCAATGCTTAACAGAACATACATAAATCATGGAAAACAGTAGGTCTTAGGGTATTAGCCATACCTAAAGATGCTCTTAGAAAGCATGTCAGAGGACTAATTTATGAGCAAAGTATACAAAAAACGTGATATTGATAAAGATGTATACACATTAGCCTTAGAACGCATCAATAGAACATACGACATTTTTGATAATGTTGTAGTCATGTTTAGTGGCGGCAAAGATTCTACAGTTTGTTTGAACTTAACATTACAAGTAGCAAAGGAACGTAACAAGTTACCACTGCATGTATATTTTTTTGATGAAGAAGCAATACCATATGAAACAATAGAATATGTAGAACGTGTAGCAGACCTTCCAGATGTGCATATGCATTGGCTTTGTTTGCCTGTAAAACATAGAAACGGTTGTAGTAGAAACAATCCTTTTTGGTGGCCGTGGGCACCTGAAAGTAAAGATTTATGGTGTAGACCTTATCCAACACATAAGTCTGTAGTTGGTGTAGAAGATATTCCAAACTTTCCAACTGTCATAGAAGAACGTCCAAGTGTTCCTGAATGTAACGGTTTGTTGTTTCCACCACAAGACTGGGGAGAAGTTGGTATTATTATGGGCATACGTTCAGAAGAAAGTCTTACAAGATATAGAACAATACTACAAACAGGTGATGGTAAACGTTACGAAAATTATATGATTAATCTAAGGTCAAAGACTGCATTAGCAAATTGTTTTAAAGTTTGTCCTATATACGATATGAAAACAGTTGATGTGTGGTCTGCACCAAAAAAGTATGGTTGGGATTACAACATCACATATGACATATTAGAAAAACTTGGATTAACACACTTACAACAAAGA
>CEPH01012856.1_pt1 | contig 10755 bp, 25 predicted proteins | sample 530571 | NCBI WGS metagenome assembly CEPH01 (sample SAMEA2620413, study PRJEB7988) | marine metagenome | biome: marine biome (ENVO:00000447); feature: surface water layer (ENVO:00002042); material: "saline water (ENVO:00002010), including plankton (ENVO:xxxxxxxx)" | depth 5 m | reverse complement strand
GTCTCCCAACGTCCTTTTGCTTTTGAATCTTCTCGTAGTTTAACATCGCCAAAAATACTTTTGTAGTCCTCGGTCTCCATTAAGTTTCTAACTTTGCTACCGAACCGCGATGCTAGCTCAGCATTGTGTGAGACTTGCATTAATTTCATTTTAGGATTTCTACCAATCATCCAAGCAGGAAATAAAAAAGAAGCGAACTCTGACTTAGTATGTCTTGGTGGCATATTTACAATTAGACGTTTTGATTTTTTATTTGCTATTTGTTCAAATTCATTTGATATAATCTGATGGTGCCCCCAGTTCTCTGGGTCCTTCGCGTCTCTACAAATAAAATCAGGCCACATTGCTTTCACAAATAATAGAAAGTTATCCTGACATAGTTTTATATATTCTATCTGTTTCTTTAGAATTAAGGTTCTTAATTCATCATCACTTAATTGATCAATGTTCATACAAGAAATTTTTGATTCTTTGGGTCCCCTTTTCAATGAGGTCACAACATGTTTCTACTACCCAGACCAGAGCAACCCAGATCATTACAAAGCAGAATAATATAGACATTAAAATATAATAAATAATGTTTCTCATAAGCTATATCGTTTGAGCATACACTATTTCTATTCGACTTGCTATAAAACACTTGTGGCACAAGTACCTGGTTTTTCTAACGTGGTTTTTGCGAATAAAAAAAGAAAAGCGGACTCGACTTTTTAATGGGTCCTTTATTGATATGCATGGCGATCGTATAAACGACCGCCATGATTACGAGGTGGTTTTATCCTTGTAATTTCATAATTAGATATGAGAATTTTTGTACAATAGTATCTTTAAACTTATCGACTAAAGGATTACCATTGTTCTCGAGTACAAATTTCTCGACCTCTCCCTCTAACGTTTTATACATTACCTCATAGTTAAGTTTTTTTTGAAGGTCAGGGTCTAACTTAATGTTTTGAGTTAGACTAGTTTTGGCGGAAGCTTCCGCCAAAACTTTAGATATATTCATAAGAGGACTACTCATTATTGTCCCCTATTGCTTTGTATTCACAATATTCTATTTCAGTACAAAACTGATTAAATAAATCATTGTGTTTAATTTTAAAGTTAGCAGTCTCAAACTTTTTTCTTTTTCGTTTGATACGCTGAACTCCAAAAGAATTACCACCCTCGTCTTGAACAATAATTAGGTTTTGTTTTGATCTCTCAAAAACATCAACCACATTTTGTTTCATCTTGTCTAACTCCTTAGCCAGACGATTAGCTTTTAACTTGATGGTAGCATAAGCAAGGACTATTTTTTTTTCGTCTTGCTTTAGCTTTTTCATTGTTTTGCTCATTGTCTTCTCCTTTGTTAAGTTGAACAAGCTTAGATATTAATTTATCTTATATTAATAAGATACAATAATACCGTTCAAAATGGGTCTTAAGTATAATGCAGGATCATTAACACCAGCACCCCCAAAAATGTAAATGTCCAGCTAGGACTCACCAGCAGTAAAAGAACGAGAACCATGCCGAGCATTACGCAATCTTTGCACGTTGCTCTGACGGTTGTCCTTCACCTGCAGGCTTTGCTCTATTAGTAGCTCTAATAAACCGAGCTCTATCAAACCGAGGATTTTCCTCCTGAAACTTATCCGCAAGAGTAGTTACCAATGTAAACTTATTTGCATCATCCTCTAAACATTCACGGATCGCTTTCGTAATTATAACGAAATGTTTTCTTGTCATCATTGTTTTTCTCCTTTTCTGTTGTGCATTTCAGTTGAGGGGAAACGCACAAAAACCTAGAGCTCATTTTAATGGCTTGGACTCCGAACTTACCTGATCAAGTTTCAAGTGCACGGTTCGTAAGCTTTCGCCTTCACCTCCATTGTCAAACTTGACCACCCCTAATCTATCCCACCGAGATAGGAGAAGTCAAGAAGAAATTAATTTTTTTTCAAGCTCACCTTCGGATACAGCTTTACCCACCCGCGGCTCCAGCTTTAAAGGATAACGGTCCGTTTCCCTTTTAAATTGAAACGAGATTTGTAATGATAAGAAAAAGTTATCGTTAGTAATTTCCCAGCACAGCAGGTGCATCGGGAGGTGGTTGGTTGGGGGTTCAACGAAACAATGAACAAAAAGTTGACCCCCTCAACGAGATTACACGAGATTTATTCCCGTGCCAAGTCCAGCTCACACAGGGAGGGTGCCGTGCTGACTTCTTTAACAAATCTTTGCATTTTTCTTTCTTCACGAGAACGAGGATCTACAGCACGTGCATCCAGCATCTCCCAGAAGGCACCCTGGACCGATGGCCAGTGTACGGGAGCCGAGAACGAGAAACGAGGTTTCAAGGTACGGGGGTCAGTAAACTCGGACAACGGTCTGTAGAGTTTCAAAGAAGACTCAGAGAGGGTCTCTTTGCAGATTATAACTACCCCACCATGTGCTACACGTTTATTAATCCAAGATATTTGCCATTTAGAAAGCTTAGGATAACTTGCTGAATCTGATTTTAATTCTAACCAAAAATCATAACCAGCCCAACAACCATTTAAGTCAGGTATACCATTAATAGTATTAGATTCTATGCGAGTAAAATGCGGTTTAACACAATGTTTTTTTATTCTTTGCCACAGCTTTGATTCTCGTTTTTTCATAAGTCAGTTTTTAACTTTGGTCATACTAGTAATTACCTCTATTTTTTTAATACACCCAGTTGGGATACATTGCAAACCCCCTACCTCTAAGCCTTTGCTGTCTTTAGAGTAGGAAGTAAATATCCATAACTTAGATTTAGTTTTCTTATAGATGTAGCCTACGTCAACGCAAGTCGCCACATCATGCTCAAGAATCTCGTCCTCTGGTACCCACGCTTCATTAGATTGACATGGATCAAACCACGTCACTCTTACATGTTTAAATTTATTCTTCCCTGTCATCATGCCATCTCTCATTAATTTTAGTAGCCATCCACACAGCTATTGGAATACATAATACAAACGTTAATTGCATAGACCTCTGCAGTCCATACCCAAAGTAGTGATTCAATATAGTTGTAATTAAAACTGGAGAACATGCACCAACAACCATTAAGATTACCATTCTGTAAACAAAAGGAATTTTCATTTTGTCTTCACACTTACAGTGCCTAAATTTGTTTTTAAATCTGCATTATGAACTTCATTAAATACAGTTATGAATGATACCCAGTTATTACTCTTTGTGTATTTCTTTTGTCTCAGGGTTAACTTCGATCGTTTTGGCGTTGAACCCATCGATCTTATTTGATAACTCTGAGAGCTTCTTTTCAAGCTCTGCACGTGACATACCCTCCAATCCTGATACTCTTACTTCTCGTTTATCAACGTACAAACCAGCCAATTGTCCTGACCTATATTCTGCATTGATAGCAGAAGCAAATTGTTTCTCAGCATATGCTGCATCAGCATATTTCTCTAATCTTTTATATCTTCGGAGTTTATCTTTCTCAAACTTAGCAGCAGCCTTTTCAAGCTTCTTATCTAAGTATCTTACTACGTGCGGACTGAATTTTCTTGATGTTAATCTACTTGCAATGTCAGAAAAATTTTTATCACTCTTACACTCGTAACCTGCTCTTTTAAGAGCTTCGCCTTTGGTTATCTCACCCCAACTAGCTACAAGTATATCTATAAACTTTTTTTGTTTGAGGGTCAGATCCTTCTCTGTTTGTAATTCCTTTGATTTTGTTGACATCTATTTTTCCTGCGTTAGCGTCCTTTTCATACCAAGATGTATCTCTGCCCTCTTTTTTACACCACAAAAAATGATTAAGTAAAATGTCATTCATTAATTAGGTTTCTTACCAGATACTTCCTTTTCCATCAAGGCTTTTGCTTTCTTACCTAAATCTTTTCTGTAACTTCTTAACTGTCTAACGCCTCTAATAAGTCTAGCGTTAATATCCCTAACATCTTGTAAATTTTGTCTTAATTTGCTGTCTTTTGGACCAAGCTTAACTTTTACAGATCTTTTCAAAATATCATATCCAGCCTTGATTTTGTCACCCATTTCCCTACCAGTAACATAAGCTTTTGCCTCTTTTACGTCTAATTTTTTAAGTGCACTCTTAAAACTTTTAGATGCAGGTATATATTTAGGATCTGAAGATTTAGCGTAAGTATCCTTAACTTCCTTTATTTTGTCAGCTATTTTTTTCTTAACAAACGGTTGTTTCATAAAGAATTTAATAGCTTTACCGCCTGTTCCTTTTATAGCCCCACCTAAAAAGTATTTTCCTGCTTTCATAATTTTTTATTATATAGATTATTTTAACCCCTTACTACCTATAGTATGCCAAAGTTTTTCTGTCCACAAGACGTTGTGGTGTATCCAGATACACCTGAGATACACCAGAGATACACCATAGTAATCGTCTAGAAGTGTTGATATATAACAATAATAGTCGATAGATACACCAGATACACCAGATTAGGGGGTAGGGTCACGTATAGTGCTTAGGGGTCTAGAATATCTATATAGTATAAATTTACAATCTATGCTATAAAACTTTGGGGGACCAATGGGAGACTGGAGGTCCCCTTTTTATTTCCGTTGTCCGTTGATCTGTGTTATAAACGAATCAAGGAGGAACAATGACATAATTGAAACCGTTGGGGTCATAATGCTTCAACTTACTCTTAAATATATAAACGTTTCATTATGGCCTCACTTTCAATAACGAAACAAGAAACTATGGACGATCCAATTTTATTATTTATTATATCTCTAATGGCAATAGGTTATATGGTCTGGGCTATACAGACGGTTTAATCAATAGCACCATTTCTTCAGGGAAGTAAACATATTTCAAATCACTATTATCAAGCATATGTCTAAGATCTGTCATATCCTCAACTAATACCTCACCAGGTAAGTTTAGACTAGTATTTAATAAAAAAGGTAATTCACTTCGATCCTCAAAGGCTTCAAGTAAATTATAAAAATGCGGGTTATCATCAAACTTTAATGTCTGTAATCTACAAGTATCGTCCTTAGCAAGACCAGTTTTAAAGTAATGTTTTTTATCTTCCAAAACTTTAAAAGTAAACATCATGTAAGGAGACTCCTTAACTGTCATATCAAACCAGGCTGCTGCTTCAGTCTGGATAATAGTACAAGCAAAGGGCCTATACCATTCACGTTCTTTAATGGCATTAACTTTCTCCATAGCTACCATGTGATTAGCATTCATGAGTAACGATCTGTTACCAAGTCCTCTCTGTCCTTGCTCACTTCTTGACTGAAAGATAGCTACTGGTTCATTGATTAATATAGAGGCAACTTCTTGCGGAGATGTATCTCTTAACTCACAATCTTTAAATAAATTAAAATCTAATTTTTGTTTAACACCTAAGAACACATTATCTATTTTTAATCTATTACTTAAATGATAGTTAATAGCACCAAGACTTATACCAAAGTCACCATTGAAAGGATCTGGCCATAACGTATTAAAATTTTTTATTTGTTTACTATTATTAATTACGTTCTGTGCACACCCACCAGTAAGTATAAGATCGTCCTTTAAATCATTGTTTTTTATGTATAAATCAAACTCTGATTCAAACAATACTTGTAGAGCTCTAGCCCTTTGATCATGTAAAGAATAAGCCAATAGTTTACCTTCTTGAAAAAATCTTTTGTAAATGTCCTTACTACCTTGACCAAATTTGTTACCGATATTTAAGCTTGTAGTTTTAATATGATGACCGTATGAGTAAATGCTTTCTTGTTCCGCTGTCCGATCTCCAAACTTATTTGTCTTATAAACACCACCCATGTCCATAACAAGAATGTTACTAATATCTTTGTTCCAGGCTAAACTTGCATAACAATGGTACAAGTGATGTTCATCAAATCTTATTAAGATCTCTGCTTTTGTCATTTTAGATTGGATAATTTTATTCTGGTTCATGTATTGCATCCACATGTCTAAGCAATTACTTTCTTTTAAACCTGTAAAGATTATTACATCAAAGTCTATTTTTTCTATTATTCTAAATGCTCTACGGCTAGGCATAGGCATATTCTTAAGTCTGTTAAGTCTATCCAGCTGTGTATGAAACACAACTTTGTTTTCCTTAACGTATGTCATACTTCCATCATGAGAAGTATGTATAGCTAATATGTTCATTTTTTCTTATTATATTTACTAGAAGCCCAATCGCTAAATTTTTTAACTAACCTGTACCATTCTTTTTTATATCTATCTTTTTTAGTTTTGTTATACGAATTAGCAGCTTGTTCAATTTTTATAAGCAAAGACATCTTATTCATCACGTATTTCTTTTTGTACGTCCTTAAGATTTATTATTTCAATAGATTTGGGTTTAGGTTTAAACCAGTTTAGAATGATTCTAAATAATTTTTTAATTAAGTCCATCCCACGCACCCTGTTAGAATCATAAATAAACACAGTGGTATTAAAAATAAAAACACACTTGTAACAAACATAAAAAATTTATCTCTTGGATCCATATTACATTGGCCTACTATTACTACATACATAACCAAAAACTACTTGTCCATTATACTTATGCACGTAATGATTTCGATTCTTGAGTTTAATGATTTTTTCTTTTATTTCAACATTTTTAAGATACCAATTACTGCAAGATGTATCCATTATATTGATAGGTAAAAGCACACCCTTTGCCATTATCAAGTAAATGACCAGTTCTTTCATATGTCTAACTTAACTAAACTATTCTGTAAGTTGCCTAAACTACCTTTTAAAAATGTATTAAAAGATAAACTTATTCTTGTATGATCACCTTTAGCTTTTTGTACTTCATGTAAAGTAGTAGAGGGAAAGATCATAATAATGCCAGACTTAACCTTATATGACCAACCAGGTGAATTTAATTTAGTTAATCTACTTTTCACAGCTATGGCCTCTTGTCTTTCTTGTCTAAAAGTAACTGTGTCTGTTGCCTCGTCTGCACTTAAATACAATGTGCCTGATAAATAAGAGTTCGGATGAGAGTGTTTGTGATGAAAACCATTTTTTTCTGTGTAGTTTATCCATGATTGTGTAAGGTACACTTTAATATCATCGATGGGTTTAACTATTTTATCTACATAATCATCAATACTTTTCTCAACAAACTTTTTAATATTAGACATTTCAGGACGATTAAGAATATATGTATTTTCTGTATATCTATTACCTTGATTACCCACACATTTATTACTTTGATCTGCAAAAAATTGTACTTCTTCTTTTGTATAATTTCTTTCAATAGTATTAATGTAAACTGGTGTACATAATATGCCGTCTAGTATAGGTTTCATTTCTTTTTATCCTTTAATTTTAATTTATATCTAATTTGATCTATCTTTTCTTTTATAGATTTTCTTTGTTCCTTTGTTTCAGCAGCTCTATAATTTTTATATTCATTCTTATATTCAATCCAATAACATTGCACTTCTGTAAATACAATAACTTGTTTTTTTAAACACTCTATATATCTATTTCGTACCATACTTGGTTCTAAGTTAGCAAGATAACAAACATTTTGAAAGTCGTCACTATTATTCATAAACCATTCATGTGCTTCTTTTTTATTGTACGCCTCATTTTTACCGCCTAGCGTGTACAAGCAATCTTCAAAAGCTTGTATAATTACAGCTTGATACAACCTATGCTCTGATCTGCTAGGTGTTTTGATTATCTCAGTAGCTAAATCAATGCCCATAATTTTTAATAAGTTCGGTGAGAAGCTCACTATAAAATTTCTCCATTTCAGTATTATTGGAGTTTTTTGCTTTGGACCAATCTAAATAGATATCATTTATAGCCCAGGTACGTTTCATACCATCATACTCTTTTAAATCTTTTAGATTAATTACCTGATAGATGTAATCGAATAAACTCATCTGCATAACCACCAGTTTTGGAAAGACAATGATATGGATATGGTGACTGGTGGCTATACATTTTTAACTAAAGACAAACCTTGATTTTTTGCAATCTTCTTTCGTCCTTTTTGCCAAGCCTGTTCAGCTTTATCTATAAAGCTCAAGCTAAAATTCCCCATCCCATAGTCATTACCACAGTAAAGTTGAAACATTATAGAAGTTATTTCATCAAAAGTTTTTTTGTTTGGACAAATCATTACTAACTTGTCTAGCCCTTGACTAAAAACTTCGTCTAAGTTTTTCCCTTTTACATTTGTAACTGCCAAAACAATCTCCTAATTAAATTAAAAAATGTTTCTTTCGTTGTTAGGTAATTATAAGTAGCTTGAAACCTCTACTTTTCATCAGGTTATGAGGAATACAATTAATTAGTATAGCATGACGGACACAATGTCTAGTGGTTAATTGTGCCCATCATACTAAATGTTGTTATTTGGTTTTTTTTAAGATTTTATCGCCTTTGACTAACAGGTCAGATTTAAGCTTTTCGTAAGAAACACCAAGCTTTTTAGCCAATTTTTTAACTTCGTTGTCAGCTAATTTGGCAATCATAGCTCCAGGTCTTCTGAAACCATTCTCACCCATAGCACGTATTATAGAATAAGTTTCTATATCTACAGCTACACTTTTCCATTTGTTTACGTCCATGATCTCTCCTTTGGTTCGTTTGGATTCTCGCCACAATGTGGGCAAACTTCTACTAATTTTTTTTTAGCTTCCATATTAGATTCTCTCATCATCTTATATTGATTATATTCTAATTGATCTAAATGACTACTAAAGCTTAAGCCAACATAATTAGGTACTGTCCTACCAGTGCTGTTGTATGGTTCAGTAAATCGTTTTTCAGCTTCATAAGTTGCTGAATATTTTTTGTCTAGTTCTTCAAAGTTATTATCAAACATTAAAAGCCTCCATCTATATGAGCATCTTCTAAATTATCAATTAATTTAGCAAGTTCTTTTTTATACTCTTTCTTATTCTTAGCCTTACTTTTGTATATTCTATCTGCTTCATCAGCATAAGTATCAACAGTATGTCTATTTGCTTTTCTATTGATAGCATTTATTCTTTTGTTCTTCCAATCAGCCATAATATCCTCCAAAAAGTATGTAACTTAAACCAGCTAATAAAACAAATAATACTTTTGCTGGTATAAAAAATATTATGCAACAGACTATAAACCAACCAAATCTTTCCATCATTAGTCCCATCCTTTCTCTTTGTCTTGTTCGTAAGTTTTAGTTTCTATTTCATCTCTTAAGAAATCTTCAGCTAACCATTCATTTATTGGATAAACTGGACACATTGGTATGTCTACTTTTACACCAGCTAATCTAGCTCTTTGTTCTTTGAAGTGCTCATCCTTTTCAGATGTTTGAGCTCCATTTACCGTATGTGTTTGAGTTTTAGATAAAACTTCATCCATCTCTTTCACAAACTTTTTAAACAAATGTGAGCTACACTTTAATTTGATGGCATCCATGCTGTGCTCCATTTCCTACATTTATCTAAAACATTTTTTACTAACTCGTAAAAACTTGATAAACCATTTAATTGCGAGTCAAAAACAGATGTATTTATTTTTTCACCATTATGATAAACATCTATTTGTCCCTTATCTTTATCGTAAGTTATTAGAAGTGCCTCTGTCCCATCATCTATTTCTTGTACAATTTTAGTAAAAGATTTGCTTTTATCTAAATTAATTACAGTGCCATGAGTTGATGCAGCAGAAAAATTACTAGTAGTAGAGGAAGGCCCGCTGGCAACAGGTTTTCCTGTAACAGTGTCACTCGTAACTTTTTTGTCATTTATATCCATGTTATACTCCTTGTATTGTCTAAATTTCTTATATCAAAACAGATAATAAATGCAAGGACTAAATGGGAGATATGAAGTTTATATTAACGTTATACGTGTGTTCTTTTTTTGATGGCACCTGTACTCTGGGCTTTCAATATCCAACAAAATTTGATACATGGAAAGAATGCGTTTATGCGGCTCACATAGAATCTACAAAACTCATACGAAACATGGATCAAGATCTAGTAGACAACAAGCTTTTAGCCACAAAATATGCTTGTACACAAATCTCAGAAACATAGGGTTGCATTGTACCCACATTATGCTATATAATCTCTCATGAGCCGCTATCGAATACAGATACGATCAGAAGGTTGGTATTTTGATGGGATAGTAGTAGCTCAAAACGATACTGAGGCTTTACGACAGTTTGCTGAAAAACTGAAAAATGGTGAGGTCAAAGGTAAATATGAAGGCTTCTATTATAGCGATAGAGTCTACATAACTTATGAGGAGCTAAAAAATGGCACTACAGAAGTTGATATCGGAGAAACTTCAGCTGGAGTCCAGATGGGCGAACCAAGCGTTGAGACAGGGTAAAGTCACAACAGATATGAAGTGGATTGATATTAAGATCAAAGATCTTAAAAGAAAAATTAATGAGCAAAATTTAGAAGATGCTCATAATGATCTTGCAGTAAATAGCTAGTAAAAAAAGACTAGCAACCTATCTAAAAATCATTTATAAGTAAGGGTAAGTATGGCCCAATCAAAAGGAGATAGCTATCATGATATTCCTAACTATATTCGGCATTATGTTGAGTCCACCGAAAGAGGTCACATTATTAAGATTGTTACACAAAGTGGAGTCCACACCTATAATTGTAAATGGCAAAGTTATAAAAGACCACAAAGGATTACCAAGTCAATCAATCAAGATTCCACACTAGCGTGGCATAAAGATTGATTAAGTTCTAACGGTGGCCGTTGTTCGGT
>CEPH01086855.1_pt1 | contig 10756 bp, 7 predicted proteins | sample 530571 | NCBI WGS metagenome assembly CEPH01 (sample SAMEA2620413, study PRJEB7988) | marine metagenome | biome: marine biome (ENVO:00000447); feature: surface water layer (ENVO:00002042); material: "saline water (ENVO:00002010), including plankton (ENVO:xxxxxxxx)" | depth 5 m | reverse complement strand
CCACCTGATCTTAAATATTGCTGATTTGCCAGGGAAGGATCGACACTGGTTAAGGCATCAGATGTGATGTCACGCATCTCATCAATGCCTAATTGACCACCAGTCCTCACACGACTAGCAACCGAATCTCTTAGCAACCTGGCTTCTTCTGAATCCATGAGGCCTAGTGTTCTGTCAATGACCCTCTGTTGTTCAGGTGTTCTAAATTCTTCAGGCGTAAATCCCAGGCCACCCTCACCAACTGGTTTGTAAAAATTCCTGGCAGTATCAAAACCTTGTATTTGTTGGTTTCGATCCATCTCAGCAAGCAGGCCTGATGTCTTCTCAAGTTGTCCTAACCTGGACAACTTGTTTGTGATTAGTTGTGACAATGGATTCATCGGATTCGCCCTGGCGAACTCCGTTAAAAACTGATCCCTGCCCACTCCTGGATTATCTTTTAAAAACTCCTGGTAACTACTTTCCAATTCAGGGCCGTAAGTAGAATCATTAAACATCTCATTACTGAGTGATCCAAATTGATTTCTATAATTTGCTAAATTCTCCAGGTCAGTCACCTTGGGCATGTCACGATATGATGCGTTGATGATCATATCCATTACTTCAGGATCAGTTGATGCGATGGCGTTGTTCCTTAACTCTTCCATGACATCAATTTCAGATAGATCGTCACTATTAAATAGACGATCCAAACTCTCACCGATTGCCAGGCCACCACCGACTAGGGCCACTAATGTTCCATATTCTTTAAGACCCCACTTGTCGTTACCTTCTTCGTCCTTTTCGTCAGCCTGATTTATTAATTCATCAATCTGCAATTGAGTTAATTCTAATTGCCGTATTTGCTGATTTAGACTTAATTGCGTGTTATTGTACTCAGGGTCATTTACATCCAGGTTAGCAGAATTTAAAATTAAGTTTTGCCTATTTGTTGCATTCCGTTCCTTTGCTTCCTCTAAGACCTCTTTATAAGCCTGCTTTTCTGCATCAATTTCTTCCTGGGTCATGCCCTCAGATTCACTGGCAACTTTCTTTTTGCGTTCCTCTTTAGCATCCCTCTTTGCCGACTCAGTTGTGGTCTGAGTAGGTATGTTTTTCAGTCCACTACTTAAATTTAAATTGTTTAAATTCAGACCATCCATGATCTGAGTTGGTGTCTGTAAATTATTATTGTAAGTTACCATGATTAAAAAAGTCTATATCCACCGGTAAGGAATGTGCCACCACCACCGCCCCGGTAAGTTTGGACACCTCCACCAAAGTTAATGTTTTGTTGAATACCCTGAAATTGTCTATTAATCATGTCTGCATTTTCCCTTGCTAAATTAGCCCTTATGATCGCCTGGCGTTGTTGTTCTTCAATGTCCTGTTGATTTGCAGTGCTATCATCAGTAACATCTTCTAATCCAGGATCATTTGGAAGGTTTGGCTCAAGGCCTAGGTCTTCAAAGATTTTTGCATCTGCATCATCAATATTCTGTAAATCTTCTGCCGTAATACCTTCTATTTTAAAATCAGGTGTGATGGTGGCAGATTTTTGCAGATCAGAACCATCCTTAAATACTACCTTTGTTTCTTCGTTGGCAAGTTGTGTAAACCTGGCCATTTCATCTTTTGTCAAACCACCAAATGTAGGATCATTTTCTATTTTTAATTCCTGTAATTTTATTAATCCTGATGGATTGTAAATTGCATCAACAGATTCTGCCTTTGTGTAGCCCCTGCCTTGCAATTCAGTTGCAAGGCTTTTTTCCCAATCACTAAATTTTTCTATCTGATTTTCAGCAAGAATTTCATTCTTTCTGTCTCCTATCTTGCTTATGGTGCTTTTTAAATCTGCATATGGATCATCATATCTCATTGATTCAGGATCACTGGCATCTGCACCACCTGGTAACAATCCACCAAAAACATTTCTATCCAATCCCTGGTAACCTTCTCTTATTAGGCCTGTAGTGCCTGACACAAAATCCATAGGAGTCCTGGCAACATTGTATACACTTCTACCAATGTCATTATCCATAACACGGCCCAGGGTATTGTCATAGACATTGCTCGCAATATTTCTAATTCCCCTGGCAACTGGTGTGTTATTTAAAGTTTGTGTCACGGAATCTGTAAAACGCCCCAGGTGACTAAACCCTGGTATTGCTCCATATGGATTGGACTCATTGCCGGTAATCTTGTTTATACCCATACCTAATCCCAAATACGGATTGGCATTAGCCACTCCGTAATTTATGCCTGCACCGGTCATTGTTCCTGGACTGACTGAATACGAAAAATTTTGCGATCCATATTGAGGGTCAAACATTTGCAAACCAGTTGCGTAATTATTTATCAAACCAGTGGCCCTGCCATAGTCCTGGAGTCCACCGACATAGTCCATGTAGGTGTCAGCATAATCCAGGTTATTCAAAACAACTGGGTAGCCTGCTAGGGCAGTTCCATAACCAACAATTCCTACATTATTTAAAGTATCTAAACTTGACTGGTAGGATGGAACATAACTTGCAGGATCATAACCATCCAGGGCCATGCGTGTTTGATTAGCACCTATGCCTGCACTGGGCAACATCCCCAGGTAATCTGACATTCGGTAGGCCATTAAATGTATGCATGCATTCTGACACTAAATGTATTATTTCCGGATATAGAGTAATAAATGTTACCACTTATTACAGGAATCCATAAGTTGTCAGTAAGGCTTTGTGACTTATCACTAGAGTTAATCACATAATTGTGAGAATTTGCCACCTGGAAAGCATTTGTGCCTGATTGGGTGTAGTAGGAAAATGATAAACTTGGAACTGCATTACCATTATGTTTTATTGAAACTAACACACTTGTTGCAGTGGTTGGAACGCCTGCCTGTGACACTCTATAAATCTTATTGCCGGATTGGTTATTGTTTATAGTAACCTCATTATTTAAATGCGTAATGACACCACTAGGTGTGCCTGCATTTTCCAGGGCAGTTATCCTGTTGGTTAAATTTGTTATCGTTTGTGCAGTTGCCTGTGCAGTTGCATCCACAAGAGAACCATTTTGCACCAGGGCCGTGCCATCTGTATTATAAATGTCATCGACAAATAACTTTGGCTTATCGTTATCAGCAACAACTGGAAGGGTTTTTGTTGGATTGTCAAAATCAGATATATATAAATTACCCCTAATATTTATTCTTGGCTCAGACAGGTTGTCATTAACATGAGGCCTGTCGATCATGTCAGGGTCAGGATAAATGTTTAATTGTGGAGTATTGGCCTCTGAAATCATGTACCAGTTATTATACTGGGCAGTGCCATCATCAGCATCAATGTCCCTCCCGGACAAAATTAATGTACCTCTCTCTGATGCTTTATGTCCTATGACGGACAACTGCTGTCCAAAAAAAGAATATTTTGGGTCAGTTGATGGCGTTAAGGGGTACATCAAAAAAGTTGTACTGCCTGTTTGATATGAAAAAGCCAGTTCATTGTCATATAAATTTATAACATCACCAGGCAAAAACATTGCTCCTGTGCTTTGCACTGCAAAGTTATCAGAATTTATTAATAAACTGGCAGTTGTGCCTCGCATGTCTAGTGCAGTGCTACCACTAGCATTACCTAAATTGAGTGTGCCATCAGCAGATGACACATTAGGTGCATTGCCTGCCAGGTCAGTCTTTTTAATTTTCTTTAATACATTTTCAGATGCATCCCATATAAGAATATAATCTTCACCTTCTGAATCTGAAATCTCAGCCAATGACGATATTAGGTCATTGGAAAGCATATTTGATTTGATTGACCCACTTACGATTTCGGCATCACCTATTAATCTATTAAGAATGTCAGCATTGATTAACTGACCTGATGAAAAAGTTGTTCCTGGTAAAATGTCGCCCATGATTAATTAAAGTTAAATGTTTGCCTTGATCCTTCTGTTGCTTCCAGGGCCAATCTCTTGACCTCAAATTGCACTCGCATAGTTCCGAATGTTAAATAACTTGATTCTCCTTTTTGTCGTAATGGCATTTTTTGATTAAAAGTGCCTTCTTCAGAATTAATACTTCTTATTAGTGTGGTAGAAGATTCGGGATTTTCTGTATTGAAAAAGACTTCGATTTGATCGTTGGCCTGTTGAGTTTTTTTCTCCCAGGACAAAGACACTCTTTTAAAGTGTTTGTTGGCAAAAGTGTTATGCCTGTAACCCCTTGTAGAAAAGAAACATCGTATACCTGGATTGCTCACAACTCCATTATACTCATCTTCAGTATTTTCGTGTTTTTCCAAGTCCAGTAATCCATACTCTTGATGCCACATTAAGAGGCGTGAACCATTGTTGGTTACCGGTATTAATTTTTTTCCATACCTTGCATAATTGTCTATGCTTTCAAACTTTGAAAACAAAGTATTGTAAACGAAAACTTGTGTGCCAGGATATTCCTGATCGCCATATGATTGTTCAGTGGTTTCATTGAGCAGATATATTCTGCCTTTCCAAAATTGCAGTTGTGCATTTTCAAAATCAAATGATCTTTCAAATTTATCCTGTATGTCCCTGGACATAGGTAGGTCAGTAACCCTAACTGCTTGTGGAGGTAGGCCTATAGCACCTTCACCTTTGGTTGACAGGGTCAATGCGTAAATACCCTGGGTTGAAAGAAAAACCACTTCCTGACCCACTACCTGAACGGAATCAGAGTTAACGCATCCTATCTGATCCGATATGCGAATAATAGAAAGTGATCCACCCTGGTCGGCAGGCTTAAAATCGAAAATTCCTGTTACCAGGTAAACTGAATTATTTTTGAAAACTACCAGGGAATCATCTTGGAGTGGCTCAAGTGCAGTAATAAATCCTGAGTCTGATGAACCAATCGTTAGACGATTGGTAGTAGGAAAGTCATGCGTGGACAATGGTGAGGAAACTAAAATGTCATCGTTGCCTGCCGGAATTATTGTTCTGTTTCCTGCCCAGGTTGCAAATTTTACACTAGGGCATTGATCTTCTAATGAGTAAACTAATCCACCGGTGGCAGATACCCAAGTGGGCCTTGATTGCGTATCACTTGGCTCAACTACAATTTGTCTGTCATTTACTTGTCGGATGCGATATTCACCGGCCACTGCATTGCCGTCTATGCGAATCAATTCACCAACGGAAAATGAATGAGGTTCTGTGGTGGTAAATGTATTAGGCGTTGATTGAACATTTATCAGTTGTTCCTTAAAATATTTAAATCTTTTAACACTATCATCATATCGCAGAACCGGGTTTCCTAAAAAAGTTGAATTGGCAGTCAGTAAAAAATTTAATGATACTCCTGGATCAGAAAATAAAATTGTGGACACACTTGTTTGTAGGAGTTTGGCCTCATTTATTAGACCAAATCCTGTAGGATATGAAACCACTTCAAAACTGCCATCTCTTGTAGTTGATGCCAAATAACCTCTTGATGACCCTGCAAATAAAACCTGGTCACCTTCACTAACTCCATCGTTGTACGCAATGGCATCCATGACACCATTGTCTTTTAATATTCTATTGCGTGTTACATTGGTTAGATTTTCTGCCGATTTCCTGGAACGGATTGTGCCTTTATCAAGGCGAACATTACTTGCTTCTGAAAGTTCCCCTGGTGCTAAATTAGATTTTTCCAGGCGTGTTACAAAACCACTAAAACCCTCATCGCCATCAAGCAAGGGAGGGTCATCTAATTCTGCATATGCACGATATCTCACTTACAATCTTTTTCTTTCCACATGCGATACAATTTCCATATCAACCAAACGCATGTTAATATGCCTGAAATTGTACCAAAAAAACTATTGGCAAATGTCCAGGTAAATGCAGTTCCTACAACTCCTATAAATAAAGTGTTATCTGCCATTTAATTTATCTGCATTTATTTTAGTTTTGTGCCTAGTATATAGAATTGGAATTACCAGGTAGAGAATTAGGCCAATCATTGACCATTTTAATAGTGAATAGAATCCATCCAAAGCCTTCTGAGTCCAACTCTTCTGATCTTCCAGTCCAACTTTTATCAGTTCCTGGACATCTCCCTGGGTCAATGCGGTAATAGTTTTCTGAGTCTTTTCGTTCCGATCCAGTTCCTGGATCAGTTGACCACTGCCTGCACCTAGTGTACCACCAACAATCGATCCCGGTATCCCTCCACTCAACGCACCCAGGCCCGCCCCTGTAGCTCCCCCAATTGTCGGTGCTAAAGACTTCATCGAAATGCACCCTGTCAGTAATATACATTTAATAAGTAGTATGAGGGTGATCTTCATGGGGCGGTAAAATTTGATGTGGCCTAAACTCAGCCCATTGATTACCCAACCAAACTAACATATAACCGGTGTCTACTTCAATATATGCATCCCCTGGTTCATTACCTTGCCGGGGATGATTAGTAGATGTAGTTGGCTTGATTATTCCTTTATGTTCTGCCAACTCAACTTTGGTTGCATAGGTTTCCCTAATTTCACGAAGTTCACCACCAACCTTAGTTGCAATATGTTTGGCCAAATTCATCTTAGTATGCTCTGTTCCTGGCGTATTTTGGTTTACCAGTTCCAGTATATTCCAGGATTGCTTGTTGAGCAGAATACCCTGTCATCCAGGGATCATTCAATCTGCCATCCAGGAGGTACTGACGAACTGGCCCAACCATGTTAGATGGCCATGCTAATTCGGCACGACTTAAACTTGGGCCTCTGTTGTATATTTCATTTATAGTGCCTTGTGGCGTTCTTCTTTGGAAAAACATTACATTAGCAAGTAAACCCTCAAAAGGATTATTACCACCATTCGCATCCCCTATGTAAAATGGTGGTAATTGGTTACCTGAAAAAGCACTGGATATACCATTAAGTGAACCTTTTAATTGTCCGTTAATCCAAAACCTTGCATAAGCACCAACTGTATCAAAAGAAAAAACAAGATGATGCCATTCACCACTTTGTACTTCAGGTGCTTGAAATGTAGCATCTTCTTGCATGTAGTAGACTCTAAATCGTGTGCCTGAGTAGGCATTATCGTTTTCAACTGCAATCGCCAGTTGATCAGGATTATTACCTATGCCACCTTCGGCCTGGGGATTATTTCTTGCACCTACTAGGTAATGTATTCCTGGCTTATCTACATCATTAATATTAAACCACAAAGAGACTGAACCACCATCGTTGTATGTTGGTTTGTAGTTTGATTTTAAAATACCATCTGAATACTCTTGGCCATTCCATGTGCCAAAACCAATTGCATATGGCTTATCATAAGTTTTTGCTTCATAAGCAAAATTTTGATTTGAATATGTAGGTGTCCAATTTGTATCAGATGTGCCAATAAGATTAGAGGCAGGATTTGTTCCATCAACACTTCCTGAAATTCTTATCCATTTAGTCATAGGAATAGAATTACCACTACCTGGAAATACATTTTGATCTCCAAACAAAGTGTCATAAATGGTCATGCTTGTACCTACAGGCAAGGTGTAGAAGTCCAAATTTTTATCTTCTGCACCCAGTGCATACAACGCCTCTATCGCCGTATCAGGTATTCTTTCCGTACCACTATTGGATACAAATTTTACATATGTGAACCTTTGTATTAATCCCGGGAATCTTTCGTTATTAATGTGTTCAGCACTTTCAGCACCTTCACTCCAGTTGTCACCTATGATGATGTTATCATGCGTATCACTGGTGTCAAAATTGCTACCTGGTAAATAAGCAGTATCAAATTTAATTCTATGAGTGCTCTGTTTTACGCCATCCAACCAAACATCCATCCATTGATCATTTGATGTCTCATGATCGTTTTTATCGTTACGCCAATGGTGCAGTACCAAATTATACCATCTACCATGCTGAAATGGTGTAGGTGATATTTGAAATTTATTTGGCCCGTCATATGGGGGGTAAGTGCCATAGGTGTAACTATTAGAACCATCAGTCACTGCACTGATGTCATCGACTGGGAAAAAGTCCACCTGACTAGAATCAGTGTTATTACTATGACCTTGATGCAAAATCATATTGTCCAACTCGACCCCTGTCATATGAAACTTTAAAGATTGTCTGCCGTTAACATCATTAGTTTCGATGAGAATCCAGGATTTATCTGCATGTGGGCTAGCCTGGCTTCTAGATTGCCCAACCAGGATGTACTTTTTATTAGCACTTTCATTAATGTCAGCCTCCCACTTGAACCAAAAACTTTGTATTTGAGAATTAAAAAAAGTGTAAGGGTGAAGTGATATGTATCCACCTGGATTGCCTTGTGCCAATCCAGTGGAATGTTTGATCATAGGTACACCATTTGTGTCATTTATACGAAGTGCATAAACATCGCCAGTGCTTGTATCGTCACCTAATTTTTCAGTGTCACCATGATTGCTACCAGGTTGTGCAACTGCATTAGAAATGCCAGTTACTATACCTGTTCCTGCTCCTGGAGTTGTGCCACCATCGCCACTACCTGATTCACTGCCTGAACCACTACCTGATTCACCGCCTGACTCACCTGAACCATTATAATTACTGCCTGACTCGCCACTGCCACTACCTGACTCACCAGTTCCACTACCTGACTCACCACTGCCACTGCCACTTGATGCACCACTGGTATTGTCATACTCACGCCAGGCCTGTCCGTCCCATAATAGTAACTTCCTGGTGTCAGTCTCAAAAAATAATTCACCATCAGACGGGTTTGATGGTTTAGTTGTCGATGTGGTTGAATTTAGTACACTCATAATTTATGTTAATAAAGATTCATGGGCCGTTAGTATTGCCGTGTAACTTGTGTCTGTTCTTTGGATTTGATACATGCCGTTGACTAAAATCTGCGTGATAGTAACAGGCCTGCCGTGAAATAATTTATTGTCGCCAACGGCATATGCAGGAGTCCATGTGCCTGTAATTTTTTGGCCGTTGATGCCAGTGTTCAGTGCATCACCAGTAACCTGGGCGTTTTCATTTCCATCACCTGACATGTCGATTGAATATTTACCAGTAACACCTGAATAACCTAAAATAGTAACGACTACTCCAATCCAGGTGGTTTGCGATCCTGTCGCAAACTCTTGGGGAATCGGTGGATTATTTAAGGGAGCAATGGAATATGTATTGTCTGTTGGTAATTCAGATTCAGCATGATTCATGTCTGAATCTTCCATGTAATAGGTTACGCCACCGATTTCATGGGTGTGATTTGCACCCAGGCCGTTTGGCGTAAGATAAAGTGGATAGTAGTAGCCTTCACCATTAATGCCATCATCGCCATAAGCATAATAGGCAGTGGGCTTAGTGTATCCAGGTTCTTTTAAATATTCATACCAGGATGTGCCGTTGTAGACATACAAACTTTGTGTGTCAGTGCCATAAGCAATTGTGTAAATACTTGGTGTGCTCGCCAGGATATTGGCTTCAATGTCAAGGGTATCAATCACAAAACCCCCGGAGGATGCCCTTGGGTTTTCAGGAAATTCGTCTTCACTATCCAGGACACCATCATTATCTGTATCGGTATCCAGGGAATCAGGAGTGCCATCGCCATCGGTGTCCTTGTTTAAAGCATTGGTCAGTGCCTGGGTAAAATCTTCATTTGTTCCAATATTAGTTAAGTCCAATAATGGTGACCATTCAGTGCCATTTGATATTACGCCTCTGTTATTCGATTCATCAAAGGCAAGCATGCCTTTGAATGCAACAGGGTTGGGCATCGCACCAATGCTAACATATGAATTATTATATATTATTCTCCTGGCCTGCAAGTCCCAGTAGGCAGAACCTTTCTTTGCTTCCCACTGATCATTATTTTCATCCCATCTTATAGAAGCATCGTCTGCCTCACCTGGGCCACGATTTACTGCAAACTCGCCACCGGAAACCTGGTGCATTGTTCCATCAGGTTTTTTATTAACCTCAAAACGATGGTGCTCGATCTCAGTAATCTGAGATCGATTAATTGTTGTAGTGCCACTAATAGTTAAATCCTGGGCAACCAGGTGACCGGTTACCCTGGCATCTCCACCAATACTAACTGCAAGTCCTGACCCATTGCCAAAATTTGCACGAAGTGATGAAATTGCTTGTAAGGCATTAAGTGTGCTACAACTTATGTTTCGTAAGTTAAGTGCTGAGATACTGCCAATCGCCTGAGTAACATAATTTTGAGTAGCATAATTTGCCAGTTGCGTGTTTTGAACATAGTTGGCAATTGATGTCTTACTAACAAAAGTATTATTTGCTATTGTTTTTGAATAATAGGAATTTCCCAGGGATGCACTGGTAATTAAATTACCCAAGGATGCTTTTGTAGCATAAGTGCTGAGTGCAGTTGAAGAGGGCAGGGCATCATTGGCCTTGGTCTGTACTGCAAATAAACTGGTTCTAAGTGCATCCTGATCTTGCCCAAGTATCCTGGCAAGTTTTTCAAATTCTGTATTTAATGTGGCAGAGGTAGGATTATTATATTCTGCCTGGAATGCAGTTGAGTTACCCAAGGCAGACAACCTGGCCAGGGCAGATGAATCTGTTAAATGAGTTGATGCCAGGCTAACATTTACACCGGTCAATCCATTAATGTTTTTTATTCGGCCAATATCTGATGCATCAGACAAATCTGTTGATGCCAAGGATACATCCCCAGTTTTTGAATTTACGGATGTGACCGGTGCGATCTTGAATAGATCGACCAGGGCCATTTTCTTGGTAGTTAATGTTGTTCCATCAACTACTGGAATTATGTCATCATT
>CEPH01031944.1_pt1 | contig 10762 bp, 3 predicted proteins | sample 530571 | NCBI WGS metagenome assembly CEPH01 (sample SAMEA2620413, study PRJEB7988) | marine metagenome | biome: marine biome (ENVO:00000447); feature: surface water layer (ENVO:00002042); material: "saline water (ENVO:00002010), including plankton (ENVO:xxxxxxxx)" | depth 5 m | reverse complement strand
GTGGGGGTTGTTGATGGTGGAGGGGTTGTTGTTGGTGGTGGTGTTGTTGGAGGAGGTCCATCAAGACATGGATCTGTTATACAAGCAACTCCCGCTGTCCACACTGAGCCAGGAGCACCAAAACAATCACACCAAGATTGAGTCGAGTCTTGACACACTTTGCTTGGAGAGCAACACGATCCAAATCGCTCCACTGGAGCAATGGGATCGACAGTAGCGTTATAGTATATGTCTGGAATCCATCTGCTATAAAAAATTTCACCTCCAGCAAAACTTAATCCATATAAATTAGATCCGGATGCAAATGTCACGTTCTCCGCAGCGACTGTTCTGGTTGGGAATTGTAAATACTGTCCACTTTGATCCATAACTCTGAAATATTCGATAACTCCTACACTGTTACCGTCTGGATCAAAATTATCAAAACCCGGATACGCATTCATAAGTTTAGAGTATAACTGATTATTTTGTGGATCTGCTGGAATTGGTGGTGCAGTGCTTAATGTGGTATTTCCATACTCTTGTTGCATACGAATATCAATATCCGAAAAGTCAATTGGATAACCACCAAGTTCATATTGTCCCCTTCTCAGATTAATTCCATCCCCACCAAATCCCATCCCAGGTCCGCCGGGTTGACTGGTGCTAGTATAAACACCTAAAATTGTTCCTCTCGCTCTACCATCGTTCGGAACTCCTGCTCCAAAACTGCCTCTAAATCCAAACGGGTCTGATGTGCAAGACACATCGGGGACAAACTCATTACATTCCTCACAATCTGCTGGATCATTTACCTCAACACATTCATCGAGATATGTGTATTTTATGCCTGTCCCTGTAATTTCATCTTGTTTGATGATTCCACAAGCACCAGCCACACCAAAGCAACAATTTGTTTCATCGCAGTTTGTTCCATGTCCTTGGAAAATTCCACCAGCGGCTTTGCATTCTTCATACGATCTTTCACTACACTCACCCTCTGATAAATCGTCGGGTGAGATAGGAATACAACAGGCACCAAACCGTTCGATGGAGTCACAGCAACTTTGTTCACCAACGATATCACCGTTTTCACACGTTACTCCGGGGACAGATTGTCCACCATAAAGAAACTCACATTGAATTCGTGTTATATCGTCACCAATACATGTTCCATTCACACAACATGCGACTGGCTCTTTACACCGATCATAACAGAATCTTCCGGCTTCAATTGGATCAGCATAATTTTCCCCTTCAGGATCATATGTAATGCTATCACCAAACTCATTTACAATTGTATTTGTTTCACACAAAACATTTGGGAAGAATGAACCGCCGATGGATGCACAAAGAATGGCACTCACCCCGTTTGAACAACTACCTTCAGAACAACAAACACCCCCACCAAGACCACAAGTATCAGAACAAGATTGAAGAACATTAAATGTTCCGTTTCTTTCAAGACATTGTGTCTGTGTTAAATAGTCTTCGCAAAAGAAAACACCTGTATCTGGATCGGTTGAGCAACAGGAGCCCGGAACGTTTCCCGGTCCTTGACAACCAAAAACGTCATATCCTCTTGCAGTGAATGTGGCTGTCCAATTTTCACCACCATCAATTGTAGTGATAGAAAGAACATCTGTTCCACAACTGAAGTAATTTTCACCATCTTCAAATTTTACATTTGAGGGGAATGCCCAAAGTTCACCATTTTCAACAACAAGTGTTTTTGTAATTGAGTATCCCGTTGGATAATCACCAGATATACCTAAAATTCCGGCAGGTGTCACAATTTTTGCGATGTCGGTGTTGGATAAATCAATACTAACACCACCAGTTACACCAGCGATTACTTGATCTTTTTCAAACGGACCAATAATAAAAGCGCCATCTTTGTTAAATACACCCGTGATGCCATCACCACTGAGGAAACTGTAACCTGTGGTTCGTAAAAATCCTGCGGTTCCTGTTCTTGAGCCACCACCTCTAAAATCTAAAACGTCTTGTGATGCCGAATCGGACTCGATTTCAATATCTGTGCTTGAAATTACAGAGGGATTTTTAACATAAGCAAGTCTGTTTGCAACAAGAGCATCAGTCGTCCCCTCAACGTCCGTAAGATTAGATGAGAAAATTATTTTATCGTTGTCAAAAGCGGCTTGAATACTACCACTCGCTGTAATACTTCTAAAGTCAATAGTTATTCCGTCAACTCCAGCGGCAAAAGATGTCCCTGCACCAAGAGAAACGATACCAGCCGTTCCAGCAAAACCGGTCGGACCAACAAAATTTAGTCCAGTTGCGTTTTCAATCGGAGTAATTACTCCGTCAACCTCACCAAAAAAGTCAAGTAAAACCGTTCCGTCAGTTTGGACATTTCTTCTTATGGTGGTGATAAAGTCACCAGTAATTCCAGCAGGACCAGTCGGGCCGGTGGGGCCAGTTGGGCCGGTTGGACCAGTTGCTCCGGTGGCTCCGGTAATTCCTGTTACCCCCCTAGGTGGATTTGGTATAGCACTACTACCATAAATGAAAGGCATCAATTCAACTCCGGGCAATTACAGGTTCGACAGTTGTAACAATCACCATTATTACTCTCTATGTATCTTGATAAATGGTTATCAAATTCACAATCATATGTTGTTTCAAACAAAGGTATTCTTCGAATAGGCCTTGCCGAACCATGATCATCACTTCTAAATTCAGATTCGATTAAACCATTTGTAAAGTTTTGCAAGAACGCTCTGTGTGCGTGTGGTGCAAGTTTAGATGCTGTTTGATCAAGGCTCGTGTCTCGTCTATCAACGGGAACAAAATTTTCCGCTTTACATGAGGAGACATCGGTTGTTCTATATTTTGCACCACTTGTTGATGACCAATATTTAAATTCAGACAACGGTTTTTGTCCTGCACGAAGAAGTCCGAGATTTATCACATCAAGATTACCGTAAATATACATCAATTCAATAATACTTGGAACGTACCAATCATTATAACCAAACTTGGACGTTTCGTTCCACTCTGAGATAAGTCTCATCACTGAATTTTCTTTATTTTCATTTTCCCAAAGTTCTGAGAATTTTTCTTCAAAGTATGAAATATCACTTTCAAGTTTTGCTTGATCTGTGTCTTCAGGCCAAGCAGTAAACTCAGAGTGAACCCAACGAAGATACGCATCTTCATCTATTCCCTCATAGTTCGCATCGTACCAAGGCTTCCATGTAATTGAGGACTTATCAAACATTCTCGTTCCAATGAGTCCATCAAAGAATGGTGATCCCATATACTTACCTGATTCAACTGGATCTGATTCATTTTGACCGTATGTTGTTTGCCGAATACCCCAAGATAAAGATCGTGAGCCTTCGTAACTTAAATCCTCGGGTGCAATAACGATTGCCCATTTTCTTGGAATCTTTGTGTCATTATAATATTTTTCGGCAACTCTATAATATCTTTCAATTTGAATATAATTTTCATACGATGCCAAATGTCTCTTGATTGGCATTTCATAAAGATTATACAGATAGGGTGAATGTGGAACATCGTAACATGCGTCAACTTTGTTGGTGCGATTGTTTAAATCACTTCTCTCTTGATCGTTAAAACATGTGCTTGGGAAAACCTTAAATGGCATCACGCTGTCACAGAAACACGGGCCTTCATTTTCATAACTAAAATTATTTCCTGCATTAAGAACATAACGAATAGGGTTTGACTGTGCCTCTGGTGGACAAGCAGCACATTGAGTTTCCGTGTAACCAAAGGTAAGACAGTAAGGTGATTCACCCTTTGCAAAGATTGTTCCATAATCATTTGGTTCACCAACAACACCCAGAAGAATTCCACCGCCGAACTCATCACCCGGCTGAAGAGTTATTGTTGGATTAACATTTACAGAACAGATTCCTTGTTCAGATTGTCTAGGTAAAGTTTCTGGAGGAGCGAATCCTTCTTGATCTGGTGAATCTGTCGTGGTTGAGCAGCAATCTGTTGTTTCACACGAAGTGCCATCACCTTGGAAAATACCACCAGCACGATTACACTCAACGGGACTAAAATTATCTTTACAAATTTTTGGTTCACCATTTTCATCTGGTGTGCAACAAGCACCACGATACAATTCTTCAAGACAACAATTTCTCTCCTCACAAGGGACATCTTGTTGGAACACCCCACCTGCAAGATCGCACTCATATTGATTGAATGAGTAACAAATTCCTCCAACACAACACGATCCGATAATGCAACGATCAGGACATTCAACCTCCGCTGCCGTAACACTTGGAATAAAAATACCATTAAACTGATCACAAATCGCACTTGTTGAATTAAATGCCTCACCGTTGATGCAACACGCACCACCGAACGCACAGTTCACACCCTCTTTTCGATTAATACATGTTGTGTTTGCTGAAAAATTTCCACCAATATTATCACAGTAACCTTTTGTTACATAATCGACGCAACTGTTTAGATATGATCCACCGTCAGCATCGACACAGTAGCAACATGATCCATACTCACCAGAGAGTATTGATTCATCATATTGTGCCGTGAAAAGTTCTGGAGTTGGTATTGTTCTAAATCTCGTTCTATCGGCTGTTGTGTCTCCTGTGCGAACACCCATATTTAAAAACGGACGAATTGCACCGAGATCCGGATTTGTTGTAATAAAACCAAAGAAACTTTTACTTGCAGTAAGTCCTGTGCCTGCTGATGGATAAAAATATGTTGTATCAGATTCAACAATTGTTTGATTTAAAAGTCCAAACTGATCGTTGTCTGCGTCAAGACTTTCAAGCAAAGTCGAAACGTTTAACACCACATCTTGTCTATTATCATATTCAGAAAAGTCAAGTCCTTCGGCAGAGGAGCCGGCCTCACCCACGATGTGAAGAAGTTGTCCAGTCACACCAAGGACACCAAACTCTTGACCATAAACGTTAATAAGATTATTGTCAGATCCTGTTAAAGACGCAGAGCCCTCTGCTACAAAGGTTTTAAAAATCCCGGTGAATCCGACAGCGGTTTGAAAAATTTCTGTTCTTGGAAACGCACCAAGTGAGTCTAAATTTAAATTTGGATCGTCTGTTCCCGCTGGACCGGTGACATTAATCACGGCAAAATTAAATCCGGTCCCTCCTACACTTAGTTCTTCTTCATTTGAAAATCTAAATGTGACTGATTCATGATCTTGAGTAACACCGACAATTCTATCACCCGTGCAGCCACTCGCACCAGTCGGCCCAAGTGAGCCAGTAGATCCAGTGGGACCGATGGGGCCAGACGCTCCCGAGGGACCGACCGGACCTCTAAAGTCATCACTTACTATGCTACTGCTGCCATAAATGTAACCGGGCATATTTTACCTCAATAACCATATGATGATGGTGATGATTGGGATCCACCAGACATTCGAGACACACTCGACTCTTGAGGAATACCAGAAGTGTTCGTAATATTTATGTTAGTCTCCGTTGTTTTTTGAATTTCATATGAACCACTTCTTCTTCTTCCTTTAAAATATTCTTCCAAATAATTTACTCCACTTGGCTCAGTTGGACGATACAATGATTTTTGAGGATCATCCGGACACCGTGATCCTTCACCACCAAATATTCCGTTGTAATAATTTACACATTCATATCTTTCCCTCAGTGAACAGGAGCCATTAGGTAACGTGCAAGATCCATATAATTCTGGCAAAGAGGAATTTCCACCTTGTGCATCACCGGCCTCTGGAGTTAAATAACCTCTGTGTCTTATTGATTCTCCGTAAATATTTTGAAGAACGGATGGAACAGATGAAGAGATTTCAAATCTTCCATGATAGAAATTTATTGGTGAGGTTTCAAATGGCTGAACGGCAGGAATGTACCAGAGTCGTGCGTTTGAATCAACCCAAGGTCCAGATTGTGTTGGAGCGTTTTTATCATAGAAAACTTTGGGATATCTAGCGTCAACACGAACCAATCTAATCGCTCTAACTTTTGCTAAGTGATTAAATTTATCTCTTTTGTAGTTTTTAAATCCAAAACTATCCTTAGATGAATCTGGATTATCGGGGAACTCCTGAGTCCATGCCTTCGTCATGTGTCCTTTAATTTGAACTGCACTTGAGGTTGATTGAACTCTATTGTCTGCACGATCAAAAGTAATTCCCACATATGGTGCCGCAGCGGTTCCACCCTCTCCTTCTGCGCCAGGAATTGTAGTAAACAAAAGCCCCTCTGGATTGTTAACGTGATCGTTTTCATTCACAACAAAATCAAATGCACCCGATGATGTCCAATATTCACCTTCAAGTGCATCACCCCCAGCAGAACGAATTTTTGCATTTAAGCCATTAACTGCAACTCTTCTTGCAATGAAGGCAAGTTCGTCTGGACTTGGAATATACCACGGTGACATAAACGGTGGATTGGGATAATAAATGTTTTTGTTGACTCCAGATGAATCGTTATCAACACAATAATTATCGGGACACGGTTGATCTGTGGTTGATGCTTGATCATCATAGAAAACTCTCGCACCATAAACTGCGGTTCCTTCTCTACCTGCGTCTTGACCTGTATTGCCCTCTGCCGCAACTTTTCCGAACCAATATTCTCCAAGATACATTTGTCGATTATACTTGCTGTCTTTTTCAAAAGCATACGCTAAATTATTAATCGCTGTTGGATCCTGTGGCCACGATGAATAATAAAATTCATTCCCTTCCGTATTATTGTTATCACAACCAATTGTGAGGCTGGAACTAAACAAGCAACCACATTGAAGCGAAGAACCTGTTAAAGTTTTGAGTTGATCACATGTAATGGTTTGAGATCCATCCGGAGAAATATAATCATAAGTTCCATTACAATTAGTTATAATGCCACATTCATAATAAGCGTGATTCAATCCGTGTGCCATTCTTACCGTATTGTGAAGTCCCCAGTTTCTGTGCCAAAGGCCATTGTAATCGGAACCAAGTTCTTCTCTTAATTGATAATTACCACCAGAGGATACCTTAGAATATAATTTTTCAAGTGAGGTTGTCCCTGCACCCCTAGCAGATTGCCATGTTGTGACTGACTGTCGAGTAAGATTTTCATTAACGGTTGGTTGCCCTCTGTTTTCTCCAACACCTGATGTTTTTCTCCAGTGTCCTTCTTTCGTGGAGAAAACAGGTCTGAAATAACCACCATACTCTCCACCTTCAAGAACACCCGATGCAGAGTAGTCCTCACCATTGAATCCTTCTTTAATGTCAATATCGAGATACTTTTGTTGCTTTTCTCTTCCCGTATCAGAGTCGGGTTGCCCTATGTTGCTAATTGGCCCGTAATTGCTTCCGGTTACACCCCATCTGAATTCTTTTTTATTCGAGAATGGATTTGTTGACAATTCAGCATCATTTAGTGCAACTATGATAAACCAAGCATCTTCTCTAAATTCACCTGCTGCATCGTCTGGATATGAAAGACCTTGATAATAGTTTTGAGACTTTTTGTCGTTGTATCCATATCCGTGGAAATCATACTGAGCACGATACGTTCCCGAGTCAGACTCGTTTGCCAAAATTGATGGTGGAATATATACGGACGCTGTTGTCCCATCGGGGAGAGTATCAATTACATTCCCAGTAAAACCTAAAACTTTATCACGCTCTAAACCATGTCCAGTGTTACCTAAACACAATGCACCATATGGATTAAAAATACCAACAACAACACCACCACCATAAGATTCTCCCGGCTTAAAGTGTGGTTCAACATCAGGGTGCGTGAAGAACGGATGAATTCCATCTGGTAAAACTCGTCTCTCTGGATTAAGAAAATTAGGAGCACTTGTCGTTGCACAATTACTATCCTCACCTGCATAGAGAGATCCAGCAGCAAGACAAGCCGCCCCATCAACGTTATCAACGCATGTTTGTCCAGTATAGCAAGCACCACTTCCACCCGAGCAAATAGTGTCGGTGCATACAACACCTGGCCCTCTAAAGAACCCGCTAATTTGCTCGCAAGTAAATCTATCTACTTCACTACAATTTCCATTCCCGTCACAGCACGCTCCGATACCAAGAATAGATGTTTCACAATCAACACAATCGCATCCAGACTCAACTTGAGTAATATCACAGCCAGGAATGTAATCGTTAAAGTTTGAGAAGGATGCGTATAAATCTGGATTGTTGCTAAGAGACAAACATTGATCGGGACTCTGATCATTGATACAATTAATTTCTTCAGTATCGAGTTGATATGTGCAACAAGGGCCAACAGCGTCCCCATTAATTCCTGTCTCCGGAGTTCCACAAGCGTTTTCAATATTTTGTGGTGTAAATCCAAAAGCGGCAGCAATTTCTTGTGAAACGAAGAAGCCCGGACACTCCGCAAAAGTTGAAATTGTGGTGTTTCCGTCACCAAGGCAACATGCACCCGTGGCACCAGAATCAGTTGTGCCAAAGAAAGGTTCCAAATCGTTGCAGTAGTGTGTTTCACTATATGGTTCTAATTGGTTAATAACTGGGAAATTACCCTGAAGATCCCATCCAACAAGATTTCCATACCATGTATCTTGAAAAGAAATGAAAGTAAAGACATCTCTATCACCACTAAAACATGGCTTTTTGATATACGGGAATTTAACGTTACTGCTACTCGTAAATCGGTCAACCGAGGGTGTTGTTCCGGTTGCACCATCAACAATTAAAAAGAAAGATGAACTGTAATCTTGTGGTGCTTTTTCTATGTTTACTGTAAGAGGTGTTTGTCCATCAGTCACTTCTGAATATTGTGTCATATCAACAACAAAAGTTTTTGCTCGGGACCAATCAATGGTTGCTTCAACTCCCTGAACACCCTCAATGGTTTTTATTTCTACACCGTTTCCTTTTTCCAATAAAACGGTTGGCTCTCTGTATGATTTAACTCTAAGTCCACGAACTTCATTTCTGTTTGAAAATTCTTTTGCCGTCGCACCTTGAAGTCCTCTAAGATTACTTGAACCATCTGTTTTAATTAATTGTCCGGTAAGACCAGACACTGTGGCAAAACCTGATCCACTTAAATCATAATTAAGAGTTACCTCCCCATCAGCGGAAGTTGTTAAAGTTAAATACTCACCCTGAACATCAAGAGTTCTTAGAAATAAAGTATCCTCGTTAGTAACATTTGCAGCGAGAGTAAATCCTGTACCAAGATTATTAAAGTCTATTCTAGTTGAAGTTGATCCCGTATTTCCTAGAACTTTAGAACCGTCATCGGGACTATACTCAGCCGATATTCCTCTTGCAACAGTATTCCCGTTAAATATTGTGACAAAAGTAAGTCCAGATGAGGAGGAAAGAATTTCTAAAAAACTTTCTCCAGTTGGACCAGTAGCACCCTTAATTTGTGGGCCAGTCGCTCCAGTTGGTCCGATAGGTCCAGTTGGTCCCGTTGGGCCTGTGGAACCAGTCGCAGATCGTAAAAAGGCACTACTTCCATAAAATGAGGTCATGTTATAAGTCCAAGATTCCTTTGAACCGTTTGAAGATCACTTTGAATAGTATTTACTGTGTTGTTAATATCTAAAAGTGTCGAGGCAGCATTCGTTGACGTAGTAAGTTTATCTGTGACTTCAAGTTCTTTAACCACAACTTTTCTAGGAATTGAAATACCACGAATGTTTTTTACGACCATGGCAACACCTATCTTACCTGAAGTTATTGAATTAGTGACAGAAATTCTTGCCGATCCCGGTGTGGTAATTTGAGGAAGAACAAATTTTGTTACGGTTGTGCTTTTTACAGTATACTCAACATCGTCAATGATTAATTTAACCTTAGTGTCTACTTGATTGAGTCCCGGTCCTCTTTGAAATGTAACTGAATTTGTTGTTGTATCCACTGATTTAACTGTTGCAGAAAAAGTTGTCGCACCACCGACGATTTGTTTTGCTCTCTTACTCACAAGGCTCGCTTTTACAACGCTGTTTGAATCAAACTCAACAACTTCATCGAAACCGTAAACTTGTCCGATAACTTTATACAATTCTTCATACTCAGAAACATTTAATCTCTGAGTTCCCAGATCAACTCGAAGTAATGATGGAGGCAGCGTTTGACCGACATCTAAAAATTCTTTAACTTCTCCTATCAAATCATCCGTGCTTTCGGACGCAATAGATCCACCAACAGCATAACCAATGTAATTGAGAACAATGGCATTATTCACTCCATCATCTGCGATTTGCAAAATTGGCTTGATAACTTGTGTTTGATCGAATGGTGCAAGATTTTGAACGCCGCCAGTTGCAGACGGGCTGAGGAAGTAGATGTCGTTACCACCAGTTGCTCCCGTGGTGTCCTCCGATAAATTTGTAAGTTTACTTGATGGATAATTAATTTGACCAAAAACAACAACGTTTAAATGTAGAGTATCAACAGATTCAACAACCCCGATAACTTCTGCATTTTCAATTGTATCTGCTTTTGATTTTCTATAAATTTTATTTGATGGATCCGACACATCGTATCGAATAACATCACCCGCTTCAATTCCAGCCTCCACAGTGTAATCGGAACTTGTTATTGGGATGGTGGCAAGAATTCTTGAACCGATGCTATTTAAATTAACATTGGTAGTCGATGAATTAATATTTGAACTACTTGAACAACTTGACATATTTTACCTCAACTTACGTCGTTATTTAGGTCAGCATCAGCAACATAATGGACAGAAATATTATCAAAGTTAACAAAACCAGCAAGAGGCTCAATAAGAAGACCATCTTTTGTTTTTTGTCC
>CEPH01074351.1_pt1 | contig 10799 bp, 8 predicted proteins | sample 530571 | NCBI WGS metagenome assembly CEPH01 (sample SAMEA2620413, study PRJEB7988) | marine metagenome | biome: marine biome (ENVO:00000447); feature: surface water layer (ENVO:00002042); material: "saline water (ENVO:00002010), including plankton (ENVO:xxxxxxxx)" | depth 5 m | reverse complement strand
GGGCACGAACGTCTCGGGTGGGCAGCGACAGCGCCTCGCGATAGCGCGAGCGCTCGTGAAGCGGCCCCCGATCTACATCTTCGACGACTCGTTCTCCGCGCTCGATCTGCGAACGGATGCCGCGCTTCGCCGAGCCCTCGACACCGAACTTCCTGACGCTACGCGCCTGATCGTCGCCCAGCGAGTGTCGACGATTCAGCACGCCGATCAGATCGTGGTGCTCGACCACGGTCGGATCGTCGGCATCGGTAGACACGATGAGCTCGTGGGGACGTGCGAGACCTACCGCGAGATCGTCGATTCCCAGCTCTCGGCGGAGGCAGCGGCATGAGCGCGCCTCGTCCCGCTGCAGGTGCAGCTCCCGCGCGCGGTCCGATGGGGGGCGGCCCCATGGGACGCGGGATGGGGATGCCCGTGCAGAAGGCGCAGAATTTCGGCGCGAGCGCGAAGCGCCTGCTCGCGCATCTGCGCCGAGAGAACGCGCTCCTGGTCGTCGTTATCGTGTTGGGCGTCTTTTCGGTGGCACTGTCGGTGATCGGGCCGAAGCTCCTGGGGGAGGGCACCAACCTCGTTTTCGCTGGTTTCGTGTCGCTGCAATTCTCGGATGTTCCCCCGGGGACCACGCAGCAGCAGATCATGGACCAGCTCATCGCGAACGGTCAGCAGGAGCAGGCTGACCTGCTCTCGACGATGACCTTCACCCCAGGTGCGGGTATCGACTTCGCAGCCCTTGGCCAACTCTTGCTGCTCGTGCTCGCCGTGTATGTGGGCGCGAGCCTGTTCGGTTGGCTGCAGGCCCGCATCCTGAACGGCGTCGTCCAGCGCGCGATGCACCGCCTGCGCATCGAGGTCGAGCAGAAGATCCACCGCCTGCCGCTGTCGTATTTCGACCGCGTCCAGCGGGGCGAGCTGCTGAGCCGCGTCACCAACGACGTCGACAACATCGGCCAGAGCCTCCAGCAGACACTGTCGCAGGTCGTGATTTCGCTCCTGACCGTGATCGGCGTGCTGGTCATGATGTTCGTGATCTCGCCGCTTCTAGCGGTCATCGCGCTGGTCACCATTCCGCTGACGATCGTCGTCACCGTCCTGGTCGCGCGCCGTTCACAGGCCCTCTTCGTGACGCAGTGGCGGGCCACTGGCGTCCTCAATGCCCGCATCGAAGAGACTTTCTCGGGGCACTCGGTCGTCAAGGTGTTCGGGCACCAGCGTGAGGCCGAGACCGACTTCGCCGCCGAGAACGAAGAGGTGTACCGGGCGAGCTTCGGCGCGCAGTTCCTCTCGGGAATCATCATGCCCGCCATGATGTTCATCGGTAACCTCGTCTACGTCGCGATCGCGGTCGTCGGCGGGCTGCAGGTCGCCGGGGGAATGCTCTCGATCGGAGACGTGCAGGCCTTCATCCAGTACTCGCGGCAGTTCACACAGCCCCTGAGCCAACTCGGATCCATGGCGAACCTGCTGCAGTCGGGGGTAGCCAGCGCCGAGCGGGTCTTCGAACTGCTCGACGAGCCCGAGCAGACCGACGATCCCGAGCCAGCCGAGACCGTGCCGAGCGACGCGAGCACTCTCGAGTTCCGCGACGTGTCCTTCCGCTATGTCGCCGACACGCCGCTCATCGATGACCTGACTCTGCGCGCGGCATCCGGGAGCACGGTCGCGATCGTCGGACCCACGGGTGCGGGAAAGACGACGCTTGTCAACCTCGTCATGCGCTTCTACGACGTGGATGAGGGCGGCATCCTGCTCGACACCGCGGCGGGGCTTCCAGACGGAGGCCTCGATACGCGACGGATGACGCGCGATGACCTGCGGGCGCGCACCGGCATGGTGCTGCAGGACACGTGGCTGTTCGCGGGCACGATCCGGGAGAACATCGCTTACGGCCGGCCGGAAGCGAGCGAGGAAGAGCTGGTGGCGGCGGCCTCGGCGGCATACGTGGACCGATTCGTCCATGCGCTCCCGGACGGATACGACACCGTGCTCGACGACGAGGCGACGAATCTGTCGGTGGGTGAGCGGCAGCTTGTCACGATCGCGCGAGCCTTCCTCGCTGATCCGCGCATCCTGATCCTCGATGAGGCGACGTCGTCGGTCGATACCCGCACCGAACTCCTGATCCAGCGCGCCATGTCCAGCCTGCGGCGCGACCGGACCTCGTTCGTGATCGCGCACCGTCTCTCGACGATTCGAGATGCCGACCTCATCCTGGTCATGGAAGCCGGCGCGATCGTCGAACAGGGGACGCACGAGGAGTTGCTGCGCGCGCGGGGGGCCTACTGGGCGCTCTACAACGCTCAGTTCGAAGCCCCCGCCGACGAGGGGGCAGAACCGGTCGGACGCGAGTGACTGCACGCCACCACCGCCGCACGTCCCCGCCCCGTGTCTGACGTTCGATTAGTATGTGACGGTCGGTGCCTCGCGCCGGCACCGACAACGACGAGGAAAGGGTCGCGTGGCCGAGGTTTCCGCCCATTCCCGCACCGTTGACCTGGCACGCGATCGCCTCGAGCTCGCCTGGGCCGCGGTGACAGACACGGGCCGTCGGCGTGAGGTCAATCAGGATGCCGTCCTCGCGGAGTTCCCCCTGTTCATCGTCGCCGACGGAATGGGTGGTCACATCGGTGGCGAGATCGCCAGCGCGAGCGCTGTCGAACGCCTCCACGCTGTGGCCGACACCGGCTCCGTCTCCACCAAGGCGATCGAGAAGGCCCTCGCGCGCGCGGTGAAAGACATCGCCGCTCGTCCGGAGGCAACCGACGAGGCGACCGGCACCACCGTGACCGGGCTGTTCCTTGACGTCTCGGGCGCCGAGGCATCCTGGGTTGCCCTGAACATCGGGGACTCTCGCGTTTATCTGCTTCGCGATGGCGCGATTGTGCAGGTCACGACTGACCACTCGGTCGTGCAGGAGCTCGTCGCCTCCGGGCGACTGAGCCCGGAAGAGGCAGAGAACCACCCGTACGGAAACGTCATAACGCGGGCGCTCGGACCCAGTGAGAGCGTCACCCCCGACTACGTCCGCCTCGACGTGGTCGATGGCGACAGGTTCGTCATCTGCTCTGACGGGCTGACCAAGGAGCTCACTGACTTCGGCATCCAGCACTTCCTTGCCGAACATCCCGAGCCGGCGGCGGCAGTTGAGGCGATGCTGGATGCTGCGCTGGAGAACGGCGGGCGCGACAACATCTCGATCGTCGTTGTAAACGTCGCCCGCGTTCCGGGGGCCTGAGGTTCCGTTCCTCCCCAACGCGGCGATCGCTCCGCTCGGGCGCGACGGTGGGCCCGGTAGCGCGATCGCGCCGATCCGGGTGATGGGCTGGGGTGATGCGTTCACCGTCTGGAACCGCGCAGCGCCTGTCCCCCGTAACGAAGCTGCGCGCCCCCGCTCGTGCCGCGACCGGTCTTCCGATCCTTGCGACGGCGGTGCCGGTGCTCGGGGCAGTGGCGCTGTGGGCGGTGACCGGATCCGTGTTGAGCCTGTGGTTCGCTGCCCTCGCGCCGATGATGGCGGTGGCGGGGTTCGGGGACCGCGTGTGGGCGGCACGGCGTGCGCGGCGCCGGGATGATGCTGTAGCCGAGGCGGACTCTGCCTCGCTGAGCGCGGCGATCGAAAAGGAGGTCGTCCGTCGTCGCGACCGTGCATGGCGAGCCTGGCCCGACATCCGCCGGCTCCTGGAGAATCCGGAAGAGGTGTGGCGGGAGGTCGAGGGTCGCCAAGGCCACCTCGTGCTGGGAAGCGGCGACATACCGATCACGGTGGCCGCCGAGCACGTGTCCGACCTTCGGGCTGAGTTCGCGCCCGAGGTCGCCGCGCGAACTGCCGGCACGCCGAACCTGACGATGCCGGATGCCCCCGCGACTGTGCCGCTGCGCGGCAGCCTCGCCGTGGTCGGACCCGAGCCACTTGTTGCTGGGGCGGTGCGCGCGATGCTCGTCCAACTGTGTCTGGTCCATCCGCCAGGTGATCTTGAGATCACCGGGGACCTTCCGGGTGGTTTCTCGTGGGTCGAGGAACTCCCGCATCGGTTCACACCCGGGCAGCACCGGATCGCGCTGGATGTCTCAAGTGGGTGGGACGGCCCCGTCGGGGAGGTTGATGCCTCGATCCTCATCGGGCGGGGAGGTGGCGCCGGAGTTCGGGTTGTGCTCGGTCAGAGAGCTACCGGATCGGCGCACGCGACAGTGGACACCGGTGAAGACAGTCTCGAGATTCGCCCACAGATGCTCTCCGAGTTCCAGGCGAGCCTTCTGGCTCGCTCCCTGCGCGAGAAGATCTCGCGGACAGCGATGGACAGTGGCGAGCTCGCGCTGGACGGTCTGGTCGGGCCGCACCGAGCGTCCGAGCCCGGAGCGGGTGCTCGAAGCCTTGTGAGCGTCATCGGGACCTCGAATGCGAGCGCGTTCTGCCTCGACCTCGTCAGCGACGGGCCGCACGCGCTGGTCGTCGGTACGACAGGCAGCGGCAAGAGCGAACTACTGCGAACGTGGGTCGCCTCGCTGGCCGCGCACTACAGCCCAGAGGATGTGGTCTTCGTCCTCGCGGACTTCAAGGGAGGCACAGCGTTCTCATCGCTCCGGAGACTCCCGCACGTCACCGGTGTTCTGACCGATCTCGACGAGGCTGCGGCAACGCGAGGGATCGAGAGCCTGCGCGCTGAGGTGCGGCGGCGTGAGGGCGTGCTCGCGGCAGCCGGAGTCCGAGATATCGCCGAGGGGGCTGCGGATCTGCCGCGTCTGGTCGTGGTCGTCGACGAGTTCGCCGCGTTACTGAGTTCTCACAGCGAGCTTGCGAACCTGTTCATTGATCTCACCGCGCGGGGAAGAGCGCTGGGCATCCACGTGATCTTGGGCACGCAGCGCGCCACCGGGGTCTTTCGTGAGGCGCTTCTGGCCAATTGTCTGCTGCGCGTTGTTCTCCGGGCCGCCGATGTTGCCGATAGTCGCCTCATGCTCGGAGATGACAGCGGCTGTCGGGTGCCTGCCGGCGTGCGTAGCGCCGGGAGCGCCCTCGTCAGACGCGCGACAGACCACAGGCCGGTGCCGATTCGCGTCGCGCTGGTGGGAGACGAGTTCGTGTCGCGAATCGCTGCCCGCTCCGAGGCCGCACCGGTACAGGCGCCCTGGCTCGAGCCCCTCCCGGTCACGGTGGCACTTCCGGGCGGGAGGAACGACGACACGCTTCTCATCGGGCTCGCCGATGAGCCGCATCTGCAGCGACAGGAACCCGTCGGGATCGCGAGATCAGTTCGGGGCCTGTGCGTCGTCGGAGCCGCCGGATCGGGCGTGACGACTGCGCTGCAGACTGTCGCGGCCCAGATCGGCGAGGTCGAGGCCTGGGTCGATTCCGATGATCTCGAGCGAGCCTGGGACGTCCTGAACCGTGTCGCCGTTACCCGGCGCGGCGCTGTCGTGGTCGATGACGCCGACGCGGTCTTGGCGGCGCTCCCGTCGGAGTACGCCCATGTCGCAGCAGGCCTCCTCGAAACGATAGCCCGCTCGTCCGGGGAGGGACATCCGTTCCTGCTCGGGCTGGAACGTCTCGCGGGGCCGATTGCTCGCGTCGCCGATCTCCTGCCGCATCGCCTGCTGCTTCGCCATTCCCAGCGCAGCGACTACCTTTCTGCCGGCGGGGTGCCGGGCCACTGTGATCCCACAGCTTCGGCGGGTCGAGGACGACTCGACGGGACGCTCGTGCAGGTATTCCAGGCCGAAACTGCTTCTCGAGGGGTGAGGGTGCCGAACGAGTCAACCTGGCGACCGCCGGCCGGACTGACGTGTTGGGTTACGCGCGCCACCCCCGGCGCTGAGCGCATCCAGGAGCAGTGGCTGGCTCGTGACGTGGTGGTCACGGGACCCGATCACGCGCTCGCCGGAGGCAGCCCGCAGGCGCTGGAGCCTGGACGCTCGCTCGTCGTGCGCGCTGAACCCGAGCAGTGGCAGAGGTTCTGGACGACGCTGACCACCCTGCGCGCGCAGGGTCCTCTTCTGGTCGATCCATCGTGTGCGGCGGAGTACCGCATCCTCACCGGGCGACGAGAGCTTCCTCCCCTGTGTCTTCCCGGCGCGCTGCGCGGATGGCTCCTCGAACCCGGGCGGGAGGTCAGTCGGGTGCGGCTCGGATGATGCGGATGACGATCAGAACGCAGGGGAGATCATGCCGACGTCGCGCTCGCCGCCGCGTACCCGCAGGGGCAGCTCTTCCCGCGCGCGTGAGACGTCGGCGGCGCTCAGTGCGCCAGTTCGCTCGAGAAGACGCAGCGCGACGATGGACGAGGCCCGGGCGGAGCCATCGAGCATCTTGAGGGCTACCGTCGTCCCATCCGGCGCGACCATGATCATCACGCCCTCGGCACCCCCCTTCGCGAAGACTCCCGTCTGTTCGATCGCGATGGTGTCGGCCCGTCCTGGGCCGTCAATCGTCCAGGGATGCCGGCGCACTGCCCCGACCAGCGCTGCCGCGTTGCGATGCAGCGCGAACGGCGACCGCTCCGAAGAACCGCCGATCCGGTGCGCTGCCTTGGCAAGGCCCGACAGAGTGAGGGCGAACACCGGAGCGCCGCATCCGTCGATGACCGATGCCTGAACACGCTCGCCGGTCAGCCGCTCGACGAGTTCGCGAATCTGAACCTGCAGCGGATGCTCGGGGTCGAGGTAGGTGGCAAGGTCCCACCCCTGTGCGACGCACGCCGCGAGCATTGCCGCGTGCTTGCCCGAGCAGTTCATACGAAGCCGCTCGGGCTCTCCTCCGGCGCGGACCAGGGCATCTCGTGTCGCCGTGCCGGATGGCCACGCGGGCGGGCACTGGAGGCTCCGCTCGTCCAGCCCGGCAGCGTCGAGAATGTCACGGACCACTGCGACGTGCCGGTCGGTTCCGGCATGGCTGGCGGTCGCGAGCGCCAGCGTCTCGTCAGCAAGCTGCGCGCCCGCGGCAAGGCACGCCAGGGCCTGGATCGGCTTCAAAGATGACCGCGGAAGGATGGGTGCGTCGGTGTCGCCGAGCCGCTCGATGGCCTGACCCTCGGGGTTCAGGACGATCGCCGCGCCGGCATGGCGGGATTCCACGAATCCGCCTCGTTCCACCCGCGCGAGCTCGACGGCAGCAGCAACAGGGAGGGTCTCAGGCACTCGAACAGCCTATCCGGGCCACTGACCCCGAGCAGGTGTCAGACTTGCCCCATGCTGGGTGAACACGACTACATCGTCCGGGCGGAATGGACCGGCAACCGTGGCGTCGGCACGGCGGGCTATCGGGACTATGCCCGAGACGTGACCCTGCGGATCGAGGGAAAGCCGGATCTTCTCGCCTCGAGCGACAAGCCGTTTCGGGGGGATCCATCGCGGTGGAACCCCGAGGATCTCCTCGTCGCCTCCCTCAGCGAGTGCCACCTGCTGTCCTACCTGCACGCGGCAGTCCAAGCGGGTGTCGTGGTCGTCGCTTACCGAGACACCGCTACCGGAGTCATGGTGCAAGACGGTCACGGTGGGGGGAGCTTCCGCGAGGTGACGTTGCATCCGGTTGTGACGGTAGCGGACGAGTCGATGCGGGCCGCCGCCGAGGCTGCGCATCAGCAGGCCAACACGTGGTGCTTCATCGCGAACTCGGTCAACTTTCCCGTCCACCACCGTCCTACGACGCTCGTGGCGGGAATCGACGGTTGAGCCGGGGAGTCAGCGGCGCTCGTGCGGGAGTACCTGCTTGATGCGTTCGATCGGCGACTGGGGCTGAACCTCGTTGTACGCGCCCGCGAGTTCCTGCCCGGACAGCGCGTGGATCGCGGCCATGATCTCATCGGTTGCGCCGCGGCGGGCGCGACCGGATGACGAGTCGCCATGATGGGACAGATCCAGCGGCTGACCGAACTTGACAGTGATGCGGTGCTTCGGGGAGGGCATCGTGGCTCCCTTCGGCATGACCTTGTCGGTGCCGATGAGCCCCACGGGAACAACGGGTGCGCCGGTCTGGAGCGCCAGGAAGGCGACCCCCGTGCGCCCCTTGTAGAGGCGTCCGTCCATCGAGCGCGTGCCCTCCGGATACAGCGCGACGGCGCTTCCCTCCTCGAGAAGAGCGCGCTGCTGCTCCAGGGCGTCGAGGGCTGCTTGACCTGCACCGCGGCGAACGGGTATCGCGCCGATGGAGGTGAAGAACTGCCGCGAGGCCCATCCTGAGAAGCCCGAGCCTTCGAAGTAGCTCGACTTCGCCAGGAAGTGAACCCGCCGCGGCGCGCCGACAGGGATGGCGATCGAGTCGATGAACGAGAGATGGTTGCTCGCGAAGATGACTGGTCCGCTTCGGGGCACCAGATGCTTGCCCTCGACACGGGGTCGATAGATCAGGCGGGCAAGCGGCGTGATCACCGTACGTCCGAGCGCATACGTGATGCCCATGCGGCGACGGGTCGTGTTGCCGTCGGCGGGGGGCTCCGCGTTCGTGCGAGCGGTGGGTTCGACGGTCACCCGTCGAGGTTACCGTCGGTTTCATTCCCCGATCGGAATGGCGCCGGGCTCGCGATTCCCAGGAGAGACAGAGGAATTGTGCGAAAGGATGGGGGCTCCGCCCACAGCAGAGGACCATTGTGCGCTCACGTTCCCTTCTCGCCCTGACCGTCGCCGCGACCGCGGCCCTTCTTCTGGCAGGCTGTACTTCCGCCTCCGAGAGCGACCCAACGGCATCCACCGCCGGCAACGGCGGACTGTGCGCCGCAGCTGCCGAGTCCGGCCCGGTTTCCGAGTCCGTGACGGTGGAGGGAGACTTCGGAACAGTTCCTACCGCATCCTTCTCGACACCGATCGCCGTTGACGGGATGCAGCGGTCCGTCGCCATCACGGGCGATGGAGCGGCGCTGACAGACGGCGCATATGTTTCGTACGCACTCACCGTTTTCGACGGTGACACGGGAGCGCAGGTGGATTCGGCCGGATATGACGACTCTGCCCCGCTGGCCCCGATCCCGGTGGAAGCCGGCACGGGCATCGACGAGTTCTTCGGATGCGCCACGCAGGGTTCGCGGATCGTTCTGGCAGTTCCGGGGCAGGGTGAAACAGCGGCGCAGATCTATGTGCTGGATGTGCTCGAGGTGACGCCAGCTGATCAGTGGTGCCAGGTCGTGGACGCTGACACGGCCATGCCGACCGTCACGTTCGACGAGAGCGGTGCTCCCGCCATCGCGATCCCGGCATCGGACCCGCCCAGTGGTGTTGTCGTCGACGTGCTCACCGAAGGTGACGGCGCTGTCGTCGAGCCCGGCGACAGCGTCACGGTGAACTACACCGGGGTGAAGTGGAGCGATGGGAGCGTCTTCGACTCCAGCTGGGAGAAGGGCTCTCCCGCGACGTTCCAGACGACACAGGTCGTGTCCGGCTTCCAGCGGGCGCTCGAGGGGCAGAAGGTCGGCTCGACGGTCCTCGTTTCGATGTCGCCCCTGTGTGGATATGGCGAAGCGTCGGTGACCAACACCAATGCACTGGCAGGCGAGACGCTCGTGTTCGTCGTGGAGATCATCTCCAGCGAGCCTGCGGCCGGCTGAGAGCTACCCTGGCGCGGCGCATCGCGAGGCCCTCGATAGGCTGAGCGCATGCGCCGCGTCATCATCCTTGGTTCCAGCGGCTCGATCGGCACGCAGGCCCTCGATGTGATTCGGGGGAACCGAGATCGCTTCGATGTCGTGGGTCTGGCGACCGGGAGCCAACGCGACGTGCTCGAGGCGCAGGCCCGCGAGTTCGGTGTCGAGAGTACGGCTGTCGGCATCCACGAGGCAGAGCAGCTGGTCCGTGACGTCGAGGCCGATGTCGTGTTGAACGGCATCACGGGTTCGGTTGGCCTCGGCCCGACCATCGCGGCTCTTGAGGAGGGGCGAACTCTCGCGCTCGCCAACAAGGAGTCGCTGATCGTCGGAGGAGAGCTGGTCACCGCGCTCGCGCGTCCCGGCCAGATCGTGCCGGTGGATTCCGAACACTCGGCTATCGCGCAGGCGCTGCGCTCGGGCGAACGGTCAGAGGTCCGCCGACTCGTGCTGACCGCATCGGGCGGGCCGTTCCGGGGCCGCTCCCGTGATGCGCTGCGGACGGTCACACCCGCCGAAGCGCTGGCACATCCGACCTGGAACATGGGGCGCGTGGTGACCACGAACTCGGCGACCCTGGTCAACAAGGGACTCGAGGTGATTGAGGCGCACCTGCTGTTCGACGTGCCGTACGCGCAAATCGAGGTCGTCGTGCACCCGCAGTCGGTCGTCCACTCGATGGTGGAGTTCAGTGATGGCTCCACGATCGCCCAGGCATCCCCGCCCGATATGCGTCTGCCGATCTCGCTCGGTCTTGACTGGCCGCATCGCAGCGCTGGAGTGGGCCTCCCCATCGACTGGAGCACCGCGACCACCTGGAGCTTCGAGCCGCTTGAGGACACGGCCTTTCCGGCAGTCGAGCTGGCAAAGCGTGTGGGTCGCGCCGGCGGAACGTATCCGGCGGTCTTCAATGCTGCAAACGAGGTGGCTGTGGATGCCTTCCACGACGGGAGGATCGGATTCCTCGGCATCCTCGATACCGTCGAGCGGGTCGTCGAGGCCCACGAGCCCCCCGCCGCCCTGACCCGAGAGAGTCTTGCAGACGCTGAAGACTGGGCGCGGCGCACAGCGGCCGAGCTCCTGTAGCTCGCCTCCTCGTCGCGCGAACCCACAGGTCTCGGCGCGAACCCACAGGAGTCGCGCGCGAGAACGTGGGGGTTCGCGGCCGGGGGTGTGGGTTCGCGCCCAGAGGGGGTGCCCCTATGTCTTTCGTCAAGCGCCGATCGACGATTTCTG
>CEPH01014076.1_pt1 | contig 10810 bp, 2 predicted proteins | sample 530571 | NCBI WGS metagenome assembly CEPH01 (sample SAMEA2620413, study PRJEB7988) | marine metagenome | biome: marine biome (ENVO:00000447); feature: surface water layer (ENVO:00002042); material: "saline water (ENVO:00002010), including plankton (ENVO:xxxxxxxx)" | depth 5 m | reverse complement strand
AGATGGTTTACAGGGACCTATTGATGATAGTGGAAACAGCACTACAAACTTTGCAGAGGGAACTTTACTTCATGGTGATGTTTACACTAGAAGAAGGGTTATGACTCTTCATCATCAAGATGCTGCTGTTAATAGTGAAGGTGAAGCTGATACTACAGGTATTGCACCTCAAGTTTTTGCTTGCGAGAGCTATTACCTAACAGACTTTTATAATTCTAACAACTGGGATAAGGGTAGGGTTAATATAGTAAACCCTTACTCTGAGGAAAGAAGGCTGTCAGCCTCAGTATATTACTCTGATGTTTTTACCAGCACAGGTAATTTTAATGGTTTTAGTACTTTTGACATGGCAATATCTCCATATTACGACTATAATCAAGACTTTGGGTCAATACAATCTTTAATGATTAAGGGTGATGATCTTTTAATATTTCACGAGAATAGAGTAGGTAGAACTTTGGTTGGCAAGAATATAGTTAATTATGCTGATGGTGCTTCTAACCTAACTCTGTCTAAAGATATACTAGCTGACTATGCTCAGGTGTATTCTGCAGAAAATGGATGTAGCCTTAATCCTGAGAGTATAGTTGAGAATAACGATAGATTTTATTTTGTAGATATAAAGAGAGGTTCTGTTCTAAGACTTAGTAGAGATGGTATAACAAGAATATCTGACTATGGAATGTCCGATTATTTTAGAGATAAAAGTCAAAAGTATGTAGAGGAAAAAGTTGAAAATATTAAAATTGTTGCTGGGTATGACCCTAAGTATGATGAATATATAATCACGCTACCAAGGGTTTTAAAAACTGAAGGTTACGAAAATTCTGGCTTTTGGGGATCTAGTAATGTTAATTTTGATGAGTCCTACTCTTTAATTGAAAATGTATTTATTGAAGGTTACGATCCTTCTAAAACCATATCTTTTAATGATACCCTAAAAAAATGGACATCTTTTTATAGTTACAAACCAGAATTTTACGGTAAAATAAATAGACAATTTGTTACATATAAAAATGGTAAAATATATAAACACAATACAGAAAATAGATCTAACTTTAATACTTTTTATGGTATTAGATATAACTCAAATATAGAGTTTCCTTTTAACTCAGATACTTCGTCTGTAAAAACTTATAATGCTATATCTTTAGAGAGTGACACAAAACTTTTAACTAATATGTCTACAAACATGGGTCAGCATAATAACTCTTATGACTCTGTTATATCTACTCAAATAGGTTATAAAAAAGTTGATGGTCTTATATCTACACAGGCAAACTCACCTTATTGTCTTTATGGTACATCTTCATCTAACTTTTACAAAGATTTAGCTCCAGGAGATTTAATTAGGTTTTATAATAGCGAAAATGATTCAGCTCAATACAATGTAGTTAAAAATATTTTAACAAAACAAAAAATAACTTTAGATAATACTGTTAATCATATATCAAAAAATAATAGAATTGATGTTATTGATTATAAAACAAAAGAAGGTATTCAATATTCTCAAATTCCTTTTGCTGCAAGTAAATTTAATATACAGGGATATGGTGAGCTTCAAGGTGACTTTAATGGAGATGCTTCTAATATTTTTGGATTGGGTATTTTTAATGCAAGGAGGTATTCTGGTGGTAGTTTTTCTCTTAATGGTCGTTTTGAAATAAACAAATTTCCTTTTATTGGTAATAAGGTTGTGTCTGTTTCTAATATAATACCTGGAGGTATATATGGTATTTATAATGTAAAAAGAGATTTTAAGTTTGAAGAAGTTTTTAATATTAAAAGCAAAAATACAGTTGGTGATGATATTCTTTCCAATAAAGGAAGCTTTTCAAACGCCTCTGATTGGACTGTTTTAAATGCAGGAGTTAAAGTTCAAGAAAATAAAAATAGCAGTGGTAACGTTTTACATTTTAGTAAACAAAACGCTTTTTCTCAGGTAAGAACAACTTCTTCTTTAAATTTTAGTTCTGGATCTACTTATATAATTTCTTTTCATGTTAAAACAGAAAGAATACAAAGAGGTAATATTAATTTATCTTTCAGACTTGGTGGTGAAACTAATTTAAGTGGAAGTTTGGGTTTGCCATCTAAAAATACAGGGTTTGAAACTATTACAATTAATTCTAGAAATACTAATAGAAATTTTTCTATTGAAATAACATCTGGTGATATTAATCTTGATCCTTATTTATATATAAAAACAACTATTAATCAACCTGAATTTAGTATAACTAAATTAAGGGTTCAAAAAGTAAATCCACCTAGTGGTATTTTTGTAGCTAAAAACGGAACATCATCTAAGTCAAATGCATCTGTTTACCCATGTGAATATTCTTTACATTGTATGGATACTAAAACTGGAGAGACCACTCATTCGGGTTGGGTTTATAACATATCAGAGAATAGTGTTGACTTTATTTCTACGGTTAACTACAGTAGTCTCCAAGGTCGTAAGTTTTACTTTATAGTTAAAGAAGGGCTTATAGATGGTGAAAAACTTAAGGGTCACTACCTTAAAACAATACTTACATCTCACTGGTATCAATCTAAATATAAGTTTAACTTATACGCTGCAAACGTAGATGTAGACAAGAGTGAGCTCAGTAATAAATAATGAAAAAAAATTAGTACATTTGTAAAAATCTAAAAAATGGCATACTATCCTAAATATAATAAGAATAAAAAAGTAAAAAAAGCTTTGACTGGAGCAGAACTTGCAGCTTTAGGAATAAAAGCCTTGCCTTTTATAGGTCAAGGTATTAAAGGAATATTTGACAGAAAAAGAGGTAAGGACAGAGAAAGAGATGCACGAAGTGCTATTGACGACCTTAAAGCTAGTGGTCGTTTAACTTACGAGGTACCATCAACTTTTAGAGAAATGGTTGATGAGCCTGTTGATCAAGATTATATAGAGGGATTAGAAGATGCTAGAGCAGCTAACTTTGCTACAGCGATGGCAAACTTATCTAGAGATCCTAGAAATGCCCTACCTGTAGCTATGGGTATGGAAAGGCAAGCCGCTAAAGATAGGTTAGATTTACTTGACGTACAGCAAACTGCTAAAACTGCAGCTTTGAAAAACTTAGCGACAGCAGAAGAAAAGGCTGAAGAAAAAGATGTTGCGTTGGCTACAACTGAAGCTGCAGGATTGCAAAAAGAATTAGAGTCTGCTGTTAAGCAAGGAACTCAGGGTACTGAAGGTATTATGAGTGGTGTATTGGGTGGTATACAAACAGGTGCTTCTGAAGGGTTGTTTGGTGAGGATATACAAGAGGCTTTTATGGGTAAGAAAGGTGCTAAATTGGAAGCTGAAGAAGGTGGTACAACTCCTGATGAGTTTAGCCACGATACTAACCCTATTGACATAGTTCAAGATGGTGAAAAGATTGGTGAGATGACAGGTCAAGAAATTATAATGCCACCAGATGACAGAGCTCAAATAGAGATGCTTATGGAGAAAGGTGATGGTAAAGCTCTTATGTCTTTACTAAAACAACTTTTTGAAAAGTATGATAGCAATGTTATATCAGCTAAAGAGACTGAAGCTCCTATGAAGAAAGAAGATTCTATGAGACAAGAACAACCTATGAAGGAAGAAGAACCTACAATGATGGAGCATGGTGGTAGCTACTTATCTAAAATAAAAAACAGATTAAAATTTAACTATTAAGAAATGGCTTACGAAGGACTATTTGGAATTGGTGATGCAGGTAATCTTAATAATAGGGACTTAGTACAGGAATCTAGAGATATTCAAACTCACCTACAAGATGTTGCTAGGTTCAAAGAAGAGCAAAAGCGAAACGAAGAACTTAGAGCTAAACGTAGAAGAGAGAATAGAGAAAACCTTTATGATGAGTATTTTGATAAAGGTGAGATTCATGTTAACTATCAACCTTATATAGCTGGTAAGATTAAAGGTCATCATGAATGGATTACCGAAAACATGGATGAAAATGGTAATATAAAAGATGAGTCTTTAGCTGAGTATAGAAGAAGAGAAGATCAAATACTTCAGGATGTAACTTTTTTAAAAGATAGAACAACAAACTACAATGCTACTGTTAACGACATGAGAACAGAGGGTACTAATATTAACCTCTATAAAAAGTCTAAAGAGGGTACTTATTTAATTGATTTTCATGAGAAATTGTTTCTTGAAGGTTTGAAGAATGGTGAAATAAACCCTAACCTTCCTGTAGATTTACCTACGATGAAAGGTACTCCAGAGCCTAAGAGAGGTAGTACTATGTATATAGAAAAGCAAAAAGGCAAGGGTGGTCTTTTAGAGACTAGAGACCAGAGAATTTCTATAGCTAATAATATTCAAACAACTACTGGTTTTTATACAGATCAAAGATTAGATCAGATAGAAAATGAGATCTATGAGCAGTTAAACCCAAACGAGCTTTACTTACCTACTGGTGAGGTTGCTAAGTCTACTTGGATAGTTGACTATATGGATCAATCAAATCAAACTAGATTTTTTGAAGAAGAAAATACTAAGGGTATTGATAGCCCTGAAGTATTGGACCCTAAAAGCGATTCTTACAATGCAGATCTTGCAGATCAGTACGCTAAATGGTTGGCAAAAGATTTAACAAAAGACTTGAGAAAAGAAGAGGTTATAAAACAGAGTTATAAGAAGGTTGACAAAGATGATGATGATAAATCTAGCAGCATCCTAACTCCAGAGTTTGTAGGTAAATACAATAATCCAAAGCCAGGTAGTAACTCTTATAATGGATTTGTTGCTGCTGAAGGGACAGATATACCTGTTGAGTTAAAAGATTTTGATAGTAAACTTGATATATCATCTAAAGATATTTATGTTGGACCAAATAATAAACAACAAGAATTTACAGATCCAAACGGAGAATCTATAACTTTTGAACAACTTTTAGAAGTATCAGCAAGTAAAGTAGGAGAAGACGCATTATTTGAAAATGCTCAACTTGTAAAGACAATGCAACTTGCAAATGGGGATTTTGTTGGTGAATATAAGTTACCTGGAACTAATAACACTGTTTTAGTTAGTTTTGATAATATGAGTTCAGCTCCATTCAAAGTTGTTGGAAATGCTAAACCATCAGTACATTTACAACAGTTTGAGTATTATAAGTTACAAAAGAAACAAAACCCTCCTAAAGAAAATAACGCTTCAAACTTTAATAAGAATAAACCAGGAGGATCAACTACTTCAGTACAAGAAGTTCCTAAAAGTGATTTTGAGGTTGATGCGTATTTAGGTCTTAAACCTCCATCTACTGATGGTAATATAGAAATAGGTGGTAAATCTTATCCTTTTGAAAACAGTTTAACTGAGGATAATTATGATCAACTTCGTAAGAGTGGTGTTAGAAAAGTTTTTTGGAAATCATATAATAATATTGGTGTAAGAACCCCAAGTCTTAGTAGTAATGGTGTTTTAACAATCCCATATACTAAAAAAATGGACGGTGGTAAAGATTTTTCTCCAGGTACTCCATTCACAATGACAGATATTTTGCAAGCAATTCGCAAGTCTAAATAAGCATAAAAAATAACAAATGAACGAAGAAGCAATTCAGTATGCCTACGATTTATTCACTAAAGATGGATATAGTGATAGTTTAGATGAATTTAAAATACTTATGTCTGAAAACCCAGAGGCTTTGTCGCACTCTTATGGTTTATTTAAACAAGACGGTTATGAAGATAGCTTAGAAGATTTTGCTAGTCTTATGGGGGTTGAACAAAAACCTAAAGAGCAACAACCTAAGCAAGATGTTTCACAAGAAGATGTAAAAAAAAAAGATTCTTCAGATGCGGAGCCTACTATGGAAGTCAGCATGGATCAAGATCAAGAACCTATTACATCTCAATCGGAAGACTCAGACTATCTTTTAGAATCTGCAGAGAATAGGTTTAAGCAAAAACAAGTTAAGCTTGAACAAGAAGAGCAATCAAAAGTACCAACTACAGAAGAATATAAGGCTCAATGGTATGAAAACTACGGTGTAGATTACCGATATTATCAAGAACTTTTAAAGCAACAAAGAGAGTTGCAAATGAAGTTAGAGAAGGATCCTTATGGTTCTGATGCTCGTATGAACGATAATAAATTATCTACTCTAAACTCTAGAATAGATTTATTTAAAGAAGAGTTTAAGGAAGCTGACATAGCTTATAACACCCAAAACTTTAATGATGCTGTAATTAACTATGCTCCAAGTGAGATTGAGGATGTCCTCAAAGAAAGGGGTATAGATGAGACTTTTGTTCAGATGGAACACTTCAAGATTAACGGTAAAAACGTTAGTCCTGTAGAGATGAAGGAGTCTTTGTTAGACCAAGATTTTGTAGACGACCTTCAAGAAGGTAAGAATGATGTCTACATATCTCCTATAATGGTTGAGAATAGTGAGATGGGTGCTTACCTTAATAACCTATATCAGAGACAGTTAGAGGCTGGTGGTCAGTTTAGTGATTTAGCTGACTCTTTTGCTAGCGGTAGTCTAGGTTTACTTGCTGGTATTATAGAGCCTTTAGAGGGAATCCTTGCTTATGGCTCTATGAACAATTACAATATAACAGCTTACAATAGATATGGTGGTGAGATAGCAAGATCACTTAAAGAGAGTTCTGAATCTTGGATGAAAAAAACTAGAGCTTATGAGTTTGATGGTATTACAGAATCTTTAACAGAGGGTAACATTGGTAACGCTATAGCTCAGTTTGGAAATGGTTTAGCACAAACAGCACCACAGATCTTATCTATGTATGCTGGTGGTGCGTTTCTTGGAGCTGCTGGATTGTCTACAACTGCAGCACAGCGTATAACTTTAGGTGCTATGGGTACCAGTGCTTATGGTCAAAAGTCTTTAGACCTTAAGGACATGAGAGAGAGAGGTGAGGTAGACATGAGTACCCTTATGATAGCTATAAACTCTATGGTTAGTGGTGGTGCTGAGATGATATTTGAAATACCTACCTACCAGTATATAAACACTATGCGTAAGCTGCGTAAAATGAAGTTAGTTGATGTTCCAACGGAGATGTCAGAAAACTTTGTTAAAAATTACTTCAAGGGCATGGGTATGGAAGCTGGGTCAGAGATGGGTACAGAGGTTACTAATATCCTTAATGACGCTATAACAGGTGCTGGTACCCCAGAGAGTTTCGTTGACGCTGTAATGAAGGTTACTGATGCTGGTATTCTTGGTGCAGGTATGGGTGGTGTTATTGGTAGTAGACAACTTAGGTATTCTTTTATGAAGGATATTAGTGGTGATTTAGAAAATTTAGCTTCTATAACTATAACTGATAACAAGACAGGTAGCGAAAGAGTTTTAACTAGAAGGGATGCATTATTGTTCTTTCAGGATGAAACTAATTTAGCTGCTGTAGCTAATGGTGATATAGGGTTTGACACCTCTATTGACTCAGAAGTAGAGGCTAAAATGAAAGCTAAACTAGAGGGGTACACCAGTCAAGATGCTATGGAGGCTAGAGATTCTATGCTAGAGTTGGTTAAAGAACTTGATAAGTCCTTGAAAACTATTGAATCTGTAGATAAAAATAATGTAAAGAATGGTGGTGCTGCTGATATAATAAATGGTATACAAGAGACTTTATCTAAGATAGATGCTTTGATAGCTGATAAGGGTACTGTTGTTACCAGTAAAGTTTACGAAAGCACTATCTCTAGATTAAACTCTTTCTTAAAGAGTAAAGGAATATCTATTGGTAATCTTGCAGACTTTCAAGCTGGTTCATTCACTGTATCTAAAGAGGGAGAGGATGAGTTTCAGGCTGTAAAAAAAGCTTTGACTAGAAAGTTTCAGAAAGAAGCAGAGGAGAAGTTTCAGTATAAAGATGGTGAGTATACCAAAAAAGAGATAAACGAAAACAGAATAGAGTATGTAGAACAGAAGTTAGCTGAAGCAGGTGTCGGATCTGGTAGTGCTGTTCGTGTAAACGTTAATCAGCTTGGTAAGATTTTAACAGAAAGTCAGATAGCTAAACTTGAAGAGTATATAGAACAAACTGATAAAGAAGCTAAGGCTACTACAGGTGCTAGAGAGTTTGATGCTTTACAGGATAGGACTTTTGAGTTTGTTGTAAAACATGATGGTACTGCTGTTCTTGTAGACTCAGGTAAACAAGGTAAGGGTCTTGGTGCTGATGTTGGCACCATAGAGTTTGCTAACATAAATTACGAAACTGCACATCAATTATTAGAGGCTCACAGACAGGCGGAGATGAAGAAAGCTGATATGGCTAAAGAGAATGCTAAGGCAGAGCTTGTAAAGAAGAATAACTTAGAGTTTAGAAAAGCTGATGCTAAGAGTATGGACTCTGTATCTCAAGATGACTTACAGAAAGACTACCATATTGTATCATCGCAAAAGAATGGATACACTGCAGAGCAAAACAAAAATAGGTCTACTAACTTAAAGGCTAGGCTAGATGCCCTTGGAGTTAAATATAAAACTGTTAGGACTGTAGAGAATGGAGTGTCTAAAGAATCGTTCATGGTTGAAGGGCTTACAGATGCTCAGGCTTTAAATCTGGGTAGAAATTTTGGTCAAACTTCTGTGTTCTCAAGTAAGACAGGTGTTCTAAATAGTAATGGTAGTGTTCAGTCTGTAAACGGTATTGTAGAGAAATCACCAGACGCTAGAAATGGTGCTAGTTTCTTTATAATGAAAGATGCTAATGGTAGAAAGTTCTCTATAAGATTTGGTACAAACGAGGCTGTTCATGGTAAGGATATTAACGCTGACAACATGGATCAGTTAGACTCAACTAGCGAAAACTATGATGCTACATTCTTTGAAGGCTACCCTAATAGTAGACAAAAAATATTAGGATTCATTGTTAAGATGTTATCATCTATAGGTAACCTTAACTTCTCTATAGCTAGAAACTCTGACTCTATGGCTCAGATGCTAGCACAAAAGGGGGTCAACGATCCAGTTGGTCACTCTCGTCAGTCAGCTTTCTACCTTGGTGACACCATATATCTTAACATGGAATACATACAAGGTAATACTTTGTTCCACGAGATAATACATCCTTTGGTAAATAAATTAAAGACTACAAAGGAAGGTAGAAAGATATATAAACAAATAGAAAAGCTTGTAAGAAAAGCAGATGGAGTATCAGATTCAAAGCTTATAGTTCTTGAAGATGGTAGAAGGATCAGGTTGTCTTACTACGAGTGGGCTAAACAGTTGTATGGTAATAACGAAATGGTTGCATCTTATTTAAAAGATAAGTCTGCAGCAGAGAAGAGAGCATACTTTACTGAAGAAGCTTTTGCTGAGATGATGGGTGATGCTGCTGTAAATCAATTTATAAGAAGTCAAAGCACTCTTGGTAGAATAAAACAGGCTGTAAAGAATATTATACAACATTACTTTGGCGTTGACTTTGATGGTGAAATATTTGATCTAACACTTGATACTGTACAGAATCTAGGTGACCTTAAAAAAGGTTTAGCTAAGTCTTTCGTAGCTGGTAAGAAAATTAACATAGCAGGAAACGAGTTTGAAGTTGGTGAGCCAACAGAGGTTGCAATGTTCCAAGCTAAGTATAATTCGATGACAAAAAACTCTCTTGAGGCTGGTGAGGATATGCTTACAGACTTTGTAGAGGTGTCTGAAGATTTACTATCTGATAGAGGTCCATCTAAGTTTCAGCTTAGAGAAAGATTTGATTTTTCAGAAACAGATATTCCTGTAGGATCTATTATAGATTTAAATGGAGAAAAGGTTTATGTGGCTCCTATCGACAGGTCTTCAGTTGGTAATATAACTAGTGATACTGGAGTTAAGCATAAGATGATGGGTGGATTACTATACCCTATGATGAAAGACACTGGAGGTTGGGCTTGGACTACTAAGTCTAAAGCTGAAAACCTACTAAACAAACTTAAAAAAGATGATGTTACAAAGGTTGTCTTTATGGCTATGAGTAACGCTTCTATTTCTGGAAACTTAAACTTTATAGAGTATGTTGAGAAAGAAGTTGAGTTAGCTTTATCAAAAAACAATAAAAAGTTTGGAAATGAAATTATAGCTCAGATAAACAACACCTTTAATAAAGCTGCAGTTCTTAATCATTTTTGGGAAACAGATAAGGTTACAGGTAAGAGAAAAAAATTAAAGAGAGACACAAACTTACCAAAGAAAAAGTTTAAAAACTTTGATGAGTTTAAAGCCTACATGAGAACCATAGGTACTGGTGATAGAAACAAAGTGATGCAAGAGTTGTACAAGATTGAGTTTAATAAAAAACTTGGTTTACCTAGACCTGAAGATTTATTAAAGTTTGTTAACGAGCCACTCATAGAGAATGCTAGAATGGGTGACCTTATTGGTGTTGTAGACTTAGACACTAACGCTACGATTAAAGAAACTAAGGAGGGAGATGCTGGTCATCACCCTGGTTATCCTTTTGTTTTACCTGGAGGTAACTTCAAAATATTCAATAAGTTTATTCATATAAAGGAAGCCTTTCCTAATTATATGTCTGAGACAGAAAAGAAGAAAAATAAACCTATTCCTTTCAAGCATAAGCAAGACAGGTCAGCTTACAATGTTGCCATGTATGGTGGTATTGTAACAAACGTAGATGTTATTAATGACTTTACTGGCGGTGATGCTGCGTTTGGTAGATTCCAAATAAGTAATTTATATCATGGTGGTCCAAATAATATAGACAAGTTTAACCCTAATTATATTAAGAGTCACCTTCAGTATGGTCATGGTTTCTATTTCTCTAGTGAGCAAGAAGTAGCTAAAGGTTATAGAGATGG
>CEPH01019538.1_pt1 | contig 10812 bp, 9 predicted proteins | sample 530571 | NCBI WGS metagenome assembly CEPH01 (sample SAMEA2620413, study PRJEB7988) | marine metagenome | biome: marine biome (ENVO:00000447); feature: surface water layer (ENVO:00002042); material: "saline water (ENVO:00002010), including plankton (ENVO:xxxxxxxx)" | depth 5 m | reverse complement strand
TTACGGAAGAACGAACATTTAAAATATTATCTCTACCTACATGGTATTTTATACCATCTATTAATTTACGACTAGCAACATGCTTTTGGTCAATAAGTTCTTGCTTAAGACCTTTTTTAAGCATCTTTCCCACTTCATGTAATGTTCTATTTGTGTGTTTAAATTTCATTATGCAGTAGGTACTTCAGGGTCATCAACTTGTTCTAGTGAAACATTTTGTATATTAGATTTATAAACAGTTGAAAAGTTGTCATTTATATCTGCTGCTTGTGCAGGTATTAAATATTCATCTTTTCTTTTAACAGATATTTCTTGGACAGACATAGTGTTAGCTTCTTCAGAAGGTTCGTGTCCTGCCTGAAAACTATTTGTAAAATCTATAAGTATTATATCTTGCGGTGTTTGAGCAGTAAATTCTGATGTTAATATCATAGCAGGTAAAGTTGTTGCAGGATCACTTGTTATAACAAAACTTTCTTCTGTGTTTTTTAAGTAAATATCTCCAACTTCATAATAGCTAAGTATAGAACAAGTGCCACCTGTAGTTAAATAATTCTGTAACCTAATAGAAACTCTATATTCAAATCCTACAATTAATCCTGTCAATTTTTGATATATACCTCCATGTGTTACTGGAGTACCTGATGCAGCACCTGAGTTAAATGTAACATAATTTGTACTTGCAGATGGTGCAGCAATAGAACCATAAGGACTGCCACTTGTATGATATTTAAACCAAGTGTTTAATTTATAAGTAGTATTACTTACAACATCATGTGACCAGTCTGTTGCAGTAGTTGCTCTATCTGTTGCACTAGATAAATGTTGCGATATAAAACAATTTCCTAAAGCAACATGCTCTCCATCATAAACATTCAAAGAAACATTGGTTGTTAATCCTTCTTTGTTTGGAAGTCCAGTTAAACTATCTATTTGTTGTTCTATTTTAACTGCCATATTATTGTATTGATAAAGGATTAGGATTATCTCCAAAGCTAAGTGGATCATCTACTGTTGGTGGAGGTGTAGCACCAAAAGTACCTACATCTATCCATTCTATTAGTTCAACTTTTGTAGATTGATTTTTATGTGGTTGATAATCAATTATTTTATTTAATCTCCAATAACATCCATCTACATATATTAGTTTTGTAAAATCTAAACCTACAATGTCAGATATTTTTATATCAAAGTAAGAAGTTTGTATTCTAGGTTTTACCTTAAATTGTTCAATCATATACTTGTAATAAGTTTCAAATAAACCTTTCACAGTAACTGGACTACCTATTGGTAATACACCATTATCATCAAATGTTTGTGCAGTTATGTTACCATAACATAAGTTTGGTGAATCTGGATCAAGTCTATTGTAAGATGTTGCTTGAGGGTAAATAGGAAATCCAGAATTTGGGATGCTACCAGATGAATTTGCAGACACTTGTTTATTATGACCTGCCCACATATGAACTATAAATCCTTTGGTGTGATTTTGACCATAAGTTGCATTTGGACTATACTTGTTCCAAAACAACAATCGTGGTTTATAATCACGACCTTTATTACATCTTCCTTTTAAATTTACATCATTGTTACACTCCCAAAGTATTGCATTTTTTGCTGAATTTATAATTCTACCATCATCACTACTTACGCCTTCCATATCTCTATCTGAACCACATACAGTACCAGAAAAGAAAGGGTTTTCGTAAGCTGAAAGACCTTTCTCGAATGATGTATCTAAACTTTCTTCATAAGGAAAAACATCTGGTATAGCATTGAAATATTGTTCTCCCATAGCAGCAACTTTACCATCTTTACTATCTTCTTTATAATTAAATTGTATCTTTCTTTTCAAACCTGTTTTTAGTTCTTTATATTCTGATGTTTTACTTCTATCTAATTTATATGTCCAGTCAATTGCATTTGAAAAAGGTTGGTAAAAGTCATCAAAAGGTTCCATAGTAACTTGTCTACTTGTTTCATCTGTTGTAATTTTTAAATTAAAAGCATGTGCTATGCCTTTAATAAAATCTATCTGCCTATATTCAGAATTTATTAATTTTGATAAATCAAATTTTTGACCCCACTCTAAATAATCTGGATTAAATAAATACTGTATAGAACCATTGTTACCATCTAACTGGACATTATAAGCATAAAAAGTACCTGCTGCTGCAGGATGTTGTCTGTTATGATAAAATCTTATGTAAGGTAAAACTCTATCACCTTTGTTAAGCCATATTGTTTCATTAAAATCTACTTTTAATATTTTATTTTTACCTTCAAAACTACCACTACCTGATTGTAAAGCAAATTCATGTGGATTAAATTCATGTTCTTGATATGCAGGTGGACTTTGATATGACCAAATACTTTCACCTTTTGTTATTACTAATACACCTATTTGTACTTTTGTGTCATGTAAATGCCAAGAAGGGTCAGAAGCAGAGCCAGAATAAACTAAGTTGTTTATTGTTAGTTTTAGACCTTTAAACTTTATAGTGTAATACCCATATTCTGGCACATAAAAGTTACCATTACTATTTCTATATCCATATACTGTGTTGCCCCAGTCACTTACTGTAGAATGTGTGGGGTCACAGTTACCTATCTCTCCACAACCATAATTATCGATTGTTACTGTTGATGAATCTTCAATTTCAAAATAATGTAGTTTTGAAAAATTACCTGTTGGAGACTGACTAGAAAAAGTACCACTTATAGGGTATCTTACTTGTTGTACTGTTCCTTTTGCTATGTTTGAAGCTTGTAAAGGAATATTAGCAGAACCTAATCTTGCTTTAAAAGAATATCTATCTGTTCTTTCTGATGGGTTATTGTATTTTGCATTTGGAAGTAACCATACTAATTTCTTGAACATATCTGTGTTCATAAAGTTAGAATTTATTGTATAACCAATATTGTTAAATATTTTGTCGATAGTATTTTTTACCCATATTGCAGGTCTCCAATCTGATGTAGGTAAAGGTGTGCCATATGGATTTTGAAACTGATCGTAACCATAATATCCATTAAAACCTGTAGATGGAGTACCTGTATTTGCTATCCTTTCACTTTTTGTAAATAAAAATTGTACAGTAGCTGTACTTCCGCTAGGATTAAAATCACCATAACTTGTTATTGGCCATGTTATATGTGATGCGTTTGATTCACAATCTGTTTGTTCCCAACCTTTACTACCTTTTATTTCAAATACATTGCAATTTAATGGTGTGCCAGAATCAATATCTGTACCCCAATCTATTTCTGCTAAACTTTTTTCTTCTATGAGAGATGCCCAACTCATATTGTTGCCAAAAAAAACACAATCATAAAAAGATGCTTTAGTTCCATAACCTCCTGCACCTGTAACTTTCAAAAGACCATCTAAAGAGTATAAATTATTTACTAATATTCTACACTTTTTTAAAGTAGATAAGTTGGCATCAAAATTAGATTTACTATCGTAAAAGTTTTTTAATATTCTGTTGTTGTGCTTAGTAGCAGGTATTTTAAATGTTTTACTAAAAGTACCACTTGTTGAAGTAATTTTTTTTATATCTGAAATTTGAAAAGTCAAAGATAAAGGAAAGTCAACATGATTACCTACATCTAACTCACCTACAACACTTTGATCCCAAGAAACTTCTGTAAGTGGAAATGCTTTTACAAAAGACAAATAACCATTGAATCCATTACCACATAATATTCTAATTGCAACCTGTGAAGCATGACTACCACCTTGTGTCCATTCTATTGTATGTGTTCCTGCTGCAGTATTTAAGACTATATCTTCAAAACCTCCTGAAGCTGTAGGTATGTTTGAGTGTTGATATAATCTTAAAAAATTTGAGGTACCAGAAGTTGGAGTAGAGTTATAGCCAACTTTATATTCAAGTTTATATCTTCTGCCAACTTCAAAATATTTACCACTCGCTTTTGTGTTTCTTAATATTCTTTGATTAAATGGTAAAGTTGGACAAAAGTGTGCTTGATTTGCAGTAATAAACCACCCTCCACTTGGTGGACAAGAAGTGTAACCAACATTCCAACCTCCACCAGTAAAAGCAAACCCCTCATTTGTAAGCATTTGTGTTCCTGCTGCAGCACTTAAATTATAATCTAATACTTCTAATTTTATTGACATATTGAATTAATTTCTTTGTGTGTTTTGTGCAAATGAATATACAAACTCTATATTAAACTTTACTAGACCTTGACTTTGATCTACTGTTGTTATATCGCTGTTTGTTATTATTATTGGAATATATTCTCTTGAATTATTTCTTTGTTGAGGATTTGCTTGCTGATTAATTCTTGCTGCTTCTGTTTGTTTTTCTACCCAAACATTTGGTGATGTTATTATTTCTTCCAACCATTTTGCAACACGCTTTTGTAAAGGGTCTGTATATACACTAACTGCTCTTTCTGCATTTACATTCATTACTTCCCTTCCACCTTTATAGAAATCACCACCTCTCATTGTATTATTTATAAAGTCATCATAAGGTATAGAATTGCCTGATGTGTGAAAAAAACCTGCTTGATTCATTGTCATTCTTGGTTTTTTTCTATCTATTGTATCTTTTGAAACACTTAAACTCTCAACCACATCTCTTTTAGCTGTATATGAATCTATACCACCCATTCTATTTAACCAATGAAACCTAACATAATCTACTGGGAGATGACCTCTATTTGCTACAGGTTTTGAAAGATAATACGCTTGATTAGTTTCTTCTCTATCCATCTCATAGTAATATTTATCAGTAAGCTGATCTAAAGTTCCATCTGGTCTTTTACCCTCTAAATGACAGCTATAAAGAACAGTTGTTGAAGTTATTTGATTTGTTAAAGCACCACCACTATCATTTTTACCATTAGCATTGATATAAATAGGAGATATATTTTGTATTTGATTTACATACAAAGAATCTGTACTATAAACGCCACCATAATTGTGTGTACCTCCACTATAAATGCCCGTTAGTGTATCTGTAAAATCATCTACATAAACTACGTTTTGAGAAACATTACCTGCTGTAAAAGTTTCAATTTTCATTCTAAGTGTTTTATAACCTATGTTAATTCCATTTTCACGTCTATATGCATAAGCTAAGTGAAACTGCAAAAACTCTGCTGCTTCACTTGTTCTTACAGGTTTATTAAAAACATGATTTTCTTGATGTATAGTTGTTAAGCTAAAACTATGATTTGGACAGTTTGTCAAAAATCTAATAGCATTATTACTAGAAACAATATGTTGACCTATTGCAAACCAAGTGTTGTTAGATGTTCCTCTATAGTACCATCCATCTTCACCAATTGTTGGGGTAGAATTTATAAAATGAGCTAAACTACTAAAAATTCTCCATTTTGTTGTTTCATGTATAAAACCATTTGCATCTATGATGTCAAATGTACATCCTATTCTAATCATAACGTAAGAACCATTTTCGGTTACATTATATTCACTTATTGGATGACCACCTGCAGTAGGATTACCACTATTACCTGCAACTACATTATCTTGAACCTGCAACCCACCATTCATACCACCATACTTATAGCTTTTCCATGTTCCTTTATTGATTGGACATAAACAATAAGAAAGCTGATCTTGTACTAACTCACTATAATCTATAGTAAACCTATGACCTTGAGGTGCTGTACCTGTTTGATAATGTCTATTTGAAATATCTCTTGATTTTTTTATTTTACCAATAAGTTTCCAATACTGATAATCTGGTAAGGTTGATGAGGAAACAGAAGGATCTAATCCAAAACCTGTATTATGTGCATAACGTGGTGATCTTGATGCCCAAACATAAAAATTCACATTGACTACATCCCCATGTGTAGTTCCTGAAGAAATAAAACTATTACTTGCACTAGATTCTACTCCCTCTGTAACACTACCATCATTCTTATACCAAACCACACCAAATAATGCAGGTAAGTTTGCACTATAAAGTGAAGAAAAAGTAAAGTTTCTAAAAGCATATTTTGGATAATGTGTCCATTCAATATACATGTCTTGTAGTCTTTTAAAGTTTCCTGTATTCAAATATCCCATATCTTAATATATTTTATATTTTGTGTTTAAATAATTATTTATTTCACTTGCTTCTGCATCTGTTAATATTCTATTGTAAAATATCATTTCTGCTAAATTTGCTTTTGCAAACTTACACACATCAAATCCTGTTTCATTAAAAACTATACTGCTAGTCCAACCAGAAATATCATCACTTGTTGGTGCAGCATTGTTGATGCTCATTTTTAATATCGCATCTGTTCCATTAAAAGACACTCTAACTATAGCATAATCACTTATTGAATCTCCAATGTTAATAGTTCCTGTAGCTAAAGGTGTCCTATTATTGTTTACGTTAAAAAAATATCTGTTACCTTGAAACCCAAAAACAATAGCTGCTGAATTTGCTTGACTATAAGAAAACACTCTTTGTGTATTTACATCAGAAGTGTGTTGTTTTGCAACAAAGTAAGCTGTAAAACTATTTGTTGATAGTGGTGAATTAGATGTAGAAGTCATTTCATGACTTGAACCATTAAAGTTTATATATGCTTTATCGTTTGCACCATCATAACCATATCTTAATGGCTGTTTACTTGATGTTGATTGTGCTACATTACTGTTGTTTCCAGACTGATCTGCCCACGCACTAACTCTTTGCGTTGGTATATCAAATGTCACACCACTATCTGCTTTTAACCAAATCACTAGATTACTAAAGTCTGATGGGTAAACTGATACTGGTCTGAAACATTTTGTAAAAGCACTCATTGTAAATACAAATTTTATTTGTACTAATCTATCATTTGCCACTTCTTTTACTCTTTCTATCTCCAAACTTTCATCATTTAGGTATGCTTCTACTGTTACATCTTGATAAAATTTTAAAACCATATCAAACCATTCCATTGCTAAATCTTGCAAGTTATCCCATCTTTTTTGTAAGGTAACTACTGATTGTGCTGCTTGTGGGTATAAGTTGTAAAAATTTATTTCAAACTCGTACTCCTCTCTACCATCATATATTTCTGGTATTATAGATGCAGGAGGTTGTATAAGCATTAATGGGTACTTAGTATCATGATCTTCATTAACATCTGACTCATAGCCAAACTTGACATCACCATAAGTCCATTTGCTTTCAAAAACTGTTATTAAATCTGATAATCTTGTTATTGCCATTATTGTCCTAGTTGTATGTTATTTTTATTATGTATTTTTTCTTGAACAGCTATTTCATAATCATTTTTTGCACTTATCCAACTTAAATAAGTTAATACTTTGTACAAATCTGTTTTCTTCACGCTATCCACATTATTATGTCCATCTTTTTTAAATACTCCTTTTTCTGCTACCATATACAAACTATTTAACCAACCATAAGGTTTTATAAATTTATTGTATAATTCTACTGTTGAGACTCTGTTTTTTCCTCCACCTCCTTTGTTTCCCCCACCAAATACGTTTGGAAAGTCTTGGTTAATCTTACGCTTTGCAAAGTCAAAAAAAAACTGAACTCCCAAACTATATCCATTGTGAGTTCTTTAAACTTCTCTGTTTTGGAGGGTATTACATCATCATCATACTCCTCATCTATTTTTCTACACAATATTGCCATTTGTTCTGGTAAAACATCAAATCTACCATGCTTCATAATTTTTATTGTGCTTTCAAGGTGTGTTGACTCTATATAATCTCCAAACGTGCTTTTTTTAAGAAACTCTTTTGGAAAAAAATACGTATCACCATCAAACTCAAATCTATCTATACCTTTTGGTTTATATTCTTCTAATAGCTTTCCTACTGTAGAAACTGCTTGTGTTACACTTTCTATATCTAATTTTTGAAACATATTTACGTTTATGCCAGTAAGATATAAAAATATATCTCTATTCATTCTCAAAACATCCACCTCACTATGTTCTGCTTCTATAGGATTACCTTCTTCATCTTTTTCATTGTACTTACTAATAATAGCATATAAACCATACCACCACCTTAGAGTTATGTCCTTCCACTCTGTTGGTATCTCATAAGTTGTGTCTTGAATTTTTATTTCTACCATAATTAATTTTTAGTTAGATGTTCTTGTTGTATTTGTTTTATAAATTCTTCTTCTTCTAAATCATCTATTAGAATATCTGCCAAACTACCAGTAACATCTTCCGTTATTACTGTAACTTTTTCTAAATCACTTTTCACATCATTTGCGTTAATTTTGTTTTTTAAAGCTGTCAAGTAGCCAATACAAGAGTAAAAACTCATGTTTGGTATTAAGAAAAGAAATTCTTGCGTTACATCTTTGTTTTTTAACATTGTAGAGTGAAAACTGTTAGAATATGCGTAAACTGCACTTAAAATATCTAAAAAGTCTTTATATTTACCACTTTCTGCATTTTCTGTAGCAAAATACATAATTTTTTTAAGTCTAAGCAAATATTTCTCAATAACATCTTTATGCCTGTCATTTAAGTATTTTACCTCACTCATTTTCACTATTTTATTATAATTTTTCAAAACTTAGCAAAATTAGTAAACAAAGTATGAATTTTTTTCCTAATTTATAGATAAACTGCAAAAAATTAACTAAAAAAAACAATTTTACCATTATTACTCCAAATTTCTTTATTTATAGCCATAACTAAGCAATCTACCATATCATCATGCTTTGCAGATGGAAATTTAGTCAATTGATCTAAAAACTCTCTATTCCAATCACCATTTAATAAACTTACCCTACCACTTTCAAGTGATGCGCTAATATCTGCTACTCTAGCCACTTTATCTTTTGTTGGTGGCTTATCTTCTTTGACATTTAGTCCAGTCTCTCTAATTAGTGTTTGCACTATTGACTTACCAGATGCTTTTGGTTCTACAAATATTCTACTTTTGTTTGTGTAACCATTTTTTTGTACCCATTGTGGTATAAATTTTACAAGTTCTGGAAACTCTTTATGTACATTTATACAATCAATTATTTGCCACCTATTGTGTTTGTAAGTGTAAGCAAGTAAAGCAGAGGGGTCATTTTTTTGATTTGCAGTATATGCAGGATCGATAACAAAGTTTACTGTTGCTTCGTCTACTCTAAATCTATCTATCTTAAACCAATCTTTATGTATCATACCAGAATCTAGTGGTGTTGGTGTTTGCATTAGTTGTCCTGCATAACCATAACTACCTAAAGCACTTTTGTAATCATCTAATACTTTTTTGTTAAATCTATCTGTCCAAAACAAACCAGTTTCTTTATCATAATATTTTTTTAGTAGTGGAGGTTTAATATTTTTTTCTGATTCGTTTGTTGCAGGTATGCAAACATGATTGTAGTTTATTCTTGTCTCTCTATCTATTAAGAACCCAGTTAAATCTTCTTCATGTACTCTTTGCATTATAATTATTCTCACTCCAATATCTGCTTGATTCAATCTTGAGTAAAATGTTGTTCTATACCACTCATTTGCATTATCTCTTTCTGTTGCAGAGTTTGCCATTTGTGGTGATAAAGGGTCATCTACTATAAGAAAGTCACCTCCCTGCCCAGTTACTGTACCACCTACAGATGTTGCCCTTCTCATTCCAATATGATTATTTTCGTATCTCTCTTTTAGGTTTTGATCTTTCTTAATATGAAAAACATCTCCCCATCTTCTTTTGAACCAATCGCTAAAAATTATATCTCTGGATTTTGTTGCAAGTTCAATAGATAGTGTTGCAGAGTAAGATGAGGTTATAAATCTTAGTTTTGGTGATTTGATCCATGCCCATACTGGAAACATTACAGTTACTATTAGAGATTTAGTGCTACGAAAGGGTACGTTAATAATTATGTCTTTTGTTTTTGGTTTTTGTGCAATTATTCTTTCACATTCTTTTTGCAACAAATCACAAATATATTCATGATGCCAATTTGTAGATAGTGGTACTGATGGTTCTACCACATGCCATGCTTGTTTAAAAAACTCATAGAAACTCATCTCACAAAGTTTCTTGTTGAGGGCAAACTTTAGTGCTTGTTTTTTATTCATCTAATTCTGTGTAGTCAATATCTTCTGCATCTTCCAGACCTCTAATCTGTTTTTTAATATCATCAAGAGTTGCACCCTCATTTAAATTTATTTCTATTTTGGTGTCAGTATCTTTTTTTATTTCTGTTGCAGAAAGTTTTGGTATAGCATAGTTCATAAGTTTAGCTATAGCATCTATGTAAGCACGTGGATCTTCATCAAATAATATATCAAGTGCCATTTTAATTTTTACTGGTTGCCCTTCCAAAGCATATGCCAAAGACTTTCTAGTCATTCTAGCCACTTGTCTCATTTCAGTATTTTTTGGTTCTAATGCTTTTGGAGTCTTATTGTAGTTTTGATCTATCTTGCCAATAGAATCATACTTAACTCTTTTTTTCATAGCTTCTTTACCAACATATTTTTTACTATCATCATTCATGTTGCCAATATACAATAAACATTCTAACTATATTCACAATAAATATATAAAATTGAACATCTAATTTTTAACATTACGTTCCAATTGTAAATAAATTATGCAAAACTATAATTTTAAAACAGTACCTTCGTGACCTTTATACAACAAAAGTAAACACAATACACTTTTTACCCTAAAACATAGTATTTATAAAATTGAACTTTAGTTCTGTGTGTGTCCGTTTGTGGGGTTAAGAACAGGGCATATATTTTTTTACGGATTTGCAAACTTACAAAATTATTTTCAATAATTTAACAAAAAAAACAAAAAAATGTTAACAATTTTTA
>CEPH01086850.1_pt1 | contig 10825 bp, 3 predicted proteins | sample 530571 | NCBI WGS metagenome assembly CEPH01 (sample SAMEA2620413, study PRJEB7988) | marine metagenome | biome: marine biome (ENVO:00000447); feature: surface water layer (ENVO:00002042); material: "saline water (ENVO:00002010), including plankton (ENVO:xxxxxxxx)" | depth 5 m | reverse complement strand
CTTCGTCTAGAGCCGCAGAAAGCTTACCATAACCTGCGCTGCCACCAGACACCGTGGCCGAACCCAAAGATGCAATTCTTCCATTTAAATAAACATTTACTGGGCCGACAGTTTCATTTTCTTTTTTGAATCTAGTGTCGAAATGACCATCAACATAAAACTCAGCTATAGTATCTGAACCACTGGTGAAGCAAGTTATTGCATAATGATGCCACTTATCATCCGAAACTGTTTCTTTTGTCAAGGAAGAACCGTTTGCATTTAAAGATTCCTTATTAAATCCGGATGTTCCAGAGCAGTATGTGAGTATAAAAGGATTAGAACCAGCTGCAGCAGCAGTGTCTAATTCTAATCTGAACCTGCCATAATGTTCACTGGTGTGATCATAGTCTTGAGTAAAAATATCTACTACTACCTCTCTTCCGGTTTTTGCAGATTCATAACTTGATTTTTTCATCCAAAATTCTATAGTATTGCCAAAATTTCCATCAATCTTCAAACTGCTCTCTCTTCTTGTTGAAGAGTCAAAAACAGTTCCTACATATGGGCCCCCTGAAAACTTTATGTACTCTTCATTTGATGATAGTCCGTATTCGGCACTGGTTGCTATATTGTTCCCCCAACCAGTACTAGAAAAAACAACATGGCCTGTTTCTCTTGGATATTCATATTGCATGACAGCCAGATCCAAAGAAGACGCGTCGTTAGACCATTGTAGTTTCTCTAGTGCCGAACCATCATATGGATAAGAATTGTATATATACGTAAAAGAATTTTCATAATACTTCTCAGCGCTACCATAGCTGCAAAATGTAGATGGTTCTCTAACTTTTATATTTGGTATTATTCTCTCTATAAAAGACTTAAATGCTTCAGCATGATCATTAGATTCTACAACATCATTATATAATTCTGCATCATGCGATGTTAAGCCTACGTCTTTGTCCCTTCTGAAAGTTCTTGCTCTTTCTGCAGCATTACTTTTTGAGGTATTCGCATCTTCTTTTTTCATGGATCCACTCTAAACCTAAACTTTTCTGGTAACTCTATATAATTAGAACCTTGTTTAAAAAGAAATGATATTTGGTATGCATTATTCTTTTCTAATAAACTCATGTCTAAATCAAAGTAAGAACCCTGACTATCGTAAGACAGCGATGAATAGCTTGGATTGCTACTCGTTGAATACGCGACTACTTCATAAGTATCTGATACTCTTACTATTTTGTAAAACATATCTTTTATGTTATTGACTGGGGCTTCCTGTATTGCTTTCGTGTATATGTTTGGTTTCCAATTTTTGTTTCTAGTATAAACTCTGAAAGTAGCATGCTCATCTTGGTTGTAAGACTCTTTTAGATTTGTGATGTTCGCTACATACTGTGGTGTCGTATTATATGAACTTTCCATATGCGAACCTACCTGAAAGATTGATCCTGTAAACATTTGTGTGTAAATATCTGTGCTTGTGTCTAGATTTGGACCTTCTGATTCTATATCTAGCTTGGTTGTTATTGCTGTTTTAAGTCTAGTTAAAGCATCGAACGCAGTGGTTATTGACTGTATCCCCACTACCATCTTTCCTCCAACAAGATTATTGACATCATTAAAAGTGTCAGTATTAGTTTGAAAAATAAAACCGAAAGTGGTTGCGGGTGAACCATTGTCAGTAAGTGTAATATGGTTTCCGTTTATTGGTTTCTTAGATAATCGCAATGTGGCCGTTGAAACCGAAAGAGGATCATCAGAACCGCTTACGAAAGTTGCAAAGTCAGATGTAAAACCAATAGCATCTGACGCAGAAATAGTAATTGCTGTATTTCCAGAAGCTCCTGATGTTTGCTGTTTGATGTCTAATTTTGAAGCTCCAGTTATTGTTCTCTTACTCCAAATGTCATATAAAGATGTCTCATCCCCAGAGTAAGAAAATTCTGCTTTATAAATACCAGTAGAACTCTTTTTGGCAGCAATATATTGACCAGAACCACTAGTATGTGAAATAGTATTGTTAACAGTACTTAAATCCAACAATGGACCTGTTACAGTTTCGAGTGATGCTCCTGTAGATTTCACAAATGATACGACTAAATGAGAACCCAATACTGTTGGTTCTGTTACCAAGTTTGGTATATCTACCAATGCGTTGTTAATTTTATTGTAATGATATATTTTATTTATATTGTCTGAATCTGGTGCTAGTGGACTGCTCTTAACTACTGATGCTCTGTCGTCTTTTATCGATGAATCCCACTGAGCTTCCAAAGTAGGCTTTTTGAAGAACTCGTGTGAACTCCTAGAAAAGAATTTTTTAGTATAAAAAGAGCTTTTTTTGGAACCATCTTCGTAAACATCCTGTAGTCTTAAGACTACTCCATAGTTTGGCATGCCAGTGCCGCCGGAAAATGAAGTTGGATTAACTATAGTACTATCTATACTGGAGCTTATTATAGTATTCCCGTGTAAACCAGAAACAGATTGTGTCATGTTTAATGTCGAGGAATCTAAGTTCGTTATTATTTTACCCTCAAAATCAGAGTCTATTCTATTCTTTAAAGACTCCAGAGTTTGCTCTTTAGTGCCGCTCAGCTGTAAGAATACTGAATTCCCTATAGAATATGTAGTGGTATTGATAAAAGTATATTCAAATTTCTGGCCTTCGTGTGAGTATATTCTAATTGTCTGGTCGTCTAATCCGTTCAAGAAATGCGAAACTGTAGTTGATGACAAAGAATCTTGATTTTCTTTGTTCCCAGAAGTACCTAAAGTGCCTTGAGTGACTGTAACTGTATCAATTCCGTTTGAAACAGAGGTGTAGTTAGCATCTGTTGTTTGATTTATAGCAATATTGATTGCTGAAGCTAAAGCAATTTTTCCAGCTTCACCACCGCCGATGCCTTGAATTCCAACTATTGCAGTGCCAGTGGAACCACCGCCGGATGCGGGGGCGGTTGCGGCATCAATTTTATAAGTTGTTGACAGTCCAGTAGAATCAACTAGAACAAATGTTTGCTGATCTTGAATACCTCCTGCATCTTGTACAGTTATGGTTGCAACTGCGGCTTTTTTGTGAGATGGGTTATTTAAAAATTCTATAATTCCGGTGGAAGCAGTAGCGTTGCCTTCTGAGTATTTTATCCACTCTTCTGTTAAACCTGTTATATTAATGCTTACATCTTCAACGCCCTTGACTATTGCTTGGTTATAGCTTGTTGGAATCAAGGTAGGTACAACATATTCGGATGTAATGTAATCACTACCAAGAGAGTGCCATGGCGTATCTAAACTAGCGGATATCCAGTTACTTGACTCTAAATCAAGATAGCTTTCCATGTCAAGACCTGGGCCTTCATCCCACGGCCTTACAAGTGCCTGAACACTGACACCGTAATTTTCAGGAGCTGTTTGGCCGTGCGGACAGTTGAACATTTTTATATAAAAAGAAGTAGATCCCGACGCGGGGACAACTCCATTCGCTCTATCTAAAGAAGCAGATACCACAGGAAACTGTATCAAAGCTCGTGCCTGCTCCAAAGACCCCGAAGAAGCTTGACCAAATATAGAAAATATTTCCAATATGTCTGATGAACCCATGTTTGCTTTACTGGCTCTACTGGTCAAATTAGATCTGAAGGCAGTGGATATTGTGTTGTCTTTTTCTGATATATATCTTTTTATACTCATTATAAAATTACAGTTCCTTTTATGTCATCTATGTACTTAACTTCCCAAATTGAATTTTTTGGTATAAAAACATAACTATCATCAGGAGAAGTATTGCTTTTTATGTCATATGAATAATCGCTATAATTAGTTCCTATTTTTGAAGTAACCTTCACACCACCCTTAATTGGCATATTTCTGACTTCTGGAATGTTCTGAATTATTCTAATAACTTCAGAAATGTAAAAAGATTCTCCTATCTCCGGAGGTATTGTTGTTAATTCTTCAAAAATTCTATTTTTTATGAAAGCCAAGGTTGTTTGCTGGTTTGCGTCTTTGTTAAGTTGTACTCTGAATTCTATACCCAAATTAATTATCCTAGCATCAAATAAGTCAATACTATCAGATATCATCCTAACTGTATTTAGATAAGTTTTTATATTTTCTTTTAGAACTGAACTTGGAACTTGCAGTTTTCCATCTGGTCCTTCTGCTATCAGATGCATATTTAAATTTCTTCGTAAATCATTTTTGTCAACTGTAATTGCCGCTCTCTTTATTGAGCCGTAAATAGCTGGCATGGAATATGCTGCTGTCACATAATCCTGATTAGTTACTGCTCTACCTTGAGCACCATATGTACCCAAGTACCTTCTTTTAAGTTCTTCTGTGTTTGGTATAGTTATATTTCCATTTATAGGTTCGTCATTATAAACTTGAACGTTTTCTTTTATAAATGAAACCTTTTCTGCATCTAAAAGCTGTTCATTCTTAAAAAATATTACTGGGTCAAGCACCTGATTGATTGTCCCTACTGCTGCATTTGAATTAGCCGATGTATTGGCTCTGTAGGTTATTGTCAAAGTTGTATTTGAAGGTGCTACACCAAGCTTGTTGGTTGCTAAGTGATTAGTTATATCCATTTTTGAAACTGGTGTATGCTTTTTTCCAGTTAATTCAATAGCTTTTTTTCTACTTTTAGAAAAGGCACCTGTTTTTAATTCTGTTTTATCAGAACCTGAGCCAAATCTTAAGTACGTCTTATTGAGTGTCCTCTCAACAATAAATCTTCTTGGTACAGCTTTTCTTTTCATCACGGCACTAATGTCTGTATCTAAATTTTTAGGTTCTATAATAGGTGTAAGTACATCTTCTGTTGTCAAATGATCAATTTCAAACCACTCGTCACCGTCTGAATTTACCACTTTTATTATTTCTGTTAAAGATGGATCAGGTATCTCTATTTTTAAAAACTTTTGAAAATCTCCAATCTCCACTTCAAAGGTTTTTTCTTGACCTGAGATTACTGAAACGAGCACTTTTAAATTAAAATAATCTATTTTAGAACCGTCCGGGGTCGTATTATATCCTACAATCTGAGAGTTCTGGGCATTTACAGTTACATCTCTTGTTTGCGTGAAAACTGTTCCTGCTATAGATTGATATGTTGAACCTGCAAGGATGTCTAATTCATATCTGTTATCTAAGCCAATACCTAGGGAATCAGCAGGACGTAATACCTGAACCTCTATGTTACCAACTGACGTGGGATTAATAACAGGGTCTGTGTGCCCCATTGAAACTATGTGACTAATTAAAACTTCAGGATCTTTTGTAAAAGCAGGGATCGCTTCATTCGCATTGTGATCTAGGTAGTAGTGAAGCTGGTCGCCAACGTATGAAACCAAATCGAGCATCATAGAACCAAAAGAAGATTGCTTAAAATCCTTATAAGTATCTGGATAATGCCTTTTAACATAGCGATTTAATTCTTCTCTTATTTCATTAAAACTAGTCTTAGTATAATCTACTTCTTGTATTTCTTTGTTTCTTTTAGTTATTTTCATTTTTTAAATCCCTATAAATCACCAATTTTATTGTATTGTTTATCTACATCTATTTTAACTAAAGTTTTTCGGTTAGAATCCAAGCCAAAATCAATAGTATCTTCAAGTCCAAGATCGTTTATAAAAAATTTTATTCTTAAAACACTTGTCATATTATCCTTATCCGAATCTGTATTTATAAATTTTGCCTCTCTCAAAGTTATATTTGATAAATATTTTCTTAGTTGATTATCTATTCTACCTTTTATAGTATACAAATCTTGGCTGCCGTAGTTTTCAAATAAATATTTTGCCAGGCCGACGCCTAAATCCGGGTTCATTGGCCACTCACCTGGAATTGTTTTTAAAAGAAATAAAAAATCTTGTTTTAAAGACTCTGCTGCAGACGATACTGATTTGTACGGGCCAAAGATCGGATCTATCTGAAGCGGCCATTTTGGCTGTATTTGTTTTTTGGACTGCAAAATAGACATTCAAAATACCTCAAATTTAAATAGTCAGGTTAAAACATATTTTATAATTGTTATTCTTCTTCTGGTTTAGGCATTGCGCCAAATGGAGACAATTCAGCTAATTCTCTTGGATCGCATTCTCTTTCTACGATGTCTGGTAATGAATATGAGATCTTGCAAGCGCCTGAAGAATCTCTAAGTCTCTTGTCACCTTTTAATTCAGGTGTCGAGAGTGCTATGGCTGTAAGGGGAGATATTGGATGACCATATCTGCCTGTATTAAATGGTCCCAGTTCCCAATTTTCGTCGATTGGAGGATCAGCACAAGGTATTTGAAAGTTAAAAGGACCAGATAAAAGCGCAACTGGACCTTTATAAATATAGGCCACTGTCCTGTCTATGGCTCTACCAAGATAAACCCAAGCTTTCTTCTCCATGCCTAAAGTTGCGGCTACACGAGTTGTTGAGTATAGCAAGTCTGTTGGTGCGGTTGCTAAAAAATCAGCATATTTTCCATCTCTTTTTGTTTCTATACCGTCTCCTATTTGCATTGCTTGATTTTCCCACAATCCAGCATTCAACTCTTTATTTTCTACTGTTGTATTAAATCCCCGGACGCCCTCCCAGGTTAACTTATCTATTTCACACTGATCCCAATGAATCTTCATTTCTTTGTAAGCTGGATCTATAACGTTTGCTATCCCTCTGAAAAATATAGAAGGAAATTGCTTAATTAGCTCTAGTAGCATATCTAAGAACTGTTTAAAAAATTCTTCATCAAAAGGCAAATCAAAACAAGAAAGAGACTCTGGGTTTGAAGAAGCATTATCAAGAAGAGTTTTATAAAGATCAGCTTGGCTATAATTTTGAAACATGGCATTTCTTTCTTTACTGTTCATACTAGAAATACTTAATATACTAGCTAGGCTTGCTTTCGGGGTCTGCATTATACTTGTCATTGAGCCATAACCGGCTAATGCTGAAGTGGCAAATACTGTCGCTATAGATTGATATCTTTTTACCGGAAATATATATTCGAATATCCTCTTAGTGTCAGGACTTTTAATTAATTCCATTGACATTGTTTTTCTAAAATCATAATATCTTTGTTCAAACTGTTCCCAATCCATACAATCTATAAAAGTGTAATCTATGGGACTCCATGGTGATGTTGGTTCTCCTGTTTCCTGGTCTACAGTATGTAGTTGTATTGCTTCTGATATTGGTACTGAAAATATTTTTCTTTGAGCACCATCGGTTTCTGAAATCATTTTAAAGCTTCTAAACTCTTCTGATAGATTTTGTATTGTTATAAAATTGTTTACAACATCCCTATAAGGTCCAGCATCTGAGCGGGGATTAGTTTGGGGACCCCGATCGGGGATATTTATGCATAGTCTTGAAACTTGACTTATAGTTGAATTTTCAAGTAAATCAGTAACAATCTGGCCATTGATTAATGCGTGACTAAAGGCACCTGCATTGAGCATACCAGCAGTAATACCAGTGTGTCTACTAAAGGCATTTTTAAAAGTTGTATCTTCATAATTAACAATGTTAAATCTATTCGAAATATTAACATTCTCTCTTTCAATAAGACTGAGATTAGAATTGTTATTGCGCATTCTAGCGGATAGGGTCGGTGAATTCCTACTAATATGACCCAAAATGCCATCATAAAAATCAGTAGCTGTTAAAAATCTATCATTATTAGGGTCAAACCTTTCAAGATATGAATTTATCTCTGGGTAATTCTTTCTAAGATAGTTTGAAAGAAAATGTTCGTCATTTTGAAGAAAATTAAATATAGATCTGTTAAGTGGCAGTTGCCAGTTGAGGGCCCTTCTATTTCCTCGGAATTGGGATGAATAAGTTCTATTTAATTCATGCATATCTAAAAAAGGACCAGAAACAATTGAAGCCTGCTGATAATCCTTAGACGGAAGTAGAAAAAAGTGTGTAAATAAATTAAAATTTAACTTATCCAAAAACGATTCAACTCTACCAGTCTGAATAGCAATTTGTGCCCCAGTTTCTTCTGACATTGGGCTAGCTGCTCTGTTATAATTTGTAATTCCTCTTCCTAATGAAGTAGAGATGTTTACAAAGGACTGGCTATCAAAAGCAAGGTACGAATCTAAGGCACTATTGAAGAGATCAACTAGTGACCCCGGTATAGTTCGATTATCATATACCTTATTCCAAATTGCTGGGTCTGTTATTACTCTAAATATAAAATTATTATTATTGGAATGCCCAGGAGATAAATTTCCAGGCGGATACGCACCGTCATCGATTGCGTGTTTCATTAGGCCCGCGTATGTTTCATTAGCTAGTCTAATTATAGCGTCAGCATTGTCTCTGTTGATGTATCTCTTTAAATATTCAAGGGGTGAAATTGTGTTGGCTCTAAATTCTTCGGGGAAGTTTATTCGATGGTTATCATGTACCTTTACTGATTCAGGCCAGTAACCTAGCATCAAGGTTTTCAGCCAGCCTTCTGTTCCTCTCTTAGTGGCTTTGTCTGTGCCATCATCCGCGGAGCCGCCGTCTACCAAACTAAGATACAACTCGCGAAAATTTGTGTATGGAAAAATGGGGTTGCTAACTAAGGTCGTATCCGCCGCGGCCGTGTTTTGGTCTGCAGTACCTCTAAGTGCCAATAATAGAAAAATAGCACAACAAGTAGCCCAAGGTTGCTTATGAATAAGAAATTGTTCGTTTGTTGTACCACTATATTCATAAGTATCTAAATCAGTTAAAATATTATGAACATGATAACAAGAAAGCATTGACAACATGCACAAAGATTCTCTTGGAGTGTACCCATCTTTTCTAATTTTTTTAAGTATTCTAGAATACGCCAAAGACCAAAATATTGGACCAAGATAATTCCGATAGCCTTCAATCGTAAGCACTTCTGTGTGATGCATAAAATTTGCTTGGTTTCCAGCCAGTCTATGAATTCCATCAAACATATCTATAAGCATGTTAATCATATTTTCTAGTCTTTTTGCCGGTATGCTACCAAGAGATTCAAATCTATTATATTGGTCTCTAAAAATCGATTCATTTGAAAAATCAAATCTTCCTAAGTCGCTAGACAAGTCTGATGAATATCCTAATTCAGATAGCTCCCGAGCTGTAACTCCGGCTGAGTCCTCATTTACGCTGAAATCTGCCGCTCCTTGAATAATCCTAGACATTAGCCTAAAATTCACAAGTTCTGAACCTTCAGGCCCAGATGAGAAAAATTCCCCATAATTAAAATATCTTTCCGGATCTAGATCCATGGCAAAGAATTGTTCTATGGCTATATCTGAGGTATTGGCAGACTCGATCATTACATCTCTTATGCATATTTTAATAAATGTAGAAATTTCATTAAAAGACACGAATCCGTCTGCATGATATAAGGAAGTCTTATACTCTTCAAATGGCGTGTATACAACTTTATTATAGTTACAAAAATCTCTACCCATTCCATCTGTTTTGATCCCGGGTTGTCTGACTTGATTTGTAGTTTCATTAAAACCTTTTCCAACTTGGTGAAATTTTCTTTCTACTGATGTTGTCCCAACGATATTACCAGAGTCTTGAGAGTTCCACATCAATCCCATTGGAACATCAATTTCTTGTGCAGGGTGATGTTGATTTCCCCAAGGATATCGATAGGATTCTACAGAGAATTTTTGCACGTCATGTCTATGCGGAACTGTATATATTATATTTGGCTGAAACTCAATATGACTAGACCAGTTACTTCTGAAGTCGTCGTCGTGTATACTAAATATGTAATAATCATGGCGTCCATGGACGCCATTAAAAGTATTCCAATAGCTTTTGCCAGGCATGGTTTGTGCTGCTGAGTATATTCCAATACCAAATTGGTCGACGTCGAAGTTGCCGTTTAATTTAGTTTTAGGGTTTATAAAAATTTTATCAAAATGTTGTGCCAATGGGAATGTCTGTTGGGCTTCTTCACCGTATGGCATATTACTGTCTGACAATGCATTATATTCTCTTCTATTCACAACATCATAAAATGATCCAGGAGTTCTTGTGTCCATAAACTGATTTATAATGTTCTTTAAAGAAAAGATAGTTCTATGAAATTCTGCTGGATCGTCTGTAAATTTTCCTTGTTCATTCCTTCGAGTTTGATAAAGATAATTTTTACTAGAAAGTTTATTTTTTCGGATGAGTCGGGCTCTGGCTTCATCACTATCTGCATAGGTCGGCGGTGCATCGCAATATTTGATCAAAGAACCTCTAGAATTAGAAAAAAGATCATCTAAGTTTTGTTTACTGTTAAAATCTCTCATCATTGCTTCGTGTTGGAAAATCTCAGAATAAATTCTCTCAATTGAGCAATACTGTAATGGAGAAGTCCTTGAAAGATTTGTCCCTCTATTATTAGAATCAGCTGTGTCGCGCTGGCCTCTTTGGGCTGAATTAGGGTCATGAGGATTAGGTGGGATCCCATCAGAAAAATCTGTTGTAAAATCTGGAAAATTGGGTAAAAATTCTCTTATTTTTTCTGCTGTCATTGTGTTTGGATCTTCTCCTTCATAAACGTCGGCACCAGGTTCTCTAGATTCTGAAATTTTCATTCGCACGCCACCAACAAAACTAATAAACTCTTGAGCTAATCTTGTCATGGAGTCGTTTATTGCATTAATTTGGTCAGTGCGATGGCCCCCAACAGGTCCGGGGCGTCGGAAAAATTCAGGAACCACTACTCTGCAGAATACTTCTGAAGGGAAATTGTCGTCTTCATAAAACACTTTTGTAATCAAAACCCTAAGAGGTATCTTGAAACAATTAGGTGGAAGTAAGCAAGAATTGTCTACATCAAATATTGGA
>CEPH01063023.1_pt1 | contig 10839 bp, 10 predicted proteins | sample 530571 | NCBI WGS metagenome assembly CEPH01 (sample SAMEA2620413, study PRJEB7988) | marine metagenome | biome: marine biome (ENVO:00000447); feature: surface water layer (ENVO:00002042); material: "saline water (ENVO:00002010), including plankton (ENVO:xxxxxxxx)" | depth 5 m | reverse complement strand
CCTTCGGGGCGCTGTGGACGACGCTGGACTGGCCCGCCGATCCTCCGTTCCATGCAGGCCTGCTCGAACAGCGATATACCCACGCGCAGCAGATGGCGGGCGTGCTGCCCACCGGAGTGCGGGTCGATGGCGAGCGGCGCGAGCTCTCCTTCTTCTGGTCGCTCAAGGCGAGCGAGCACGAGGCATGGCGCGAGGCCGGGCTCGATGCGTGGAAGGCGCAGGTCTGCACGCTGTGGCCGGATTGCGAGGGGCTGCTGGCGCGCATTACCGAGCCCGAACAGCTGACCTTCGCCCGCTACGCCCATCGCCGCGTGCCCGAACCTGTGGGCGAGCGGCTGATCCACATTGGCGATGCCTGGCACTCGGCCAGCCCGCAGCTGGGACAAGGCGCGAACATGGCGCTGCTCGACGCTTTTGCGCTGGCACGCGGCATCGCCTCGCACGGCGATCTGCAGGAACGCCTCGCCCATGCAGCGCGCCTGCGCAGTCGGCATGTGAAGCTCTATCAGGCGCTCACCTGGGCGGCGACGCCGCTCTACCAGTCGGACAGCGCGTGGCACGCGCTGCTGCGCGATTTCCTGCTCACACCGCTGGGCCGCGTGTCGCCGGGGCCGGGAATTCAGGCTCGGCTGGTTGCCGGGCTGGTCGGCAATCCGCTCGCCCCGCTGGGCCTGGCCGTGCCCGATTACAAAGCGATCGCACGTTAGCGCCCCGTGCGTTCAGGGCGTATCGACGACCTGCTGAACCGCCTCGCGCGCCGCCTCGCTCGACCAGTCCAGCTCGCCGGTAACCCGCCACACCTCCTGCCCGCTGCGATCGTACATTACGGTGGTCGGCAGCGTCGCCGCGCCGATCGCCTCGCCCAGCGCGAGCTGCGGATCGATCCACGGTGGCAGGCTGTTGATGTCGTTCTTCTCGAAGAATGCAGTGATCTTGGCCGGATCGCCCATGTCCTGGCTGATCGTGACCACGTTGAGCTCGTCCTCGTAATCCGCTGCCAGCTGGTCGAGCATCGGCATTTCCTTGACGCACGGCGCGCACCAGGTGGCCCACAGGTTCATCAGCACCGGGCGCCCCTGCAGAGCGCCCAGATTGAGCACCGCGCCTTCGGGGTCGACCATGTTCGCGACGGGCATCAGGTCGCCCGCGTGGCTCCGGTCGATCTCGCCGGGCCTCGCCTCTTTGCCAGCCTCGGTCTGCGCCGCACTCTCTTGCGGGGCCGGGTCGGGCTCCCTATCGCACCCGCTCAGGATCAGGACGATGGCGAGCGCAGGCAAAATGGCAGAACGGGACACGGATACCTCCAGCGCAGGGCGCGGCAACGCGATGTGGGGCGGCCGCTTCGCCGACGGGCCTAGTGCCATCATGCGCGAAATCAATGCCTCGATTCCCTTCGACAAGGCGCTCTGGCGGCAGGATATCGCGGGCAGCCGCGCGCATGTGAGCATGCTGGCCGCACAGGGCATCCTGTCGCAGGAGGATGCCACCACCATCGACGACGGCCTCCAGACCATCGCCGCCGAGTACGAGCGGGATGGCGTGCCCGAGGACTGGGATCTGGAAGACATCCACATGACGGTGGAATCGCGACTGACCGAACTGGTCGGCCCGGTCGCGGGCCGCCTGCACACCGCGCGCAGCCGCAACGATCAGGTCGCGACCGATTTCAAGCTGTGGACCCGCGAGGCGATCGAGGAGACCGACGCCGGGCTCGCCGCGGTGCAGGCCGCGCTGGTCACCCGCGCGGAGCAGCACGCGGCCGACATCATGCCCGGCTTCACCCATCTGCAAGCCGCGCAGCCGGTAACGCTCGGCCACCACCTGATGGCCTATTACGAGATGCTCCGGCGCGACCGGATGCGCTTCGCAGCCGCAAAGGAGCGGCTCGACGAATGCCCGCTGGGGGCCGCTGCGCTGGCGGGCACCGGGTTCGATCTCGACCGCGAGGCGACGGCGAAGGCTCTGGGCTTCGCGCGGCCCACCGCCAACAGCCTCGACACCGTGTCCGACCGCGATTTCGCGATGGACTATCTGCACGCGGCCAGCATCGCGAGCATCCACCTCTCGCGGCTCGCCGAAGAGATCATCATCTGGGCAAGCCAGCCCTTCGGCTTCATCCGCCTGCCCGATTCGCTCTCCACCGGCAGCTCGATCATGCCGCAGAAGAAGAACCCCGATGCCGCCGAACTGGTGCGCGGGCACGCGGGCCGGATCATCGGCGCGGCGACCGCGCTTTCGATCACGATGAAGGGCCTGCCGCTGGCCTATGCGAAGGACATGCAGGACGACAAGCCGCCGGTGTTCGAGGCGCACGGCCTGCTGGTCCTCTCGCTGGCGAGCATGGAAGGCATGATCGCGGGCGCGGAGTTCAACACCGACCGGATGCTCGCACTTGCCGGCAGTGGCCATGCCACCGCGACCGACTTGGCCGACTGGCTGGTGCGCGAGGCGAACGTGCCCTTCCGCGAGGCCCATCACATCACCGGCGCGGCGGTGGCGCGCGCCGACGCGAAGGGCTGCGCGCTGGGCGATCTGACGCAGGACGATCTTGCCGCGATCGATCCGCGGGTGACGCCGGAAGCGCTCGCCAACCTCACGCTCGAAGGATCGGTCGCCTCGCGCCGCAGCTATGGCGGAACCGCGCCCGATCGGGTACGCCAGCAGGTGACCGAGGCGCGCCGCGCGCTCGGCCTCGACAGTTGAAGCGAAACACCATGCGCATCCGCCTCGCCCTCGTGCTCACCGCCGTTCTCCCGCTCGCGCTGTCCGCCTGCGGCCAGCGCGCTGCGTTGCAGCCGCCGCCGGGCGAAACCCTGCCGCCTGCGCCCTATGGCAGCGACCAGCAGCTGACTGCGGAAGAGCTGCTCGAACCCGATGTGATCGCGCAGCCGATCCGCGATACCGAGCTGCGCACCCGCTCCGAAGAGCGCGAGGACGATCCTTTCGACCTGCCCCCCGAATAGGGCGAACCCGAGTTAGGCCGAACCAAGCACGATGGACCATTTCAAGCTGACCGACGGCATCCTCCACGCCGAGGATGTGCCCCTGCCCACGATCGCGCAGGAGGTTGGGACCCCCGTCTACGTCTATTCGCGCGCCACGCTGGAACGCCATGCGCGCGTGTTTCGCGAAGGGTTGGGCGAACTCGACAACCCGCTGATCCTGTTCGCGGTCAAGGCCAACCCCAACCTTGCGGTGCTGCGCGTGTTGCAGCGTGAAGGCTTCGGCGCGGACGTGGTTTCGGGCGGCGAACTGCGCCGCGCGCTCGCCGCCGGGATGACGCCGGACAAGATCGTGTTTTCGGGCGTCGGCAAGACCCGCGCCGAGCTGGAGCTGGGCCTCGACACCGGTATCGCGCAGTTCAACATTGAATCGCGCGAGGAAGGCCGCGAGCTGGCCGAGCTGGCCGCCGCGCGGGGCGAGAAGGCGCGCTGCGCGCTGCGGATCAACCCCGATGTCGACGCGGGCACGCACGAGAAGATCAGCACCGGCAAGGCGGACAACAAGTTCGGCGTACCGCTGCACCACGCGGGCGAGGCTTTTGCCGAACTGGGCGCGCTGCCCGGCCTCGCGCTTGAAGGCCTCGCGATCCATATCGGCAGCCAGTTGGCCGATCTCGCGCCGCTGGAAACCGCCTTCGGGAAGATCGGCACGCTGCTCGGCCAGCTGCGCGAGGCGGGCCACACGATCACCCGGGTCGATCTGGGCGGCGGACTGGGCGTGCCCTACCGCACGGGCGAGAGCTTCCCCAGCCCTGCCGATTACGGCGCGATGGTCGCGCGCGTGACCCGCGACTGGGGCGTGCAGCTGGTGTTCGAGCCGGGGCGCGTGATCGCGGGCAATGCCGGCGTGCTGCTGACCCGCGTGGTGCGGGTGAAGCGCGGGCTCAACAATCCCTTCGTGATCGTCGATGCGGCGATGAACGATCTTGCCCGCCCTGCCCTGTACGGCGCGTGGCACGATTTCGAGCCGGTTGCCCAGACCGACGAGCGGATGACCGCCAACATCGTCGGCCCGATCTGCGAGACCGGTGACACCTTCGCCACCAACCGCGACTGCCCCGCGCTGGTCGCGGGCGATCTGGCGGTGTTCCGCACCGCCGGGGCCTATGGCGCGACCATGGCATCCTCGTACAACTCGCGCGGCTTCGTGCCCGAAGTGCTGGTCAGCGGCAGCGACTATGCGGTGGTCGCCGACCGGATCGACGCGGGCGCGATCATGGATGCGGAGCGCGTGCCGGAATGGCTGGACTGATCGCTTCGCTGCCGCTGTTCCACCAGGTTGCGGGCAGCCGCATCGTGGTGGTCGGCAACGGACCGATGGCTGAAGCGAAGCGTCGGCTGGTCGAACGCGCGGGCGCGGTCGCCGTGGGCGAGGCGGAGGCGCATCATGCCGCGCTGGCATTCGTCGCGCTGGAGGATGCGGGAGAGGCCGCGGCGGTGCGCCAGCGGCTCAAGGCGAAGGGCCTGCTGGTCAATGTCGCGGACAAGCCCGACCTGTGCGATTTCACCACGCCGAGCCTTCTCGACCGCGATCCGCTGCTGATCGCGATCGGCACGGGCGGGGCTTCCGCCGGTCTTGCCAAGCATATCCGCCTGCGGCTGGAAGCGATCCTGCCGCAGCGGCTGGGCGAGCTTGCACGGGCGCTGGGGAGCGGGCGCGATGCGCTGCGCGCGCAGCTGCCCGATGGCGATGCGCGCCGCCGCGCAGTGGACGCGGCATTGCGCCCCGGTGGCACGCTCGACCCGCTGGACGAAGGCTCTGCCGACAGGGTCGAGCGATGGCTGGCCGATCCCGCCGCCGATGCGCCTGCGCGGCTGGAGAGGATCGCGCTTGCGAGCAATGATCCCGAAGACCTCACCCTGCGGCAGGCGCGCTGGCTGGGCGAGGCGGATGCGATCTACCACGACGCGCATGTGCCGCCCGCGATCCTCGCCCGCGCCCGCGCCGATGCCACGCGCCATCCGCTGGTCACCGCCCCCGATCGCCCTGTGGAGGGCTTTGCCGTCATTCTCACGCGAGACTAGATTCCGGCGCAGTCGCACGCGCCGGTGGCGTCGAAATAGCGGGCCATCGCCTCCACCGCGCTGTCGCTGAGCGCGATGAATGCGCGTCGTCGGTCGACCAGATCTTCCTCGCGGCGGAGCAGGCCCTGCCGCGTCATCTGCGCGATCCAGCGCAGCGCGGTGGTCGGCGGCACACCGCTGGCGATGCACAGAGAGGTGACCGAGACGCGCCGCCCCTCCGCCCGCGCGGCGGTCAGATCGAGCAGGATGTCCCACGCCGGGTCCGCGAACAGCTCCGCCTCGAAGAACCGCGCGCGCGCCTGCCGCTTGCGGATCAGTGCGCGGATTCGGCGCGGATCGGGCAGGCCGGGCACCGGCGAGGGCGCATCGGCCTCCCGCCCGCGCTGGCGATGCTCGCGCAGGTTCCCGGTTGCCTCCTGCCCCGTGCCGAAGGCGAAGGCGGCGCTGCCATCGCGCGGTACGTCGTCGCTTGCCATCAGCCCGTCGAGCTTCTCCGCCAGCAGGCTCACCCGCTCGACCAGCCGCATTACTGCCACCCGGTCTTCGGCAGAAAGGTCGCGCACCCGCGCGCCGGCCAACCGCGCCAGCGCCTCGCCGAAGGCCACTAGCCGCTCCCCCCGCCCCGGCTCGACCAGCAGCACCGGATCGCTTTCGCCCATCGCCACCATCACCGGTTCGAGCGCGCCGATCGTGGTCGCGACGATCAACTGCCCGCCCGATCGCGCGACCCGCTTATCCAGCCGCGCGAGCATGGCGAGCGTCGCCGCATCCGCGCCCGAGGCATCGACCGCGACCAGATCGCCCAGCGCGCGCGTCTTCCCATCATCCAGCGCGATCAGCCCCTCGGCCTGCACCACGCGGAATCCGGCGAGCTGCGCATCGGCGCGCATCGCCTCGCGCACATGCGGCCGGTCGGCGAACAGCGAGATCGCGACCGGCAGTCCGCCACCATCCCTTGGCGCGTACGCAGGCCCGTCCGCGGGCGCATCGCCCGCCAGCGCGTAGCTGAGATCGGTATTGCTTCCGGCGGCACGCGACTCGGTGTGGAGCATCACTATTCCCTCTTTGTTCCACACGCATTCATGAGAACAAAGGGGGAATAAGTCAATCGCATCCATAGTGGAGCGGGTTGCCCGCCCCACACGGCATCGCGCCTAGTCTTCGAACGGATCGCGGACCAGGATCGTGTCCTCACGCTCCGGACTGGTCGAAACCAGCGCCACCGGGCACTCGATCAGCTCCTGAATGCGGCTGATATACTTGATCGCGTTCGCGGGCAGATCGGCCCAGCTGCGCGCACCGGCGGTGCTTTCCTGCCAGCCTTCCATCTCTTCGTAGATCGGCTCGCACCGCGCCTGGCTCGCCGCGTGGCTCGGCAGGTAGTCGTAGATCTTCCCGTCGAGGCGGTAGCCGGTGCAGATCTTCACCTTGTCCATCCCGTCGAGCACGTCGATCTTGGTAAGCGCAATCCCCGTTACGCCTGCGATCGAGCAGGTCTGGCGCACCAGCACCGCGTCGAACCAGCCCACGCGCCGCTTGCGCCCGGTGACGACACCGAACTCGTGCCCGCGCTCGCCCAGCCCCTGGCCGATCTCGTCTTCCAGCTCGGTCGGGAAAGGCCCGCTGCCCACGCGGGTGGTGTAGGCCTTGGTGATCCCGAGGACGAAACCGGTCGCATTGGGGCCGAGGCCCGAACCGCTCGCCGCCGTCCCGCTGACCGTGTTGGAGCTGGTAACGAAGGGATAGGTACCGTGATCGACATCGAGCAGCACGCCCTGCGCGCCTTCGAACAGGATCCGCGCGCCCGCTTTGCGGACCTTCTTCAGCCGCTTCCACACCGGCTGCGCGAATTGCAGCACGAAGGGTGCAATCTCGCGCAGCTCTGAAATCAGTTGTTCGCGGTCGATCGGCGGCTCGTCGAAGCCCGCGCGCAGCGCGTCATGGTGCGCGCAGAGACGGTCGAGCTGCGGCTCGATCTCGTCGAGATGCGCGAGGTCGCACACGCGGATCGCGCGGCGGCCGACCTTGTCTTCGTAAGCCGGGCCGATGCCGCGCCCGGTGGTACCGATCTTGCCCTGCCCCGCTGCGGTTTCGCGCAGGCCGTCGAGGTCGCGATGGAGCGGCAGGATCAGCGGGCAGTTGTCGGCGACGGCGAAGTTGTCGGCGGTGATCTTCACCCCCTGCCCTTCGAGCTTCTCGATCTCCGACTTCAATGCCCACGGGTCGAGCACCACGCCATTGCCGATCAGCGAGAGCGTGCCGGTCACGATGCCCGAGGGCACCAGACTGATCTTGTAGGTCGTGCCGTCGACCACCAGCGTATGGCCCGCATTGTGGCCACCCTGGAAACGCACGACGGCATCGGCGCGGCTCGCCAGCCAGTCGACGATCTTGCCCTTGCCCTCGTCACCCCACTGGGCCCCGATCACGGTTACGTTGGCCACACCTGCACTCCTTCAAAACTCATTGCGCTTACCGACACTTGCTTCGGTTGCGGCGGCTTTGCCTGACACACCTGACACACTGTCCAGGGGATCAAAACACCCCGGCCGGGAAAAGCGCCGCGCACAGCCGCGCGCCTATGGCATGGGCCATGCCCGTAGGAAACGCCTTATCGGAATTGATCGGGACATTTCGGCGCTCGCGCGTGTTGGACAGGCAAAAGGAGATTTCATGAGCAAAGACTACCCCACCCTCACCCTCAACGACGATCGCCAGATTCCCCAGCTGGGCTTCGGCACCTGGCAGATCGAGGAAGACAAGGCGGCGGATGCGGTCTCTACCGCGCTCGAAACCGGCTATTGGCTGATCGATACCGCCGCGATCTACAAGAATGAAAAGGGCGTCGGCGAAGGGATCGGCGACTGGGCCGACATCTTCCTCCAGACCAAGATCTGGAATGAAAGCCAGGGTTACGACCGCACGCTGAAAGCCGCGGACAAATGTCTGGAACGGCTGGGCCGCGATCATGTCGACATGCTGCTGATCCACTGGCCCTGCCCCGACAAGGGCCTGTTCGTGGAGACCTGGAAGGCATTCATCGAACTGCGCGACCAGGGCAAGGCCAAGTCCATCGGCGTATCCAACTTCCGCGAGGAAGACCTGAAGCGGATCGTCGACGAAACCGGCGTTGTGCCCGCGCTCAACCAGATCGAGCTGCACCCCAGCTTCCAGCAGCGCGAAATGCGCAAGGTGCACCAGGATATGGGCATCGTCACGCAGAGCTGGTCGCCGCTCGGCCAGGGCAACGGGATGGACAACGACACGATCAAGGCGATCGCCGACGAGACCGGCAAGTCCGCCAGCGCCGTCATCATCCGCTGGCACATCCAGCACGGCTTTTCCGTGCTGCCGCGCTCGACCAATCCCGATCACATTCGCGACAATTACAGCGCGCTGTCGTTCGAACTGAGCGATGCGCAGATGGCGAAGATCGACGCGCTGGACAGCGAGGACGGCCGGATGGGCCCCGAACCGGGCAAGTTCAACGATTGACCGCTTGACCGTATTAACACCCTATAGCACATGGGCGATCTTCTAACGGAGGTCGCCCATGTCGTTTCTGCTCGCCGTCTCATTTCTCGCACAGGCGGCAGCGCCGCTTCCGGCGGATGTGGTCGATATTGTCGATGAGGCGGCGCAGGAACGCGGCGATCTCACCCCGGTGCTGGTGCTGGGCACATCTCACCTGTCGTCCCTGCCCAAGAATTTCCCGCTGGAGCGGTTCGATCCGCTGCTCGACGAGCTGGAGGAATGGGCGCCCGAAGCGATCGCGGTCGAGGGGATCGATGGGGTTCAGTGCGACAATCTGCGGCTGTTCGACCCCGGCAATGCGGATACCTATTGCCCCGATCCCGGCCCGGCGCGCGCCGCACTGGGCGTGAACGCGCGCGATGCGCAATTCGGGGTGATGGAACTGCTCGCCAAGCCTGGGGACCAGCGGACCATTGCCGAACGCCGGCGACTGGTCGGCCTGTTCCTCGCCATCGGGGAGCCGGAATCGGCGCTGGTCCAATGGCTCCGCCTGCCCGAAGCCGAGCGTGCGGCGGGCGACGATCTACCCGCCGAACTGGTCGCTTATCTCGAGAAGTTCGACACCCGGCACAACGAGAACGTCGTCATCGCCGCCCGGCTGGCGGTACGCCTCGGCCTCGACAGGGTCGACCGGGTGGACGACCAGATGAGCGGCAGCGATCCCAAGGACGCGGAAGCCTATGGTCCGGAAATCAGCGCGATCTGGGACAACGCGCCGACCAAGCAGCGGCTTGCCGAATACCAGGAATGGGACGCGGCGATGGAGGATGGCTCAATGCCCATCCTCGAATGGTATCGCCGCTACAATTCACCCGCCTCACTCGCGCTGGCGATGGCCGGCGATTTCGGTGCGGCAGCGGGCGCGAACACGCCGAGCGACGCTGGGCAGACCTACCTCGCCTATTGGGAGACGCGCAACCTGCGCATGGTCGCCAATATCCGCCAGGTGATCGGCACGGACACCCGCACGCTCGCGATCGTGGGCGTGTCGCACAAGCCCTATTACGACCGCTATCTGGGCATGATGAGCAATATCGAGCTGGCCGATACACAGGCCGTGCTCGGCGGCGACTAGAGCGGGATCGCCTCGCCACTCTCCAGCCGGTGCGTGCAGCCCAGCGCGCGCGGATCTTCATCATCGGACAGCGCGGCGAGAGTGCGCCAGCCTTCGCCGCGCACACGCGCCGCCGCATCGCCGTCGTGGCCCAGCGGCAGGTAGAGCATCGCGCGCGGCTGGGCTGCGGGTAGCAGGGGGAGCGCCTGGCCGAGATAGATCGAGAAGCCGGTCGCGGGCTCGTCCGTCCCGCGGATCAGATAGGTGCCGCCCCGGCCGAGCGCGCCGCGCGCATCGCCTGCGTACAGCGTGAAGCCGAACCAGCTCTGGTATTCGAACCCGTGCCGCTCGGTCGGGTCGAGCGTGATCCGCGCGCGGTTGCCCACGGCTGCGGCGATCTGTTCGAGCCCCGCGATCCGGCTTTCCAGCGCGCCGCCCGCATCCACCGCGCGCAGCCTGTCGAGCGCATCGGGGAAAGGCCCGGCGGCGTGGATGAGCGGCAGGTAGGCATCGCCGCCGACCGCCTTCAGCCCGCCCGCATCCTTGGCATCGAGCTCGCGCCTGACCGCATCGGCCTGTTCCTCGTCCAGCGGGAACGGCCCTGCGGCCAGCGTGGTGACGAGGTCGGGCAGCGTGAAATCGACCGACAGGTTTTCGACGCCGACCGCCTCCAGCGCAGCAAGCGCGGTCAGCACCACCTCGCTCGCGGCGGCGACGCTGTCCGACCCGATCAGCTCCGCGCCGACCTGCAGGCGCTGGCGCACCGGATCGAGCTGGTCCGCCGCGATCCGCGTGACCTCGCCCGCGTAGCACAGCCGCAGGGGCCGTGCGCGCGCGCTCAGCGCGGTCGCCGCGATGCGCCCAATCTGCGGGGTGATGTCGCTGCGCAGCGCAAGCGTGCGCAGGCTCGCCGGGTCGACGAAGCGGAACATCGCGCGCGTCTGCAACCCGTCCATCCGGTGGCCGAGCGACTTCTCGAACTCGACCAGCGGCGGGCTGACCCGGTCGTATCCATGCGCGTCCATCGCATCGAGCGCGGCGCGCATCGCGCGGCCGAGCATGGCGGAATCGGCGGGCAGGTTGTCGGCCAGCCCTTCGGGCAGCAGGTCGTCGGTCGTGGTCATGCGCCTGCCCCTAACGCCCTCGTCATCCCAGCGGAAGCTGGGATGACGAAAAGCGGTTCTAGAAACTCAGCGGGGTGACCGTACGCACGCCTTCCAGCGC
>CEPH01083073.1_pt1 | contig 10852 bp, 14 predicted proteins | sample 530571 | NCBI WGS metagenome assembly CEPH01 (sample SAMEA2620413, study PRJEB7988) | marine metagenome | biome: marine biome (ENVO:00000447); feature: surface water layer (ENVO:00002042); material: "saline water (ENVO:00002010), including plankton (ENVO:xxxxxxxx)" | depth 5 m | reverse complement strand
GCTAACGGTAGTATTAGTAATACAGAGTTTCAAACATTAAATGGTGTTACCTCTGCAATACAAACTCAAATAGATACAAAAACTACGTTAGCCGCTGTTTATCCAGTCGGATCAATTTATATAAATGCTACTAATAGTGCTAATCCAAGTAGTTTATTAGGCTTTGGTACTTGGGTAGCTTTCGGTGCAGGAAAAGTGCCAGTTGGTATTGATTCGTCTGATACAGATTTTGATGCTGCGGAAGAAACAGGCGGTAACAAAAGTCAAACAGTTTCAATTACTGTGCCAATTACAGGATATGGAACTTCTGGTAGTTCACCTGGTTCTGTAACTTCAGGAAAAATGGTAGTTGGTTCAGGCGTAACAGAAGGTTCTGAAGTTTTAGAATCTCTAAGAGCAGCAGGTTCAAGTCAAACTCAAAGCACTACCGTAAATGTATTACAACCATACATAGTTGTGTATATGTGGAAAAGAACGGCTTAACCTTAGAGATAAGTTATGGCGTTAGTAGAAATAACACCCCCAGCAGGAATAGTAAAAAATGGTACAGACTATGCCAACAAAGGTCGTTTTGTTGATGGCGATTTAGTTCGTTTTGAAAATGGTTATTTAAAACCATTAGGTGGTTGGACTTATTTTAGAAACAATCCTGTTGGCACTTTTTTTAGTGGCACGATTACTACTGCTTCAAGCAGTGCAAATATAACTGTTACAACTACAGTGGCGCACGGGTTAAGTGTTGGTGCTACCATTATATTAGAAGATTTTGCAGCGACAGGTGGCTTAACAATTAATCAAATAAATACTACTTTTACTATTGCTTCAGTGCCTTCAACTACAACTTTTACTGTGGCGACTACAGGTACAGGCAGTTCAGCCGCTACTTCCGCAGCAGCTAGAATTATCAGTCCAGCCGTACCAATTGGTATGTATTCTTATAAAACTAATAATGGTGAAGAGGTATTAGCTATTGGTACTAGAAGTGGCGTTAATGTTTTATATGATGATGTTTGGTATGACATTACTCCCGTTGGTTTTACAGGAGATGATATTATTACTTCTAACGGTTATGGTGCTTATCATTATGGTGTAGAGGATTGGGGAGATGCTAGAAGTCAATCACAAATACAGTTTGATACTAAAAGTTTTTCTTTTGACAACTGGGGCGAACATTTAATTTTTTGTTTTCCCAACGATGGTAAAATATATCAATGGCGACCTGATGCTGGTAGTGGTAGTCCTGATACTATTGCAACAGTAATTACTAATGCACCTACGGGTTGTCAAGCAGTTATTGTTAGCAATGAAAGACATTTAATAGCAATAGGTTCTGGTGGCGACCCTCGTAAAATAGCGTGGTCGGATCGAGAAGACAATACAACTTGGACATCTACAGCAAGAAATACTGCTGGAGATTTAATTATACCCACAGGAGGTCAAGCGAATTATGCAATTAAATTTGGGAATGATATTATTATTTTTACTGACGTTGGTATTAATAAATTATATTACACGGGCAGCCCATTTATTTATGGGATTCAAGATGCTGGGGTAAATTGTAAAGCAATTAGTCCTAGATCAATTGTTTCATCTGGTGGGTTTTTATCTTGGATTAGTGAAAATTCTTTTTTTACTTACAATGGTACGGTTAGAGAACTTAAATCAGACGTACATGATTTTATTTTTGACAACATTCAACAAAACACTCAACAAGCTACTTTTGGCGCACACAATATTGATTACAATGAAATCTGGTGGTTTTTTCCAGTTGGCGGAACGGATCAATTAACACCGAATAAATATATTATTTGGAATTACCTAGACAATGTTTGGAGTATTGGTGAGTTGGATCGTGGCTGTTGGATAGATCAAGGGGTATTTAAAAACCCAATTGCTTGTGACAAAGATGGTTTTGTTTATGAACACGACAAAAGAGCTTTGTTTAATTCGCCAGGTTTGGGTACTAGAAAACCTTTTTGCACAACAGGCCCATTAGAAATAGGTAGTGGTGATCGTGTTGCGCAAGTCAATCAAATTTTACCAGACGAAGAAACAACTTCATTACCTGCAATTACTTTAAGTTTTACAGGTCGTTTTACACCGCTAGGAACAGAAACAGATTTTGGCAGTTTTACTTTTGACACCGATGGTTATACCGATGCTAGATTTTCAGCTAGACAGGTACAAATGAAAATAGAAGGCGATGTTACGCAAGATTTTCAAGTAGGTAAAATTAGATTAGATGTGCAACCTAGAGGAAAGCGATGATAGATCCTGCTAGTAAAAGTCAATACATTCAAAAAATTACCAACGCCAAAGTAAGTTTAACAACGACAGGAGCTACTACTTTATTTACTGCACCTGCGGGTTCAGATTTTGATTTTGCTATTATTGAATCAATAATTGTCAATAACAACAATGCAGCTTCTACAACAATCAATGTCAGTCTAACCGACACTGGCAGTAATGTTTTTAATTTGTACGATGATTTTACAGTTGCAGGAAATAGCACAGCAGAATTATTAAGTAGAGATTTAGTTTTAACGGCAGGTGAAATTATCAAAGTAACTGCTACTGATGCCAATAGAATAATGACAGTTGCTAGTTTGGTTGAATATGCAAAAGGTGACTAAACTTCCCGAATGGGAACAACAATGGCAACACGCCAAACAATTCATTGAACCTGCGGTAAAACATCAAAAGGAATATACAATTGATGACATTGAGGATAAAATAAGATGTGGATTGTTCCATTTATGGACTGGCAAACAATCAGCATTTGTAACTGAAATTGTTATATTTCCACAATTAAACGCCATGAACTTATTGTTTTGTGGCGGGGATTATAAAGAATTAGAAGAAATGTTAGCTTCTATTGAAATTTTTGCAAAAAATGCTGGTATCACAAGACTCCATGCAGGTGGCAGAAAAGGTTGGAAGCGTAAATTAAAACATTTAGGTTTTCAAGAAGAACATATAATTACTAAAGAATTATGAGTAAAGGCAAAACAACAACAACACAAGAAGCAAACGTACCTGGTTATTTACAAGACCTCTATCAAGAGATGTCAAGCAGAGGTATGGCTGCGGCTGACATACCTTTTACTCCGTACACTGGTGAGATGGTTGCAGGTTTTACTCCTGACCAATTACAAGCCATGGAATCTACTAGAGGGTTGTTTAGCGAAAGCATGGGTTTTGACCCAAGACAAAGAATTTCAGAACTTGCGGCGGCTTCCTCCCCTACGCTTTCTCCTGTATCTGGAGCTGCCGCATCCTTGCTCGATACAAATTTTCAACAATATGAAGATCCATACACGGAAGCAGTATTACAACCTGCTTTAGAAGATATTGCTCGAAGACAAGACATAGCAACACAAAGAGCGCAAGATCGAGCAATTGGTGCAGGTGCATTTGGTGGGTCAAGATCAGCTTTGATAGAAAGTGAAGCGACTCGACCATTTGCAGAAGAAGCTGCACAAACTATAGCAGGATTACGTTCTGCTGGTTTTGATAGAGCCACTCGTTTAGCTGAAGCTGATACGGCTCGAAGACAACAAATAGAATTAGCTAATTTAGAAACTAGAGCTAGACAAGGTGAAGTTGCTGCTAGATTAGAATTAGAAAATAGAAGACAACAGGCTAATTTGTTAGGTAATCAATTGACCGATCAATTCCGTACTTTAGGTTTATTATCTGGTGTTGGTGGCCAACAACAAGCATTAGCACAAGCTAGATTAGAAGCTCAAAGAGCTGAGTTTGATAGAGAGCTTGGCTTCCCAGCTTATCAATTAGGTTTATTAGGACAAGCTGCGGGTGGTGTTTCTCCAGACGTTATCGGTCAAACGCAAACATCAAGAAGATCAACTGGCTTGGGCGATATATTAGGCGCAGCAGCAGGTTTAGGTGGTGCTGCATTTATGGGTGGTTTTAATCCATTTGGCTTTGCAAAAACTTCATAGGTAATTAATTATGGCTAGTATATTTGACAATCAAGGTTTAAATTATAATTTTAACTCTCCGTTGTTAGGGCCTGGTTCTGGTATTGTAGATAAAGGAACAAATTTATTTTCACAAATACAACAAGCACAAACAAGAAACCTTTTAGATACAATAGCTCAAGCAGAAACAAGAAAACAACAACAAGCGCAAACAGAAGCAAATAATTTAAACAGAAGACAAGGCATTGGTAATTTGTTATTTGCTTTAAGTGATGCGTTTGCTGGTCGTGATATTGGCACTGGTTTTTTAGAAAGACAAGAATTTTTAAAATCAAGAGCTGAAGCTGAAAGACAAAGACAAGAAGAACTTGAAAGACAACAAACTATACAAACTTTAGGAACAAACTTAAATCCTGAGCAACAAACTTTAGCAAGACTTTTTCCAAGCGAATATGCTGATTATGTTTTTAGTAGAGATACAAGTCCTAAAATATCTTTAATTCAACAACAAGAATCTGAATTTTTAAAAGAAGCAGCTAAAGCTGGTTTTGCAACAAAAAAAGAAATAGACCAAGAAATAAAAAACAACGAAGAATTACTTAGCAGAATAAAAATTAGTAAAGATCAATTAATGTCTGGACTAAAAACTGGCAGGGTTGAAGAATTTTTAATGCCTTTTAGAAATTTTGCTGTAAGTATAGGGATTGCAGATCAAGAAACAATAGATAACTTTACTCAACAAGAACTATTTGAAGCAACAACAAATTATTTGGTTCCAAGAATGAGAGTGCCTGGCTCTGGATCAACTTCTGATTTAGAAATAGATTTATTTAGGTCTGCTGTTCCAAATTTAGGAAAAACCACTCAAGGTAACTTAGTTATTGCTGCTGGAATAGAAAATTTGCTTGAATATAACAAAAAAAGAGGAAATCTAGCAGATGAATATTTAAGAAACAATAAAAATTTACTTGGTTTTGGAGAATATGCTGATGACAAATTAGGAAATCTGTATGAAAGTTATGCTTCAGACAATGAGTTCGATGAAAAAGTAAAAAACGGAGTTTTAAAAAAAGGTCAATTTGTTTTTGATGGTATATATAAACAATTTAGAGTTCTTACCGAAGAAGATATACAAGGAGCTTTATAATGGCTGCTCCAAAAAAATTAGAATACGAAGAAGAATCAGAAGCATTGGAATCGCCAATGTTAAATATTGGCAGATCACTTGCACAAGGAGTTCTTTTTGGTTATGGGGATGAAGCAGAGGCTTTTGTAAGATCAACTTTTGATAAATCAAAAAATTATGATGAATTTTTAAAAGAATCAAGAGAGGGTTTAAAGCAAATAAGAGAAAAAGCACCAGTAGTTGCATACGGAGCAGAGATAGCTGGTGGATTAACGACTGGTTTAGCTGGTTTAGGTAGAACAGCTTTAGCAAAGTTGGGAACTGGAACAAGAGCAGCGATAGAAGGCGGTATTTATGGAACTGGTGCTACCGAAGGAGATATATCAGAAAGGCTTGTTGGGGGGGTTGCTGGTGGATTAGCAGCAGGAACTTTAGCAAAAGGCGCACAAAAAATACTTCCATTAAAATCACAAAAAGCTATAGAATTACAAAAAAAAGGAGTTACACCTACTATTGGTCAATCATTTAGAGATACTCCTAGTATTGGATCTAGGCTATTTACTGCTATAGAGGAATTTTCTACATCTTATCCAGGTATAGGCCCTGTAATACAAAACGAAAGAACAAAAGCATTGATTCAAACAAACAATGCTTTGCTTAATGAAGCAATAGCTCCATTAGGTATTAAATTGCCAAAAAACAAAGCTGGATTTGAAGCCTACGATTTTATTGACAATGAAATAGATAAGGCATACGCAACTGTTTTACCAAAATTAAAAATATCAAGAATTGGGCAACTTGAAAATAAAATGTTGGACATAATAGAGGAATCTGATCTTTCAGAAGAAGCTCAAAATTTTGTAGTTAAAAAAGTTGCAAGAAATATATCTAATCAAGCAAAAGATAATTCTTTATCTGGTAAAAAATTAAAAAATGTAGAAACAGAATTTGGTTCATTAGAAAGAAATTTTTTACCAAAAGGCGGTTTTGAAGGAGAAATAGGTATAGTTTTTAAACAACTTAAAAATAAATTAAGAGAAGAAATTGAATTACAAAACCCAAGTGCTTCAGATTTACAAAAAATAAATACTGTTTATAGAAATCTTATACCTGTTACAGATGCTATGGCTCAAAGCGCAATAAGAGATGGTATATTCACTCCAGCGCAACTTTTACGAGCATTAAGAAAAGCTGACAAATCAAAAAGAAAAAGAAAATTATTAAAAGGGCAAATGCCATTACAAAAAACCGCTGAATTAGCAGAAGATGTTTTAGGTGGAGCGTTTCCAGACTCAGCAACAGCATCAAGGTTGGTAGCTGCTGGAGTGTTTGAAAGGCCTATTGAAAATTTAAGCCAATTAGTTGGCCCAGCTATGTTAGCAGATTTAGTGTATCAAAGACCTTTTGGAGTAAGTCCAACAATGGGGTTACTGCAAACGCCTGGTATTTTAGGGAGAAGTGGTGCAGCACCTATTACTCAAATAGCAATACCAGACAATCAAAAAGAAAATTTAAATAAATTACTTGAATTTATGCAAAAAGAAGATCAGCAACAATAAAAAATGTCCAGAGCTATATAAAGGATATGATATGCCTGAAACAAAAGATAAAAGAAAGTGCATTGGTTGTGGCAAATCATTTTCTTTAAAAACTTTTGAATCAACTAATGCCAAAGGCAAATTTTATCGCAACACTTGTGTCGCTTGTCGTAGAGTCAATCAAAACAAAAACAAAAGTAAAACTCCTGAAGCATACTTAAAAAGTTTGTATGTGCAGTTAAAATCTTCTCGTACAAAAGATAATCCAGAATTAGTGTTTGATATAGAGGTTGAAGATTTAATTGCAGTTTGGAACGCACAACAAGGCAAATGCGCTTTGACTGGTTTATACATGACTTATCACAAAGATGGTCAAGGCAAAAAAGATTTGAATGTAAGCATTGATAGAATCAATCCTAATATCTGGTATATCCCTAACAATATTCAATTGGTTTGTGGCAGAGTAAATATTTTAAAACATAGTCTGACTGAAGATTTGTTGTATTGGTGGTGTAAAAATATTGTCGAGCATAAAGAAAATTAATTTAAAACTTGTAAAAATCTTATAAATTGTTTACTCTTTACTACACAAAAATACAGCGAGAAAATATATGCAAATAAATGAGCTTTTTAATTTATACCTGCAAGATTTAAGCAGAAGAGAAGTAAAAACTATTCAACAGATAGTACGGTTATATGAGCGCAATCTTAAAAAAGATTTAGGTGCAAAAAAAGTAAATAAAATAGTGCGAGGTGAGATTGCTGAAACACATTTTAAAATTAGCGATAGGTCCAAAACTACTGCCAATAAATGTCTTGGTTTACTTAAAGCTATGTTTAATTTAGCAATTACTTTATCTTTGATAGAAAATAATCCTGCAACCCACATACCAAAGAATAGAGAACAAAAAAGAAAAAGATATTTAACTAACACTGAGTTGTTACAAGTTGCAGATAAATTAAAAGTTTTAGGACAAGATAAAAAATTAAAACAAAGTTGTGATTTTATTTGGTTGTTAATTCTTACTGGTTGTCGAAAAGGAGAACTTGCCAAAGCTAAATGGACAGACTTACATGACACCATGTTAATTTTAACAGAACACAAAACTGATAAATTTGGTGAAGATAGGATTATTCATTTGACTCCGAGAGCTTTAAAAATCATCAACAATCTTAACCAAGACTCAGAATACTTGTTTACTATCAAAAACCCTAGACGGCTCTGGGAGCGTATTAGAAGCGATTTAAAGCTAGAAAACTTAACCTTGCATGATTTACGACATTCGTATGCAAGTTGGGGGTTACAGACCCTTAATTTAAGTCAGGTGGGTAATTTACTTGGGCATAAAAATCAAGCCACGACAGAGCGTTATGCACATATTCACCAAGACAAGGCTGTTAAGGCAGCTCACCAGGTAGGCGAACACTTAGAAAGTTTGCTAGAACCTAAAGACTTTTTATATCAAAACTGATTGGGCCTTCAATGTTTCTATCAACACTATACAAACCAAGACATATTAAATATTCAGCAATTTTTATTGGACACTTATCATTTGCTTTGGCAAATTCTTTTAGATCCTGTGCTAAATATTTATTTATATACACTGGTTTACGATTTTGTTGGACTTTGAATGGGTCGTCAAAATCACTTAACAATTTTTTTTCACTCATAATCACACCTCACGGTTGAATATATGTGCATATTATAGTATAAAAATGTTCTAAGGAGAATATATGGAAAAAGCAGAAAAACAATTTTTAACTACAGATGAATTAGCCGAGCGTTGGCGTAAGTCAAAAAGAACTTTAGAAAACCAAAGGGGTAAAAAACAAGGACCTAACTATTTAAAAGTTGATGGCAAAGTGCTTTACGATTTAGAGGAAATAATTGCTTACGAAGATCAAGCCAAAGTATTTAACAATGCCATCTAAACACGCCAAATATAGCCCAAGCAGTGCTGAAAGATTTTTCGCTTGTCCTGGCTCTATAAAACTTTCTCAGAATGTGGAAAGAGAGCCTGTGGGTTTACCTGCCCTTACAGGAACAATGATACACAATATGGCAGAAATGTTGATGAAAGGTCATTTAGATGGTGTTTCGTTAGAAGATTATTGGTTGGGTAAAAAAGAAGTAGTTGAAGAAGTAGAACTAGAAGTTAAACAAGATCACGTTGATTGTGCAAAAGTTTATGTAGCATACATTGAACAAAGAGAAAAAGAATTAGGGGTAAAAGCGTTGGTCGAAGAACAAGTTACGCTAGAAGAAATAAATCCTGAGTGCTGGGGTACAGCAGACGTAATTTTGTTTACCGCAGAACTAATTGAGATAGTAGATTTAAAAACAGGTGTTTATCCTGTAAGTCCAGAAAAAAATTTACAGATGTCTATTTATGGTCTTGGTGCTTTATCAAGATACGGCAATGAAAACATGAAAGTAATTTTAACTATAGTGCAACCAAGAGCTAAAAACCCTATTAGGAGTTGGGAGACTACCGCAGAAAATTTAGTAGATTGGGGTTTTGATGTACTTAAACCTGCTTTGGATCTATGTGAAGCAGAAGAACCAGTTTTTGTGTATGGCAAAGAACATTGTCGTTTTTGTCCTGCCAAAAAAATTTGTCAAACTTATAAACACAACACAGGAGGATAAAATGTCTGATGAAGTAAAACAAGAGCCTTTGCTAACCTTAGATGGCAAAGATTATTTTGAAGCAGATTTTGATGAAAACTCATTGAAAATCTTAAACATGGCTAAATTTGCTGCGCAACAAGTCAATGACTTAAATAACAAATCAGCTATGGCTCAAGACCATCAGCAAAAATTGGTTAAAGAACTACAAACCATGTTGGAAGATGATTCTGTCACCATTATAGAAACCGAGGGAGTTAAAGATGAGCCTAAGTAATATTAGAAAAAAAACCAAACAAAAACCGCCAAGAATTGTTTTGTATGGTGGCGCTGGAATAGGTAAAACTTTTTTTGCAGCGAGTACGAACAAACCAGTCTTCATTCTTACGGAAGATGGGATGGGAAAAATTGAAGCAGATCATTTTCCTTTGGCCCAAAGTTTTGAAGATGTTCTTAAAAACTTACAGTCTTTGATCGATAATGACAATGATTACAAAACGCTGGTGGTGGATAGTTTGGATTGGCTTGAGCCTTTGATTTGGGATAAGGCTTGTCAAGACAATAATTGGAAATCCATAGAGCAACCTGGCTATGGTAAAGGTTATGTTGAAGTTCTTAAATATTGGCGAGAATATATTTCTCTTTTGAATGAACTCAGAGAAAAAGGCTTTATGATAATGCAGATAGCACACAATCAAATCAAGCGTTTTGAATCACCAGAAATTGAAGCCTATGATAGACACGAGTTAAAACTGCATAGAAAAGCTGCGGATTTAATTCTTGAGCATAGTGATTGCTGTTTTTTTGCAAACTTTAAACTTGGCACGGTGCAAGTAAAAGGTAAAGGTGGCAACATGACGACAAAAGCTGTCGCAGGAGATAGGGTAGTTTATACAGTAGAAAAACCAGCTTATTTGGCTAAAAATAGATATGCCTTGCCTGAGTCGTTACCTTTTGAGTGGGAAACTGTAAGAGAGGAAATGCTTAAATAATGGAAGCTCCAAACGAAAAGACAAAAGAGTTGGTAGAACTGTTGGAATTAATGCGGGTCATACTTAAACACGCAAAAAAAGTAGATCCTAAAGAAGAATTTGTACGATCAGGTACTAATGAAATCATTGAAGCTTTTGATGATACGGTGGTTGATGGTATGGATTGGTTGGAAGGGTTTGACCTTTCTAAACCAAATTAATAAATCATAACTAAAGGAGAACTATAATGGATTTAGAGCAATATGGTGGAGTTGAAATGAACTCTGTAGAGGAAACAATAGAACCAGGCACTTACGTTTTGCAGTATCAAAGTGAAACTGAAATGCGTAATGAAAATGGGTGGGTTGGGATTAAAATTTTGTTCCAAATTTTAAGCCCCAAACATGAAGGTCGTTTGGTGTCGGGTTTGTTTACAGTAGCTAATGCTAATAATCCCAAAGCAGTTGAGATTGGCAAGACTGAATTATCGGCTTTGGCTAATGCAGTGGGATTGACTAACTTGACTAACACAGAAGACTTCAAAGGTAAGCGTTTTAAAGGTGTCATTAAAAATAACGACAATGGTTATCCTGAACTTGATTCTAATTTTGGCAAAAACTTTTCTAAAGACGACACTGTTACAGAAG
>CEPH01051755.1_pt1 | contig 10864 bp, 9 predicted proteins | sample 530571 | NCBI WGS metagenome assembly CEPH01 (sample SAMEA2620413, study PRJEB7988) | marine metagenome | biome: marine biome (ENVO:00000447); feature: surface water layer (ENVO:00002042); material: "saline water (ENVO:00002010), including plankton (ENVO:xxxxxxxx)" | depth 5 m | reverse complement strand
CGGAGCCTCCATCGACTTTTCCTATTTTGTCGGTGGGGGCTTTTTTACATACTGCGTAGAAGCTTGCCGACTTCCTTGTTGATAACGCCCTTGCGCTTCATCTCGGCGAACAGAGCCCTGTTCCTGTGCGCTCCCATGCTCCTCAGGACGCGTACGCGCTCTAGTATGCTCATGTTCATCAGGAGCTTGTCCTGAGGCGTTCTACCGCGCTTCTCGTCGTTTATACGGCGATTATGCTCTCTCTGTAGGGATTCTGCCAGGAACCTACTCTTAGGATCTCCTGAGCGCAATGAACGTATCTCAGCAAGAGTCTCGCTTCTGTTCTTACCCTCGGCAATCTCTGTGTATTGCTCACCTATGGTCTTTTGCACTCCACGCTGGAATGGCTCAAAGTCCATGCCGCGAACAATACGGAAAATATCAGTGCTGCGCACTCCAGCTTCGCGCAGTAGATTGATGCGCTCTTCTTCTGTGTAGCCGAATGCTTTCAATCGTTCGAACGATTCTGCTATTCTGTTGAAGGAAACCTCGGCTTGCTCTACGGCTCGTCTGTAGGATTGCTCCAATTGCTCCTCGGTTAGCTGATCCGCCTTGTATTTTGCGTCAGTGGTGTATGATCCTCTGGCATTTGAGTAACCCTGCACGAACTCCTGCACCCTGAACTTAGCCATTTGATTGAAGTCAACCTTCGTTAACCTAGCGCCCATTTGACGCATAAGAACCTCCTGAATCGAATAGTCGCCAAGTCCCCTGTAAGCCTTGAATAGTCTAGAACCTTCATTAACAAAACCAGGCTTGAATGTCTCAAAAACGAACTCCTTGAGCAGTGCTGCGAACTTAGCAGCCCCTTCTTTGTCGGTTATGACCTTTCCGTACACGTCCCTGTTATCCAGAGTTCTGTACAGGTTCTGACCAATAAAAGTACCTTCACCCACAAAATTATCCACAACTGCGCCAACTGCGCTCTGCACGTTTTTCTCTGCGTCCTCCTCAATGAAAGGATTCTGTGCTTGAGCTATAGCGGACTTCAACAGCCCAGTAAACATGGTATGCGGGAACAAATAACTTGTTGCTGCAGAAGTTCCCGTTTTTGTTTTTGGGTTGTAGGTAGCAACAATATCTTGGTTGCGCATGTAACTTGGGGAAAAGAACCTGAAGCTCTCCATGTCCCCTGGATCAACTCTGTCACCTGCGTTCCCTGACATTTTTCCAATAGCGTCACCAACCAAGGAAGCAGCGCCGCCTGCTAGAAGCATGGTCCCAGCAAGATACCTTAGTCGCTTGAATCCTTCTTCTCTTAATAGTCTCCTAGATGTTTCATTCAATTCAATGCCGAACTTCTTAGCGAAGGCATCGCCGTCTATCATCCTTCTAGCATAGCTGATTTGATTTGCTGTATTACGAGCAAGCTCTAGAGTGAAAGTAACGAATGGAGGTAGTATACCAGCCCTGGATAACTTCCTACCCAGGGACCAAGTTCTAGCGTAGTTCTGGTAGGTGTCGTTGGTTATTTCGGCTGCAATCCTTTTTATCTGATCCCTGTTCACGGCAGTAGCATTACCTGCATTCAATATGTCAGTTAATCTCTTCTGATTGTGCTTCCAGATTGTGAATCTAGTTGCGGTATCCGAGATACTATAAAGTTTACCAGCACCTGCAGTCAGTCCCCTTGCAATGTCCCCTAGTTTTCCATTGTTGATTGCATCAGCAACTTCATTGGCTGCTATGGTCGCATTGCCGATTCCGTACTTGTACATCTCAGCCATATCGTTGGATATTTTTTTTCGGACCTCTGGATCGCTTATTTTCTTTGCTCCTTTGCTAAGCTTTGCTCCTGAGTTGTACAATGAATGTATCTCCCTGAAGGCTAGCCTTGCCCCTTCTCGATAAGTTTTTCCAATATTTGGTAAAATACCATTACTGAACATGGACGCTTGACCACCTATAAGATTGACCATGTAAGAAGGAGGATTAAATATAACCTTAGCAGCCTTGGAGCCAGTTACTCCAATACCATAGATCTGGGCAAGGAGATTACTTGCTTCATCTGCGGCCTGCCTGTTGAAACCAGTATCATATAATCTATTTATTGCTTTTCCTGCTTCGTAAGGTATGTAAAGCTGCCTGCCTTCTGCGTCCGTGCCTCTTGCATACTTAGGGCTGAACTCAATACTGTCTGGAGTTTTAGTTTTAGTAATTAAACCAGCTTCTTCCAAGCCTTGCTTCAGTCTTATGTCGGACTCTATGTTCGCTAGATGCCTTATGGTATCTCTGATTCTGAAGCGAGCCTTCAGTCCACTAGCCAGGAATGCTTGATCTACTTCTCCTAAATATGTTCTTTCTTTGGGTCCAGGAGCATGCCCTTCTATTACCTTCTCAAATCGACCAGGTAAAGCAACAAGTAAATCGCCCTCTTTACTTCGTCCCGAGCCCTTGTCTCTTGCTTTTATGAATAACTTATTTATATGCTTTACGTGCTTTGCTGCATCCTTTGCTGCCTTTTCTGGATCTACCCCTTGCATCAAAAGAGAATTGAGAACCTCTTCTTCTACCTCTGATTGAGTAACTTTATTCTGAACGAACTCTTTATTCGTGAAGGCTTTGTATTGCTGCGTATCAAACGATCTATGGCTCTTTGAAACTATTGATAACCTATTGAGCACCGCCTTTTTTGCGTCCGCGGACAAGAAATCAAGTTCGGCGGAGTTCTCCAAGAAATATTCTATCTCTCTGTAGGCATCCGTCTCTATAGCTCTGAATGATTGCAAGTCCCCAGCAATACCTTCGTCCAGCAAAGCATCTGATAGAGGCATACCGTCTAGGTAATCATTTATATCATCGGCTAGGTGCGGCTTCGCCATGATCGTCTTATCGATTGCATTCTGCAGCCTGGTCGATAGAGCCTCTGCTGATTGCAGTTTGTCCGCAAAATTTAGGTAGTCCTCGCGGAAGTTACGAACTGCCGATAGAGCCTTTGTCGGGGCAATAAAACTTTTTATGTCGGACAGCATTCTAGGAACTGGGTTCTGGCTACTTTGTAGTGCCTGCGCTGTGCGCTCCCTGATCATTCTCTCTGCAGTTCTGTCCAGTTGTCTTTGTGTTATGGGTGCACCTACGGCATCCTGCAGTAATGCATTCAGGTCTTCCTTGCCGACTTCTCCCTTTGCTATGATTTCATCAATCTCGTTTGCATTCTTTCCGATCAAAGTAGCAACCTTATCTGCATCCGAGAACTTGTACTGTGCCTTACCTACAGCAGTTCCCAGAAGACCACCAGTGCCAGCGGCTATAGCTACATCCAGAGGATTGAACTCTTGCTCGTCTATGGCATCTGCTATTGCTCTTTCTGACCCAGCAAGAACTGCAGATTTAGCTGCATCTCTTACTACTGGGCTCATTAATGGAGCCTTTACTTTCGTGAGCAGATTATTGACGGTTCCGCCTGCAATCATACGACCTATGCTCAGATCTTCCGTATCCTTGCCCTCTACCTTTTGAGCAAGTGCACTACTTGCGGCTCCAGATAAGAACCTACCGAGAACCTTTGCCCCCTCCCTTTTTGCTACGTCAGGGATCTTCCTTCCAATGGCTTGCGTAAGTATTTCGCCCAGAATATTGCCGCCGATTTCAGTTACGGCGGATCCTGCGATCTGTGCACCTGTAATATCTGGCTCAAGTACAGTTATATCGTCCTGAAGCGCTGGCAAACCGCGTCGTTCGCGCTCTTCTGCAGTTAATGGTCTACTTGCCATGAATTAACTAGTTTCTGCCCTCTCTTCTGAGATCTCTCTTTGATTCCTCTTGTTGTTTTTCTTTGAACTCTTTCTGCTCTTGCTCTCTTTTATCTTCTTCAATTTGTTTATTTAATCTAGAAGACCTTTTTCCTGTGGGCTTTGATTCTTTTTCTTCTTCACCTGGACCTGTGTATACTCGGATTTCACCGTTAGGAGCAGTGTATTCTTGTCCTATCCTTAAGGTTCCAGCTTTGTACGCTGCGTTAGCTTCTTCGTCGGTGTAAGTCTTAGGCTTGAAGTATTCAGGAAGACCAACCTTTTGTGCTACTGCAGAACGCACGTATTCATCGTACTCTGGAGTCCCAGGGGTTAGACCATACAGTTCAGCCATTGCTTCAGCTTGCGCTCTTGCGTCCTCAATAACTTGGGTAGGACTATCAGAAGTATCTGTGCCCGTACGATTTCTAGCTTCAGTATCTGCTATTAGATTCTCGCGTTCTAGTTTTTCGTCCTCGTAGGTCTTGTTCGTGAATGGATTGATTCCATTTGCATCTTTTATTCTAGCCTCCTGGTAACCATCTCCGAAAGCTCGGCGAAGCTCAGAATCCGTAAACCTTCTGCCCTGGGCTGAAACGCTTCTGGTTACTTTTTCGTTTGCAAGACGAGTGTCTCTTTCGGTTTGACTCTCTCCAGGTCTACGATCTCGGTCCTGCACTCTTGCGTCGCGTTCTGTCTCTTGGGGCTGTGCAACTGATTGTAGTTGACTTATAGTAGGTGCGCCGAATCGTTGCTGTAATCTTGCTCTAGTTTCTGCTTCGCCCATTGGAGGAAGGCTAGCAGGGGCTTCAGGTACGGGGAATGCACCCTGAGCTAAGAAACGCTCCATTCCAGCATCTTGAACTCTCCTTACAACTTCAGGGTCAAGGGGCGCTCCAGTTTCTCTGTCTATGAACTGCATGGGCCCTAGTCCCGCTGGAACCTCCGCAGAAGTAACGGACTCTGGTATTGAAGGGGTTCGTATTGCTTGCAGAGCATCAGGAGATAGACCTTGCATTTGTTCTGTAGTTAATCCAGTTCTCGCTGGATCTGGAAGTGCAGGTGCTGCGGGTGCTACGGGCACTGCAGGTACTGCAGGTGCTGCAGGTGCTTCTGCAGGAAAGGCTCCTGGGTAGAATTCTTTAGCTGCATCCATCAGTCTCTGACCTGCCTCTTGCGGAGTGGGAAGCGTACCAGGAACGACTTGAGGCGTATCAGGGACGCTCTTCAAAGCATTCTGCAGGTTATCTATCTTGTCGTCCTCTGTTATTGCTCCTTGGCTCAGAGGCTCATAGCCCACTATCACTCTTCTACCCCTTTTATTTCCAAATATTGGCTTGTTTACATTCAAGCCATCTTGTATTGCTTGACGTTCTCTTGCGTTAAAAGCTGGCTTATTGATATCTCCTACCGCCAAGTTTTCACCGATTCCCTCTCCAATCCTTTCGCTTATACCTTCTCCTGTTGCCTCTCTTACAGCGGAATCAGCAACGGTATAAGCAAAAAGCGGCACGTTTGTTATTTTTGCAGCTTTGCCGCCAACGGAAGTTAAATTTTTAGCTACGCTTTGCAAATTTGGATTTTTCTGCAAAAAGTTACCAACAGAAGAAACAACAGATTCTGGTGCAACTTTTTTTGCAAGTGAAGTTGCTCCAGCCCCCAAAAGAGCAGTGTCTAACAAGTCACTTGATCTCTCTGAAAACTGCGTAGCAATCTCTTCTGGTCTTGTATTTGCGCGGCGCTGATTCTGCCCAATAAGCATATTTTCTAGCTCTTCTTCTTCGTCCATAGGGTGTATTATATCATAAGGGGTTAGTGAAAGTTATCCAGTTACCGCTTCGCCTGTTGTTGAGCCTATCGGCGAAGGCAATTTTGTTATCGTAATAGCTATTTATCTACTACTTCTGCATATCGCTATGCAGTTCAGACTATCTCTTCATTGTGCAATGTTGGGCGTTCGTGGAAGAATTACCGTCCGTTCTGGACTCGTCCTCTAGTCGTTGCACCTTCCGAAGCATTCCTGCTAAGGCTTGGCTCAGGATTGTCCCAAGGGGAGTTTCCCTGAATTAACCCAATAAGGCCCTTTCGGTAACTGGATGTATGTTAAAAAATAAATGGAAAATAATAAATGTCTACTTCGTCTACGTCTCTTTGTTGGCCTGTACCAGAAGTGGGTCTTGCCCCCTGATATGGATTTCTTCTATATCCAGCCCAGCACCAAGCTATTACGCATAGATTCCAGGTGTAATCAAGTGCTTGAAGTTTAGCTAGTGTTGTTCCTTTCGTTGCTAGATCAGCCTCTATATCGGTTTCTATTTGGGTTAGTTCAGTTGTATTTGGGTTCCAGTGAAAACTGCTATCTTCTTCTCCTGGACTCCAGCCACAAGTAAGACCTGCAAATGGATGATTACCAACAGATGAACTGGATAAGTCCCTATCACCAGATGGATCTTTAATTATTTCTGAATACCTCATGCCCCTTTTAGTAAAGTTAGAATACTTTACTTTTGTAAGAGGATCAAATCTGTACCTGACCATATCATTGTTTATACTGTAATCATCCTCATCTAGTACAAGTACCTGCGTTTTATCTGCTTTGCCGTCATCGCTATCGTTGCCATACCCCTCCAGATCTCCAAGATCTCCGAACCTGCTTGTTGCGTGACAAGAGCTCCTATTACCTATGCTGGGAATGTCGCTTACATCAATGTCATTCCATCTAAGCATCCTTGTGCAATAGTGCATGTATTTATTTCCAAATATAGTGTTGCCTGGATCCCCATGACCTGCGCTGGGATCATTCCTGGCACCAGTTCTATAAGTTCCTAGAATAGAAGCGGTTCCTTCAAATGGATTATCTTGAGGACCATCTCTTAAAACTCCTTGCGGCAACCCCTCAACATAAGGGGCAGGAAACTTTGCTCTCAAGGGATCCTCGACCGAGTCGAAAGTATCTATATTCCAAATAGCCATTAGACATCTGTTGGTGGGCCGCTCATAAATACGTTTGCTTGTTTTAGGCTATCGTTGCTGCAAATTAAAATACTTTGGAAGATGCCTTGAGTCCCTGCGTCAGCAGCCTCTGGCGCAGTGAACTGATCAATTCCTCTTTGTAAAATATCGGACTCGTAGTCTTGTTTATTTTGTGAAGGGTTATATGTTTCGGTAAAATTAGCATTCGCTTGTTCTAAAGCTTCATCAGCCCTTGCTCTAATTTCATTTCGTTCTTTTCTGCTGCCAGCTGCGCGGAGTTCTGCATCTTCTTGACTTCTTATCTGCCTTTTTCTTTCGTTGAGCTCCCTCCTGGCGCGTTGCCTACTGAGCGAAAAGCGTTCTTCTTTTGAACGCTCCTTATCTTTGTCACGAATTATCTTTGGTTTATTTTCGTACGCCATTACGCGGGTGTGCACTCTGCCGTTGTGATGGTTTTCCTATATACATCAGTTCCATCTATTTTTGTAAAAACCTTTTCTAAGTTTACATCAAGGGTATAAACTTTACCAAGGGGATTATCTGGACCTCCAGAAATTTTTATTGTGCCGTAAGCTCCTTCACTAACTATTCTACCTTCAATAAAACTAAAGGTTTCTGCAATAGTATTTGAACCAACTGTTGATGCAAATCTAGAACTAACTGCATATGATTCTTCTTTGGCTATTGGGTTCGCCGTAATGCCAGTTCCCCAAGTCGCTTCATTAGGATTATCTCCCCCTCCGCTTGCTGTAAATGAAAAAGAAGTACTACCAGTTTTATTATTATAAGTTATAGAGTATCCTCCCGCTGCAGCAGAAAATACAGCCGTGTCAGTACTAGTACTAGGATTTGAAGGTTGTGGATCAGAGATCTGATTTGTTCCAGTTAGCACCCATTGCTCCCCGTTCCATTTAACTTCAAAAGTAAATGTACCCTTAGCTTCTAGGGGAGGTCTAAAAACGCCTACACCGCCCAAATTACTAACTCTATATGTACTATCGTGAGTATATTCAAAAACGTACCTAAATACAGACTTTCCTTCGTTGAGATCTGTAGTTTCTTCAAGAAATAATCTATTAACTTTTTGGGTTCGACCTACACTGCTGTATTCAAAGGAACCTCCTCCAGAAAGCGAAAGATCCTCCAGTGCTCCTTCTAAGATAAAAGCACTCCTAGTTCTGCATCCGCGTAAACCTTGTGCGTTAAAATAAGCTGGCTTATCAAAGGTAGCACTAATTGTAGATATTTTTTGGCACCACTCAGTGGGGTTCCATAGCTCTAGTGCGGATCGCGTTGTGAAATCTGCAGATACAATATTAGAAGTGTCGGATTGATAATAAGTATCTACAGTAGCCACAACTTTAGCTTCTACTGGAGAACGAACAGTAGGAAAAATATGATTGTCTCTATTTTGTAAATCTACAACTCCAGGAAAAGTAAATGGAACTATTTGCTGCTGCGTGTAATTCAACTTCGCAGAACCATCTGAATTAGTCAAAGTTGTCCCGTCAGGCTTTGCAATTACGCTTACTGTAATTCTTTTTAGACCTTCGAAGTCATCCGTCTCCCTGCTGATTACGTCACCAGTTGTAGTGCCTTCTGTTACCAGGAACTGATGCGTTGTTTGTTGAACTCCTCGACCTACTGATCTAATATCCCTGGATAGCTCTCCTGCTTGTATGTATACTTCAGTTACCTGACGATAACTATCTGTGTCGTCGATCTCGTAAGAAGCTAAGAAACAAGTAACGGCGGTTTCTGTATCAATCTGAGAAGTGATAGTAGTAGTGCCTACGGTCTTTTGAAAATCTGTTCCAGCCTGCGCAATACTAGTTCTTGTTACTCGCCTTAGACCATTTAATTCAAAATCAATGGTATCATCCTTTACCTGAACAAAACTAGAACCAAGAGTTTCGTAGGTGAATTGAACTGTGTAGCTATCCGTGCCTCCACTTGTTTGAACGTCAGTAAGACGCATGTCGGAGTACGCTGCGCCTGTTCTTGCCGAAATCCCATCTACTGACATTTCAGCACTTTGCAGGCTACCGTAGTCCGCAAATATTCTGGATTTATTCGCGTTGTACCAATCCTCCCTTGGGTTCAAGGGGGTAGCATTGAATACTAAACGAAAACGATCATTCTGCAGTTTTTCTACGGAGGGTGCTGATATTAACTTCAGCCGATTTGTTCTGTGCGAAATAGACATACTGTATTATATTATGGTTCTCGCATGGTTCTGTTGAAGAAGCTTTTGTAGGCTCTTTCAGTTTCAGGGGACACGGGTTTACCCTTGAAGCCCTTTCCGCTGGCAAACTCTAAAATCTCTTTCAGCAACTGATCCGTATCTTTGTCACTTGCCTTTTTACCCTTCTGACCTAGAAGAATTTTTTCTTCTTCTTTGAAGTTAAGCTCTAACTGCTTGCCCTTGCTTCTACCCGAACCCGAAGAACCTCCCGACAATATTGGTTTAGCTTTATCGGTAACCTTAGCCAGTTGATCTAGGCCAATACCAACAGCCTTCTTCTTCATTAGTCTATGTCTTTTCTTTTATATTTTTTTATAAAATCGTCAGCACTTGCAAAAAAATCATCAGCAATAGATTTCATGCTTTCTATTTGAGGACTTTTGGGGACTTTTTTGATTGAAGATTTTCCTTTCTTCGAAGTCTCCTTTGAAGTATATTTTAAAAACTCTTCTATTGCTTTTCTTTTCATTACTTCAGGTTTTGTCTACCGAATGCCCTCTTTGCGGAGTCATCCATTCTGTCTAGTGGACTTTGAGGTTTCATACCAGTGATTCTACCTACTTCCTCCCTGCGCATTTGACCAGGGGTCGGACGAGGTCGCATCATCTTCTTCATGCCCTCAACGCCGTACTCAACTAGACCCTGTATAGCTTTTTTTCTCGGGTTCATTATTTTTTTCCTTTCATGTACTTTCTGTAAGCAGCGGCTGCTTTTCCGCTTAGGCGATTAATTTGAGATCTAGTCATTTTTGCGTAAGGGTTCTTCTCAGCTTTCTTTTGAGCTTTTTCTCGCTTTTCTTGAAGTTTTAACCCCTTAACGGAGGGTGGTTTGACCTTTTTAATGCTTCCGTCACGATTGCGAATGATTGAACCTCCAACATGAACCTTTAGCTTCCCTTTGTTTTGTCCAGGCTTAGTGCCCTTCACCTTTGGAACAGTGGTTAGCTTATTGCCCTTGCCATCGCGAGTAGGATCTAACTTCTTCGTTTTAGTTATAGTTGGCTTCTCGGGTCCGAGGGGTTTCTTGGGCTTGGTTTTAGCAGGAGTTGTAGCTTTTTTGTAAGATTCCATTAAAGCACCAGCATTGAATGTTTTTCCCTTGGTCTGTGTTTTTGCTGCAGGCTTGTTTGTTGCAGTCTTCTTTGTTGCAGGCTTGTTTGTTTTTGTGTTCTGATTTCTTTTCTTAGACTGGACGCGACTAGCAGCAACGCCGCCGCCAACTGCAGTCGCTCCAGTTCCAGCTGCAGTGCCTTTGTAAATATTTTTAGCAGTCTTTTGAGCTCCCCTTCTAATCCGATTGCGAGCTGCTCTAGCCCTTGGATTTGATGGATTAACTCCAGCCTTAAGCTCTCTGCCTCTTGCAATCTTATCAACAAGTTTTTTATTTACCCTTTTCGCGGTTTCTACTATTAGTTTTCTCATGATTATTTAATTTCCTTGCGCTTGAATTTTTTAGATTCTAGTTTTTTTGCTTGTTGAAAACCTTGCTCTAGAAGAGGTTGCTTTTCTTTTCCGTAGACCAAACTCCAGTCCTTAGCAGGGATTTGGGGACTACGCATACGTTGAGCATTATAGCTAGATTGCGTAAGATGGTCAATTGCCTTTCTTATGTCGGTCTCCTTTAGAACCTCTTTTATTATTTTTTTCTTCATTATTTAAATTTAACATTTCCATCTGCGAAGGGCAAGAGCTTTCCTGGTTGGTCTACCCTTAGAATCCCGCATTGGACCTTTTACACCCTTCATTCTAGCACAAAAACTCCGTCTACGAGCTGCTCTTTTACCTTTGGGGTTTTTCTCGGTAACGGGGGGTTTTAAGTTGGCTCCAGTCTTGCGCTTGAAGTAAGCGCGACCAGCAGCAGTAAGCCCTCCTTTTTT
>CEPH01019556.1_pt1 | contig 10867 bp, 24 predicted proteins | sample 530571 | NCBI WGS metagenome assembly CEPH01 (sample SAMEA2620413, study PRJEB7988) | marine metagenome | biome: marine biome (ENVO:00000447); feature: surface water layer (ENVO:00002042); material: "saline water (ENVO:00002010), including plankton (ENVO:xxxxxxxx)" | depth 5 m | reverse complement strand
GTATCATTATGTTCTACAATGTTATCTAATCTTTTCTTTGCAGCTTCTACGATATGTTTTAGGTTTTCTTTTGTAATGGATAAATCTTTATCCTCTGTTATATATTCAAACGCCATGTCTATTGCATAATTATATTTATTCACAATCACCCTCGCATTCACTTATGGGTAAATCACATTCATGACACATGCATTCACCTTCCTCTTCAAATATACATTCACCATTTTTAAATGTAACGGTTCCAGCAAAGCCCATACCTGGCTCTTCAAATTTAGTTTCTATTTCTACGTCCTTATATTTTTCTGAAACATTTTGTGCAAACTCTAATGGTGGTCCCCATGCTGTATCGCAATAAACTTGAAAGGACATATATTTATTTCCTTCATCTTCCCAGTTATCTAAGATTTCTGGAGTGGCTTCTACATCCCACTTAGTTCCCCATAATTCATTTTGTTTTGAATACCCGCCCACATCCGCGTGCATACCCATGAGTGTGCGTGCTTCACATGCGCGATTATCATCGTAAGGAAATCTTCTATATTCTTCTGGAATAGGTACTAATGAATGAAAGCAGAAATCATAAATAGGTCCATTTGATTCTGCCGCTTGAGAGAAAAGAGATTTTATTCTAATGTCTTCAAATGCTCCCCAATCTTTATCGTGGGGAATATCATTGTAATTGGCATGAGGCCCTTTACAATCTTTAAGAATTTTTTTAATTGTTTTTTCTGGACCACTAAATGTGATTCTATTGTCGCACCAATTAGGCATATTAACATTCCTCTTTATTATAAACTGCGGACGCATGTAAGTATGCAATACATGAAAGTGTAATCTTATTTATCTCATCCGACTTACCAAATGTATCATACACTTTTTTAATTATTTCACTTGTAGGGTTTCCACGCGCCCATGCAGATTTTATATAAAACTCTATTGCTTTAGGTGAACCAGCAATCATTCTGTTACTTCTTCAATCTTTTCTTTTGTTTTCTCAAATGCCCTTTGAGAATCTTCTTTTGCATCATTAACTAGATAACGTCTGATTTTGTTTGCGCCCTCTGATGCTGTTTTGCCTACATCATCTAAGGTTACTTCACCTACAGTATTTTTGTTTTGCTGACTTGCGACATAAGCCACACCAACAAAGGCAATCAGGGCGACAATAATAAACTTGAAAATAAAATTCATTTGATACTCCATTTCTCATCTCTGGAAAATATTGAAATTGATAAAGAACTTTCTTTACTTTCTTCTTTATCTATCTTACCATTACGTGACAACATTCTAGCTCTTGCATTAGACTGAATTAAATCTTTTCTTGAAGCTGACCTAACCCTTCTAATTTCGCCACCATTAGCCAAGAATTGTTCGATTGCTTTTTCTGTTTCTGAATTGTCTTTGATAGAGAAGATACTCATTTTATTTACCCCTTAGTTAAAGATTGAGATTGACAGCTTGTGAGACTTTTTTGTAGACTTTTTTGTAGACTTCTTTTCTTGTTTTTCTTCAGGAAAGAAAAGACTCTCAGGATGACCTTGACTAATTGCTTCTTTAGTCAGGATAGGAAAGGCTGATGATTTAACTGTAATAAAATTTCCACAAAATATATTATCTAATTGTTCCCCCTGTTTTATTCCTACCCAATGACCTTGATTATTAGTCCTGCGATATGAATAAAGATTAGTTTTGTAATAAATATCAATCATTAAATCTTTCCTTTGATTAGGGTTGACGCAATTCTGGCTACCCTGCTATGAGAAGAGTATTTTTTTTCTTATATTTATTTTTTTAAAAGTCAATAATAATTTTGTAAAACTTTTGCAGCTTGCGTATCGCTTTATACTTTACAGTATTTGTGTAATTAAAATTTGTAAAACTTTTGCGCGGCACCCGAAATAAAACTAGTCAGAAAAATAATAAGTTCTCCTAATTAGGCGAGAGGCAATGACGCCCCTCGAAAATACCTCGCGGGAACAAAGAGGCGAGATAAAAAAAAGGAGATATATTATGTCTATTTCAATCTTCAACAATAGCCGAGTTCTTTCTGCTACTGAGATTGCCAAAGAAACCTTGAGTTTCATCATTGATGATAATGGTAACTTGGCGGTTAGTTTCGCAACTAATAAGGGGAAAGGTACTGGGGCGCAGGTTATCCCTGTTGAGCAATTCTCTGATTATATTGATGCTTTAATTGAGCTTCGTGATAATGGCATTAATGAAAAGGTTGAGGAAGAACTTTCTCCAGCCGAAATGGTTAAGGCTACTGCTCTTAATAGAGATGGCGTGATTAGCTTTAGGGTTAAAAGCGGCAAGGGTGCCAAACCTGCCAGGATTCCGACCGACCAATTTTCTGAGGTTGTAAATCTTTTGGAGGGTGCTAGGGAAACCATTTTAGAAAAGGCTGAAGAAGTTTTGGAAAAGATGGATCATTAAACTCTTAATGCTCGGCGGGTAGCATTAAAAGTTACTCCGCCGAGCTGGGAACTTTTAACCACCAAAATCTTTTATTAGAATTTAATTAAAAAATATTGGCTTAAAACGTTGTCGACTGCAGAGCTGATTATTCTAAAAAGGTATTTTAATAATTAAAAAGAGATGAGTCATTTTATTTGGCCCATCTCTTTTTTTTATTTAAAGTGTAAAACTTTTGCGGAAAGTTCTGAGAGAAATTATCGGTAAAGTCAAGATTTTTTTTGTAAAACTTTTGCGAAAGTTTATTACGAACAACCAGAACATGCGGTACATGAGCAGCAAGCGCAACAGTCGGTGCAGCATTCGGGAGCGCAGCAACATGCTGTGCTAAATAGATTTAATAATTTTTTAAAGAAAGCTTTCATATCAACTCCTAAAGTATCGTTGTATTATATTATACTTTATTAGTAAAACTTTTGCGCAGCGGGAGCCGCGCAGCAGACTACTGCTCTTTGGGCTTTAGCTGAATGGTGGGATTTTGCAGACTCTTTTCTCTAAAATCTTTTCCGTTAATATAATTATTATATTGCCTTTTAGAGCTAAGTCTATTTACATTAACTGAATAATCTCTAATTCTTGTTATACTTCCATTAAACTTAAACATATCTTCTTCATCCTGTTCAATTTTTAACCCCCTAATTAGGGCTTCCCAAAATGTTATCATCTTAGTTGCTCTTATAAACCATCTTGCTGATATCTGATTCGCTATTTTCTTTTGCAGAATAAACCAAATCATTTACAAACATATCACTACCATAATTTTCTTTATATATCATATTCTCAGTCTGAATATTATTATCTACAGTTGGTAGCTCTGCTTTCTTTACTTCAACAATATCAGCTCCAATAAAATCAACACATCCTGCAGCTAATAATAATATTATAAATAATGCTTTATGCACTGTTCTCTCCTAATAAACAAAAAGGGACTAGAATAATCTAGTCCCCAAAGTTAATAAATCAACCATGTTGAGTTTATTAGTAGGTTTAAATAATATTATTTATTATTCTTAAACCAATCTGTAATTTCATTATATTCTTCGCGAGTTAAAAGATCTTTTTCCTCTGTATGCCCAGCATATTTTTGCCTAGGCATCCTATACCATTTTCCTGGTTCTTCTTCAGAGTATTCATCCCTAATAACTCCAAAGACCCAAGATTGCAATTTTTGCATATTATATGGACAATTTAATTCTTTATGCATTATATTTAAAGATCTAGCCTGAGTAACACCTCTGGACCAATAACTATAATCATCACTGTAAGCATAGTACCAATCATGTCCTCTTAATGCCTTTTCAAAGTTATCCACTTTTATTCTCCTTTTTGACTGAGATTATTTCCCAGTTATGTCCCTTGTGATTTCTGATAGAATAGGCTTTAGATGCTGCTTCTGGAAATGATAAACTTTTAAAACTTTCATTATAAGATATATCTTTATTTTTTAAAGTAATTAAATAATAATTCATAAAGTAATTCCCTTGTGATAAAAGTATTCACCATCAATCTTTAAATAAGAATCAGTTTCGGAGCAAATATGAGCTTCAAATATATCTTCTGGAAGATATATCTTTTTAGTTTGACTAGTCCCAGGTCTAATTGGCGTTTCCCACTCGTCTAGAAAATCCGTTTCAAACAGCTCAGTTAATTTTCCAGGTAAATCTCCTAAGTGTTCATAATAGTATTCTATACTATCAATGCCCTCCCACCATTTAATTAACTCTTCTTTACTCATATCAAGATTCCAAAGCCAGAACCTAGATTTGTAATCCTCATCCAATAGGACGGAAATCAATTTTTTTATCCTTTCACATTTAGTGCGTACGCACGCGCATAAAGTATGCGTAAAGTGCGCGCGCGCGTGTATAACAATGGCGGAGAGAGAGGGATTTGAACCCCCGGTGCGTTTCCACACGCTGGTTTTCAAGACCAGTGCAATAAGCCAGACTCTGCCACCTCTCCTTATAGGCTATTATACGCACGCGCACATTTTATGTCAATCAGTTAGGGTAATACTTTTTATAATTTTCAATTTGTCTTTCAATAGAATGCATTGGAACATCGTGAATATTTCTATTGAATGCTGTTTCTGCATCAATAATCGGCATCCAAAAATGCTGAACTCTATATTCCATAGAATTTGCAACATCAACATAGGGTTGCCAATGTTCTGGAAAGATATTTGTATTGTCAACTATAACAAGTTCAATATTATTTTTTAAAGAACTTTTAAAATTTTCTTGATTTAATTCATGATATTCTGATAGTTTATTATGATCAAACTTATAAACTCCATCCTCAACAAACAGGCTATCCGTCGAATGAATGGCATGAGTTAAATTAGAATTATCTTTTGAATGTTTCTCAATAAATTTTTCTGCTGTGGTTGATTTTCCTGAGCCAGAAATTCCATGCATAATGATAACGAGTTTCATTATCAAACTCCTAATAGTATTTAACAATAATTTTATGTAATTTATTAAATATACTTATGTTTGGTATTGTCGATGGACGCACGACCCCTCATGCACCTATGAGATATAAAAAAAAATATTCATAAAAACTTTATAAAAAAGTCAAGAATAATTTTGTAAAACTTTTGCGGAGATAATTGTAAAACTTTTGCGCGGGGGTCGCAAGTTTTTTGTAAAACTTTTGCGCGCGCATAAAAAAAAGTGGGTCGAGGTAAAGCCCCCGACCCACATAATGCCCTCGTGCAAGGGGAGGGAAGAGCATCACACAAGGGCTAAACCCCTAGTTAGCTGCTCTTTCCGCCTGTATACGCTCGATTATCTCATTTACTTGTCTCAATAAGGATTCTTTATTGCCCTTTAGACCTAGATGCTTGCGTGCAAGCGTAGTACCCTGGGGTAGCTTGCTGGACAACTTAAACCCTCTCATCTGACAATCAAGCGCCTGTTTTATCATTAACAATCTATAAAAGTCAATCCCTGCACCAGTAAGCACCGTACATCCATCGGTGGTTTCAACGCCCTTATTTACGTCGGAACCATTTAGGCTGGCGAGTTTACTCATTGAAACGCTCCATGCTTACGTGTGTGAATAGGCGGGCTACGTCTTCTGGAACGTAGCCCACCGGAATTATTGACTTATAGATTCTCTCCAAGATTTGCAGCATTTAGCTGAGAGCGCATCGATTCAGCAGCAGCATCCACCCGCTCGATTACACTGTCTAACAAGCCGTGAATTTCTCCTAGCTCGGATGCGGGAATCTTGGCGGGCTTTGCACCCTTGCCACCCTTGACTCGAAAACATACTCGACCATCAGAATCCATCCTGGCGGTACGAGAAACAGTCTCAGCAGCCGTCCAGTTTTCTTCCTCGGCTTCTGGGATTCCTGCGGTGGCAAGCTCGCCAATAGCCTCTACATAATCTCGATACTCATCGACTGGAACAAGCTGTGCGCCCGTTCCCTTGCCCTTGTTGAAGGCAATCTTTACGCAAATTTCGCCCGATTCATCGTCATAGACAACATCAAAATTATTTGCTACAATTTGAGCCGTTGACAAGGTTTTAGGCCCACCAAAAATTGAAATGCTCATGGCATCCCCTTTCAATTTCAACCCGACAAAATATCGAGTGTGGTTTGTGGGGCAACATGCCCCGTGATAGTTTGGGCAAAATGCCCATCGGTTACACCCCATTGGGAGAACTTATTATTTTTCTGACTAATTTTCTTAGATTTATTGTAAAACTTTTGCAAAAATACAAATAAAAAAATATCTTGGAAGTCAAGGATTTTAATCGTCAAACTTTTGCGAGCCATCGTAAATAAAAACTAGTTAGAAAAATAATAAGTTCTCCTAATAAGGTGAGACATGAAGGAGGTTCATTATGAAAGGTAAGTCTAAAGAAATTGAAGCAATGCTCGAAAAACTTTCAACTCGATTTTCCATCCCTCGTTCTAGTGCAGAGCGAGATAACAAGTGTGTAACTTGCGGTGGTGACGCCACAGTATTTAGGGATGAGGTATCAAAGAAGGAATACCAAATTTCTAAAATGTGTCAGACCTGCCAGGATAGTGTTTTTGGGTAATAGAAAAATGTAAAACTTTTGCAAAGTGCATAAAGTTAGTCAGAAAAATATTAAGTTCTCCTAATTGAGTGAGACATAAAGGAGTTAATCGTGGGACTTGACCAATACGGATTCGCCAGAAAATCAGGACAGAAAGATATTGAAATTATGTATTGGAGAAAACACGCCAACCTCGAAGGATGGATGGCGGGACTTTACAAGGAACGTGGCGGGAAGAAAGAGTTTAACTGCGTTGAATTAAAGTTGACTGAGGGCAATCTCAATGCGTTGGAAATGAATGTAGAAAACCTTAAAAAATCTGAGGGATTTTTCTGGGGAGAATCCACCGAAGGCGATACCCTTGATACAAAACAGTTTATCCAAAAAGCAAGGGAATATATTAAAAAAGGTTATGAAATAATTTACACCTCATGGTGGTAAACTGTAAAACTTTTGCGGAGGGCAAAATGAAAAAGCAACCTACTATTGGTCACTATGAATATCACTCAATGTTTCATATTGGGGAAAAAGAATATGATGTTTATTCTGTTTACCATGATAGGGAAGTTCCAGAGTTCTTCGATATATTCGATAGGAATGGAGAACATCTAAATCAGGGCAGCCCTATCTATGCCGAAGACCCAGAGTACGGACCAACCTTAGACCAACTCATCAAATTCACCCAATAATTGTAAAACTTTTGCGGAGCATACAAAGTGGAATACTGGCACCAAGTGGGAAAAGACCTAATCTGGTCACCTCGATTTACAATCAAGATTTTTTATCGTCATAGTGATGAAAGTCTGGCAGACCTTTACCCCGAAGATAGCCCAGAAGAATTAAAAGAAAAGTATGACCAACTTGAAAGGCATGATAGCTCTTTGTTTGATGTAAGATTAAGTTATATCTATCGCAACAAATTTACCTTCTCAGAAATTTGTCGATACAATTATCACTATGATGGATTCCCCGAAGACGTTATTTCAAATGGGCTCGATGGAGAGATTGAATCAATGATGGCTGAGGGAATGAGAGAAGCGATGGCAACAGCAAATATTTTGCTTGACAATTTAAAAGGCGACTTTGAAAACGATTCGTAAAACTTTTGCGAAAAACTGCTATTTTATCCCACTGCTATAATAGTGGTGGGATAATGAGCAAAAAATTAAAGGATATAAAAAAGAAATTAAAAGAAGGTCAAGACTTTTATTTTGATAAAGAAACTGGTTATAAAATTTTTACAGAAAGATTTTTAAAAAAAAGGGGTTACTGCTGTGGATCAGGCTGTCGCCATTGCCCCTATTAAATAAAACCATCAATCTTTCTACTGAATGGTGGCGATGGAACAAATCGATAATCGACGGTTAACTCTTCACCCTCTCTAACCTCTTTGATTGTAGCACACCAGTATTGATTGCCAGCCCTTTTGAGAACTTTGCAGTTTCCATTTTTTTCATGATTTAAAAAACAGCCCAACTCAGTTTTATTCATTGGAGGTGATTGGGCAACTAAGCCCAGCATAAAGCCCTTTGGAATTTTCTTAATTGCTATTACTCCATCGCCATGAATATCAGATGGCGCAATCTTCCAAGGCTGATTCTGCTTTGCTAATCTTAGCATTCTATAATTTTTATTACAAGCTATTTTCCTCATATTTTAAGCTACTTAATTAGTAGCTCTTGATGAGGTTTATTAAGGCTCATTTCATTCGCCCCTCACCCCCTACCCCCTCTCCATTTTTTACCTCCTTGTCAAAATAAATTCTCGAAAAAAAATAAGATATTTTTTATTGTAAAACTTTTGCGGAATCGGGTATTATTTATCTGTAGAATAAAAATGAGTTTGGGGCGAGCTAGTGGGGTTCAATAATATTTTACCTCCTTAATTATTGACGGTCGTTTCTCCTTGCGATTCGGTTCTGCTCCATTAGTGAAATGCAAAGGGATTTTGTGTTGCCCATTGCGATTCATGCCCCAGGCTCTTTTTTATTCTATACTTTAAATAATTGTGGTGGCAGGTGAAATCCCTGACCCTTAGTTTAAACCCCTTATGGGAGGGAAGCACGGATAGTTAAACCCCTGACTGCCTTGACAGTGCGCCACTTTTATTTTATACTTTGTATTGCTATCTTTATAATTCTAGCATTACACAATCTAGAAGCCAACTCATGATTTAGTTCTGGTGCTATAAATGATTCTTTGATCAAAAGTTCCGCCAAAATCTTTTCGGCAGATGCTTCGCACGGAAACACGTACGCCCATTTTAAATCAAGTATCCGACCCCACCTTGCTGGACTATCGGGGTCTTTGCTGATATCGTGCAGTGTTATGTAGCAGCTGTATCCGGGGAAGGTTTTTGAGTCTAACTCTATTATATATCCATTTTTCATACACTATATGAATGAATATAAGCATATTGCAAAAGTTTTACGCACGCATAAAAAAATAGAGTGAGGCCCCGTTAACGAGACCACGGTTTTATTTGTCGACGAAACTATCGTGCGTAAGCCTCACTCTATAAAATTTTTAAGCTGATAATAATGACTTACCATAACTTGGCTCTAAAGCATTTTTCAACTTCTTCCTGGCTCTATGTAGTCTAGTTTTGATAGCTGGTATCGAAGAATCTTTATCAGCATTATTTATCTCCCTTAGGTTCATTCCTTCATATGCCCACATGCGTATAATCTGTGCGTATTTTTCTGGTAACTCACATATTGCTTTTTCAATGTCTTCAAACATCTGTGCTTGCATACAAGCTTTATCCGGCAGTGCAGGAATATAGTTTGAATTATCAGCTATTGACTTTTCAACTTCAGCTTGATTATCTTCAATCTTCAGCGCGCCTTTTCTTTTTATCGTACGTAAACGCATACGAATACAATTACTAGCAACAGTGTATAGCCATGTACTAAATCTAGATTCTCCACGAAAGGTTTCTAGTCGCGTGTATGCGCGAATTATAGACTCTTGAACTATATCATCTGCTTCATCGGGATCTTTCATTGCCTTGAGGGCTCGCCAGTAGATCCTATCTCTCAAAGGAGACACCAGCTTTTTAAATGCAATTTCATCTCCTGTGCGCGCACGTTCAACCAGCAATGTTTCTTCTTCTTTTTTCATACCTATCTCCCTTATTTTGTATATAGCAAATTGTACCCCAGGCATGATAAACATTCTAGGTTTTTAATGCATTTCTTTGCAGCCAGGATTTTTTTCAAGCATATTTAAAAACATATCAGCTGCGTTATCCATTGTTAGTATTAGCCAAATTGAGTCAGCTTCTTTTTTGGAAAAATTGCTGTAAACATAATGCTTGCACCATTTGGCGCAAAGCCCATCTTCAGAATTCTCGTCAAGGTATAATCTTGCAAAATCTGATAATCTTCTATTCATCTTAGGTCTCCCGCAAAAGTTTTACAATTAACAATAACCGATTGGCTCGCCAGCATCGTTGTAAGATATGGAATCATAGCGACTATCATATCGCTTATCATCCCAATCATTATTAGAGCCACCATGCATATAATCCTCATAATCCCTAGCGGCTATGCTTTCACAATGACTTTCATACTCTTCATCGGTGAAATCTGCTCCATTATCATCCCGCTTACATACTGGACAATATTCTGCATCATGCTCTATAATTTGACAATCATCATTATTGCATTTCATAATAAATCTCCCTAATAAACTCAACCGTCATTCGCTACACCCTATTAGGAGAACTTATTATTTTTCTGACTAGTTTAAAATGGAGGGTGTAAAACTTTTGCTTAAAGGGGTTAGGTATTTTAGGTTAGCAAAAAGTCAAGAGGAGAATTGTAAAACTTTTGCGGAGGCTACCGCCCCGCATCTGGCTTGCATCTTTCATAGCACATTTCGTAAACATAATAGTTACAGACTTCGCCACAGCCAGAATCAGACTCATCGCAAAACATTTCTCTATCATCTTCGCAATAAATGATTTTTTCGCAATTTGGTAGTTCTTCAAGTGGGCAGCCATAAAGGAATGGTATTATTGTCAATAGTGTTATAAGAGTTCTCAAATTGCTATCCCTTCAGCATACTCTAACTCATCAATATAATCCCAAGTTACAAATGGGGTTTTTCGTTCTGCGCTCAATCTGGGTCTATCCCAAAAAACATCAACTACAGCCAAATCAGAATCTATCCTATATGGCATGCTGATAACTATTCCAGTTATCCCCTGATTATGTAGTTTTTCATGGGGGAATTTTTTATATCGTACCAAGTAACCAAATTTCATTGCTGGCTCCGGCAAAAGTTTTACAAAAATTGGAGCGTGTAGTGAGAATCGAACTCACATCATCAGCTTGGAAGGCTGAGGTAATAGC
>CEPH01049509.1_pt1 | contig 10884 bp, 33 predicted proteins | sample 530571 | NCBI WGS metagenome assembly CEPH01 (sample SAMEA2620413, study PRJEB7988) | marine metagenome | biome: marine biome (ENVO:00000447); feature: surface water layer (ENVO:00002042); material: "saline water (ENVO:00002010), including plankton (ENVO:xxxxxxxx)" | depth 5 m | reverse complement strand
AAAAGACGAATAAAAAACAATTTTTCACATGCAGACGGTGAAGTAGACGAAGATATTGAAACAAGGTTAGCAGAAAAACAAAAATTTCGCTTATTGAAAGGTGTAGTTTTAGCTCCTTTTATGGTTTATACTGGTTATAATTATAATTTACCTCCATTATTTAGATATGCATTGATAGGAGGAGGAATATTTTTAGGTGTTACAGAATTGAAATATTTATTGATTAATAGAAAACTTAATAAATCTTGATGGTAGATTTACAAACAATAATAAAATCTGTTCTATTAAAAGGATACATGGTATTTGAAAATGATTCAAAACCATTTAACCTAAATATTGTTGGTGTTAGATCATCTAATATTGAAGTAAATAAGTTTAACGACAGTATATTTCTTTTTTGGAAATATGAAGGATTTTGGAATTTTTTTAGATTTCAAGCTACTACATTAGCTGGATTAACTTATTTACAAAAACCAATCAATCCAAAAGGGTGTGCAATATTAAAACCAAACCAATACAGAGGAGTTTGGGAAATAGGAGGGCATGGTAAATCAAAATATACCGCATTAGTGCAAAGATTAGGTGAAGTAGAAGTTTACAGAGATAATGATGAAGATAAAGAATACGATTTAATTGAAGGAAAAACGGAAAAAGGATATTTTGGTATAAATATTCATAGAGCTTCATTAAATGGCGAAAGAGATAATGTAGATTTTTGGTCTGCTGGTTGTCAAGTAATTCAAAATCCAGATGAATATGACTTATTTATCAAAATATGCGAAGCTTCTTCAAAACATTGGGAGAATAGCTTCTCTTACACATTATTAAATGAATCAGATTTGAGATGGACATAAACGGAATAGATAAAAAAACATTAGCTAAGTTTGGTATAACTGCTGGTTTAGTTTTAGTATTAGCAGTGGCTTATTATACTACAGGCATTTATAAGCATTATAAACAAATAAAAAAAATAGACGAATGATTTTACCAGTCAGACTTGTACGATGGTCAGATGCGATCAATAGTCAAAATATAAGTTTGATTGAAAATGTGTATAGTGAAAAAGCAATACTATTACCTACATTATCGGATGAAATAAAAGTAGGTTATAACAAGATTATACCTTATTTCAGAGGTCTATTTAAAAAGAAAAATTTAAAAGTAGATTTTGAAGAAATTAAAATACAAACTGTAGGAAACGTGCATTTATTTAGTGGAAATTACATTTTTAGTTTTGATAATTTACTAAGTATGAGGCAAAATGTTCCAGCACGTTATGTTTTTGTTTTTAACGGAAATAAAATTATTAATCATCAATCATCAATAAGACATAAATTTTAAAATGAAATTACCAATATCATTCGATCAATTTAAAAAAAATCCAATAAAAGCAATATTGTTTTTGTGTTTGACTGCGGTTATGTTTTTGTATTTTGAAAATAGGGTAAATTACACGAAACAAATAGAAAGATGTGAAAATCAATATAAGACGTGTGATGTTAAAATTGAAAAATTAGAAAGAAAAGTAGAAGTTTTAGAAATAGCACTAAGGAATTGTGATAGTACTTTAGCAACTGCGAGTACAAGATTAACAGTTTTAAATGAATTAGGATTAATACCAAATTGATATGAATAAAAAATTTAGAAATACATTAATAATATCTGGATCAGTCATAACATTAAGTGTTCTTGCTTATTTTTTGTTTTTTAAAGATAAAAACAAGGATAAAGACAATCAAAATGGTGATGGTGTAGATCGTGATGAATATGGTATGCCTATAGTATCAGTAGAAGTTCCATTTCCACTTAAAAAAGGACGTAAAGGTCCAGCAGTAAGAAAATTACAAAAATTTTTAAATGATACTGGTAGTCATAATTTGACTGTAGATGGTGATTTTGGTACACTTACAGAAAATGCAGTAAAAACCGAACAAACACCTTTCAATGTTTTTAAACAAAGCTTTCCAGATGCAGTATTTGGACAAGTAACAAAAGATTATTATGATTTATTTATAAGAAATTTTTATTAACATGAAAAGATTATTATTTATATTATTTATTGTTTCAAGTTGTGCTGGTGAAGGTAATTTTCCAGATGATGATTTTTTAGTTGAAAGTGATTCATCAACTATATATTTAGTACAACATTTAGACAGTATTAGAAATGTTATCGTACCAGAAATCGAAGAAAGTAAGTCTACAGAAAAAATTGTAAAAAACACTATAAAAAGTGAAAAAAAGCTTAAAAAAGAGCTAAAAACAGTAAAAAAAGAGCTAAAAACCACAAAAAAACAATTAGTAAAAGCACAAAAAGAAGTAGCAAAACTTCAAAAAATTGCTGGTAAAAGAAATTTGATACAAAAAGTACTAAATAAAGAAGTTGATAGTATAGAAGTAGAAGTTACAGAACAAAAATAAATGGGAATATCTTTAACATTAGCACAGGGTAATCAAGCACTATTTGATAAGTGTCAACATGAGTTGGCTAAAAAATACTATAATGGTGATGTGATAAAATGTTTTAGAGAAATTAGAAGGTCCTCTGGATTAGGACAATTTGATCAAGATTCACTAATAGATGTAGATGGTGAATCTTTGAGTTGGTCTTTTGCTGATGGTGATACTAATAAAAAAGTACAGTTTACAGATAAAAAAATAGCTTTTGCGATTGCAATAATTGGTTTTATCGTATTTATACAATTTATAAAATGACTATAGCTGGGTATATAACAGATAAAAATGGTGAACCTTTAGTTGGTGCAAATGCTTATGTTTCGGATGCAAGTGGTCGACCATTGAATGTTGGAGGAAGTGGAACAAACTTGAATGGTCAATTTGATTTCCAAGCAGATAGTCCAGAATATATTAGTGCTTCTTACATAGGTTATGAAACACAAACTCTTAGAGTAATAAATAAGAGTAGTACAGAATTACAAAGTTTAAATTTTAGACTTATCGATAAATCATATGATTTAGATGAATATGAAGTAGTGGCAAAAAAAGAAAAAAAGATTTTACCTTACGTTTTAGGTGGAGTAGGTCTTTTAGGTCTTTGTTTTGTTGTAATAAAAATATTGAAATGATGGATAAAAAACAATTAGCAATAATATGTTTTGGAGTATTGGTTACAGGTATATATCTGTATCACCAAGTAAAAGAAAAACCAAAAAATAAATAAATAAAAAATAAATAATATGTTTGATTTAAAAAACCCAAATACCTTTTTAGGAGGTCAGAACGTCCATAATTTATTAATATTAGCTGCATTAGGTTATATTATATATAATCAAATGGAAATGCAAAAAAAAGCTAAAGCGTTAGATGAAGATATGGCTGAATTTTCAAATTTTTTTAGAAGAAGAAGAAAAAGAATGAGAAGTGCATATGGAGGAAGAAAACCATTAGCTGATGCAACTGTAATTGATATGAGTAATCCTTGATCAATAAAAAAAATGTAAAAAATGAAAAAAGATAGAACAGTTTTGTATGGTGCATTAGCTTTAATAGGAGTTTATGTATTCATACAATATCAAAAAAATAAAGAAAAAGAATCAGATTCGTCATCATTTAGTAATGCTAAAGGGAGAAGAAGAAAATTAGAAAGAGCTGGAATATGTGGTCCACCTAAAGTATATTGCCCAAGAAAACAAAAATGTAGTTTACCTATATTTTGTAGGGATTATGATGAATTACCAGACTATATGTAATTAATTTTTGAATTATGAATAAAGATACTCAATTTACATTAGTTACTGTTGGAGTATTAGCAGTTGCTTATTTTTATCTAAGAAGACAAAGGAACGGTTCATCAAATACTGATGAAACTAACGAAACGTTTAGTAATGCATCTTATTGTACTTCCTCAGATTTATCAACCTTACAGAGTGTGTGTGATTCAGATGCTGGACCAGATGAAACTGCAACAATAGTAGCTTGTAGAAGAAAAAGAAGCGGAAAAATTATTGGCACTTGTAGGTATGATGATGCTGATGGTGGTGTACGTTTTTCAGATGTAGATACAAGTAGGGGTAAAAGAGAAAATAGAAATGTAGCATCTTCATTTAGTGGTAGATATAATTAAAAACAAATAAAAATGGCAAAAAAAATGAATGATTTTATGAAAGCGAAAGAAAAAGCTCGTAAAAGTGGAGCTTCATCGTTTTCATATAAAGGAAAAAAATATAAAAAGAAAAAAACCAAAACTGGAATGGTGATTTATAAGCGTGGGTAGTATTTCTGATTTTACATATAGTAGTAATAGTTACAGTAAAAGTAGCGACCAAAATCCAATAGCTATTATTTCTGGCTTATGTTTTGGTACTTTTTCTTCCTCTACAGGAATTTCTATTGATGGAGCAAGTGGTATAATTGATCTTGCTAATTCTGATATAGGCACGTATGATGTTAAATATGAAGTCCAATCAAGAGGTTCTGTTGAAACATGTACGGTTACTGTTGATATAAATGCATAATTTTGATTCTAAAAATAAATAAAATGGAACAAGAGTGGCTTTTAGCGATAATAGGTGCATTAGGTGTAAAGGAAATTTGGGTTATAATCAAGAAGCGCATGGATATAAATGCGAAAAAAGATGAAAGAGAAGGAGCAGTAACTTTATCTCAGATTGACGAATTAAATAAAAAAATAGATGAGTGTCAATCTAAAATATCAGAATTGATTGAGGAAAACACTACTCTAAAAGTTAAATTGGCGAGAATGGAAGAAAGATTATTACTACATGCTAAAAATAAAGTAAAAAGAAAAAAAGATGATTCCTTATAAAACAATAACAAGAAAAGACCTCGATCAAGACAGTTTTGAGAAATATGTAACTAACGAAGATTACAGACTACCAGATTATATGGGAGGTGGTTTATTTCCAAAAGACAGTGAATTTTATGGTCATAAAGGAGTTGTTGAAGAATATGATAAAGATAATCAGGTTATTAATAATTATGAGGTTATCATTAAAAATGCAGACGTATATGGAGATGATCCAGCTTTAGAATTTGATCCACAAACAGGTGTAGTAGCTGGTAAATATTTTAATATTCCAATTAATGTAGTGAGTAAAGCAACAGATAAATTAGATTCAAATACTCAAGAAATCATAGAAAATCTTCAAGATCAGATAGGTAAAACAGAAACTTTTTTTGAAAAAGAAACTTATGGTTTTAAAAACTACCATTTAGTTATTTTTGGTCTAATCGTAATATTAGCAGTAAAAACAATTAAATAATGCAAGAAACAAACGAAAAAACGGAAAAAGAAACTATTGAAGAATTTACCAAAGATTTTTTGAGTAGGAAGTTAGAGGGATTTTACACACCAGATGATGTTAAAACACTCAGTCAAGAAGCTAATAACAAAGAGGATTTACAGTTAAATGATGATTTCTTTGAAAATCTCCCTTTTTATCAAGCTTTAGTAGATAGAAAAAATACTATGATGAGTGCAAGTTATAATAGAGATAACTTTTTTAAAAATCAAAAAGGTAAAGCTAAAAGAAATGTTATAATATTAGGAGTTTTGATTATAGTAGGAGTTGTATATTTTTCAAATAAAAACATCAAATGAATAAAGAGTACATAAAGATAGCTGCATTGACAGGAATAAGTTATTACCTTTTGTATAACATTTTGAGCAAAAAGCTAAACAAAACACAAACTTTACTTTCATTAGGAGCTATTGCAGTTGGTACTTTTCTTATAGACAAAAATTTTGACAAAGCAGTAACTAAAGATTTAAAATTGCCATTAGATATTTTATCTGCTCCTATTGATGTTTTAACAGACAATAAAATAACAGAAGAAAATGAGGATAATGGAAACGATCCTTATAACCCAACTATAGATAAATACTTTAAAAATTAGATATGAGTGATAAACAAAAAAAAGATTTTTCAGAAACAAAATTTGGAAAATTTATTTCTAAAGTAAAAGATATTAATATTGATGGTTCTGCTATTGGATCAGCAGTAGCTCAAGCTACAACAGGAAATTTTGTAGGTGCAATAACTTCAATTGGTAAAAGCTTAGTAGGATCAAAGCACGAAAAATCACAACAATTGATGGAAGAATTGGTAATGCATCAAGAAAGCTATTTAAAAGAATTAGAATTAGTATATAAAGACAAGGAAAGTGCAAGAGATATGCAAAAACAGGCATTATTGCAAAATGACATTTTTTCAAAGCGTTTCATATACTACTTTGCATTCGCTATATTTACATTTTCTGCTTTAGTAATAACGTTATTATTTTTTGTAGAAATACCATCAGATAATCAAAGAATTATAGATATGGCGATAGGAATTTTATTAGGTACTGGTTTAGTGGGAATTATCCAATTTTTTTACGGATCATCAAAAAGCAGTGAGGATAAAACTAATATTATAGATAAAATGAATAATAAATAATAAAAAAAAGAAAATGACAAAAAATGAAAAAATAGCAATAGGAGTAGGTGTAGCACTACTCGTATTTTACTTTGTATATAAAAGTAGACCAAAAAAGAAAATAGATGATTCTATTGAATCTCAAGATGAAGGTCCAGAACCACCTAACGATTTAAGTGTTGATGTAGATGAGGGAAAACCTATGGAAATAGATTTAGAAAAAGTAAATAACTTTGCTGGATATTCAAATGTATCTGGATTTCCATTTACTTTTAAGTTAGATAGTAGTCCACAAAACGGTACTGCTACCTTGAATAATAATTTATTAGTATATACTCCAAACACTGGTTTTGACGGTGTAGATGAAGTCTTATATTATATAGAAGATAAAGATGGTTTAAGATCATCAAATGCAAAAATTACATTTAATGTATCAAATGTTGTTTATAGTGGTCCAACTCCTCAAGATTTAATATTCCAAACAGATGAAAGTACTCCAATAACAACTCCTTTAGATGTTGATGCAAATGGAGTTATCGTTACTGGTTCAAGTCAAGGCACATCTGCTCCTACTGGTAGAGGTGGAGGAAGTTCAAGTTCTGCTCCAACAGGTGGTGGTGGAAGAAGTAATACAAATGCAGTAGATAATTTACTTGCTGGAAATACTAATAAAGGATAATAACTGAGTTAATTTATAACATTTTAGTTTGGATAGCTTTTCCATATACTTGAATTTTAGTATCTGGATAGTTGTCCACTACTTTATTAGTAGCTAATACGTTATAAGTTTTACCTTTTTTATCATCATTATAAATAATATAAGATTCATCTAAAGGAAGATATAATATTTCAAAAGGTTTACCAATTATATCTTGGAAATCTTTGATTGTAATTTTTACATCCGATATTTGTAAAGGTTTTACTGTCTGATCTGGGTTAATTATTATATTCATAATTTATGTTTTAGTATTGACAAATTGCAGTCTTTAATTGTTTTTCTAAAGAATTTGCAGTTCTATTTATTTCATTTGCTCGTTGTTTTAATGATTCGATATATTTTTTCATTTTATTTATATCTGTTTCAATATAATATCCTTTTGAGTTAGCAACCAAAAAAGGTATAAGATTATTATTTCTTATATAATTTATTAGTTTTCGTACTCTTACGTTAGAAATCTTATATCCATTCGTTTTAAGAGTATTTACGATATGATCTGACGTAACTGATCGTTCTTCACCTATTTTGCTCCTAAATCCTCTTATAAGAACAGGTAAAAGGGTTTTAAACTCATATTCAGTAAGATCATGTGTATGTTTTTCAAATCCATTAATCATAAAAAATAATTTTTACTATCATCAGTATTATAGATAGTATATTCTTTATTACCAAAATTATAAAATGAATTAAAATGATTTTGATGATACCATTCTAAAAGATCATATACTGAATTACCAGAAAATACACATTCATTTGTGTCATTGTGTATTAACTTCCATATTGTGTTCGTTGTTTCCATTTTTTTATTTTTTATTTTTCTTTTTTTTCTTTTTTTCTTTATACCATATTACTTTTTCATCTTTTTTTTTGTTATTCCAGACTACTTTTTTATTCTTCTTTTTTTTACCAAATAGAGTAATTTCATAATCACTTATCCATGCAAATACTAACGCAAAACATATTAGCATAAAGTAAAGAACAAGAACAAAAATTTGTGCATTGTCAAATTCCATAGTCTAAGAATGAAAGTTTTTATCTATCATTGTTTGGATCAGTAATTTTGGAACAAGTCCTTGATTGGTTATTTCTTCCTCTTGATAATTATATTCTGAAATATAGTATTGATGTATGTCTATATAATCTGGGTTTGGAAATATGCAAATAGATTTATTTTTACTTGCTATAAATTTGTGTGTTTTAGTATTCTCAATTCGCATTGATACTGGTACTTGTATGCTTTCTTTCATTGTTTTCGATTTAATTAATAATATTTTTAAAAATACAATTTATTTTGTAAATAGACAACTATCTATAAAAAATTAGTATAACTAAAATAACTAATATAAACAAACTGTTTATTACTGATAATTTATATGCTTTTCTTGATGTTCTACTACTCATAATATTTAATTAAGGTTAAAATTGTATGGATTTACTTTATATACGATCTGATTAGATAAATAGTTACGAATTATTTTAATCAATTCATCACTATCTCTGAAACAAAACATATCTTCACCTACTTTTTTTACTAAAGAACAATATCCAGACCAAATATGTTTGCTTAAAGCTTTATTAGGAATATTTGCAAATGAATAAGCTAATTTGTGATTTTTAAAGTTTCCATCTTTATCGTATACAAAAAAAACATCTTCTTCTAACTGCATAGTATCCAGCTTTTCGCATTTAAGAGTGGTTTTAAGCAGTTTAGAGATATCTAATTCGTTATCTATATGTATTTCCATCACTTCTATACATTCAGCGTTTAAAACTGGTAAATAAACGTAATCTGGATTGTCTTTGTTTTTAAACATTTTTTAACTGAGGGTAATATTGCAAAATTTTACTATAATCATGTAAAGATAATGCGTTTTTCCATTCTTGAGTTACTTCTGAAATGTGAACAGAATTATCCTTATCATATCCTCCAGATTTTAATTTAGGATGTATTGATCCACAACAAGTGCAAAAACCACTTCCAACTGAGTTTAAATCTAATATTTCTAATTTCATTTTATTTGTTTTTACTTTCTTTTGATTCTAATGACTCTAATTCTTTAACTTGATTCTCAAACCTTTTGTACATTTTATCATATACATAAGGTATTTTCTGATTTTCCTCATCAGTAATGTATTGAGCAGAAACATATATTGCATAAAGTAATCTGTATTTTTCTAACGGTATCTGTACTGATATTGGTTCTTCCAAAACTTGAGTTTTCATATATTTATTTTTGATTGATTAATGATAAAATTCTTTTCTTAAATTTTCGTTTTCTCCTTGATAAAATTCCCACTCTGATACATAACCTACTCCGTATATATCTAATGCATTTAAATTGTATTCGTTTGTAGTCGTTACTCCATCTTCTGATTTTATAAGTTGTTTAGTATAATAATACCAACCTCCTTCTTCTGGACCACCGTAATGTTGTTTTCTAAAATAAATTGATTTTTTCTTTTCACAAATAAATTCTAATTCAAATAAATTTCTGATCACATCTACTTGATCTTTAGATACACCAGCGAGGTTTATTATTTCTATAGTTTGATCTTCTAAACTATTCTCATAGTTCTCAAAAATTTTATCGTTATTAGAAAAATAACATCTTTTTTCGTCTTCTTTATAGTATTGTTGTTCTAATATTTCAGCTTGATCTACTATACTCATTTCACCATATTCATTTGGTGATTTTACTAAAACTGTGTACAAAATATAATTCATGGTTATTATTTAAAAGTTTAACAATATATTACATCTGGTATTGATTCTTGGAGTTGTCTTATCTTCTTGACTTGCTTGAACCACTTATAGGTTGCTTCTACATTTTCATAACAATATTCCCATTCATTGTCATATTTTGCTTCCGCTATATCTTCGTCAATTCCAGAAAGTTGAATTAGCATTTCATCATTATAGTCGTAGCCACCCCACTCGTTGTAGATTTGCCACATTTCATCTTGCATTTTACTTATTTTCTTTTGCATTTGTTCTATTTTTGGTTTGTTGTTTCATTCGCAATATACATAATATTTTTGAAAATACAAAAACCTTTCATGTTTTTTTATAAAGTGCTGATAATCAGTGTTTTTTTATTTCAATATTTTTTTATACATTTGTACTGAAACAATAAAACAACCAATATGAAATGTTCAATATGTAAATCAGAAATCCTCCCAGATGTAATAGGTTGGGATAAAGGTCATAACGCAGAACCAGTGAATAGTGGAAGGTGTTGTACTACTTGTAATAATACAGTAGTGCTTCATGAACGAATAAAGTTAATGTTTGCAAATCAACTTAGTAATACTTAAAAGGAAAGTTGAAAAGTACAAAAAAATATATGCTTGATTACTGGAAAAAAGAATTAGCAAAAAGAGAAGCTGATGGAAGTTCAGATTGGAAAATAAAACTTGTGAAAAACCAAATCAAAGGTTTAGAGCAAGGTTAGAAAAGTAGGGGGAGAGAAAAGCCAAGAATGTTAAAGCCATTACCTCTACTTTTGTTTATTAGCTAAATAGTTTTTCCCATTATAATATGCGGTTGCTACTCCAATTACGATCAAAGAACCTCGTAACCATTCTGGTAGTGATTTTTGAGTTCCAGCATAAACGCAGATAGGTGCTATAACAAAAACATCAATTAACCTTATTGTTTGACTTTTTGACAACTCTTGTACTGTTGTTGTACTTGTTTCAGTTATTTCCATAATACAAATATAAAAATTCTCAGAACCAAATCTGTATATTCCCAAACACTCCTATACAAAA
>CEPH01010398.1_pt1 | contig 10912 bp, 10 predicted proteins | sample 530571 | NCBI WGS metagenome assembly CEPH01 (sample SAMEA2620413, study PRJEB7988) | marine metagenome | biome: marine biome (ENVO:00000447); feature: surface water layer (ENVO:00002042); material: "saline water (ENVO:00002010), including plankton (ENVO:xxxxxxxx)" | depth 5 m | reverse complement strand
GACCTTCCCCGCCGGTGCCAAGGCGCCGCAGGCGGCAGGTGAGATCCATACCGATTTCGAACGCGGCTTCATCCGCGCCGAAACGATCGCCTACGACGATTACGTGACGCTGGGCGGCGAATCCGGGGCCAAGGAAGCCGGCAAGCTGCGGCAGGAGGGCAAGGAATACCTCGTGCAGGATGGCGACATCATGATGTTCAAATTTAACGTCTGACGCTTTTCGGCACGATAGTGCGTCCCCGCCGTTGGGTCGAAAACAACGGCAAAAACAGGGGCTCACGCAAGATGGTCGATAAATCCGAGAAGTTCAGCTGGCTCGTGCGGGTGGGCTATTTCAGCCGCGCGGTGCTTTATACCGTGGTCGGGCTGATCGCGCTCACCAGCGCGGGACGCATTGCCGAAGGTACCGCAGGCATCTTCAAGGCGATCGAGGATTTCCCGGCCGGGATCGCGATCCTGTGGATCATGGTCTTCGGCCTGTTCGGCTATGCGCTGTTCCGTTTCTGCTCGCCGCTGTTCGATATCGAGAACGAAGGGTCGGACGCCAAGGGCTGGGGCAAGCGGATCGGCCATGCGGGGAGCGCCATCGGCCACCTCGCGCTGGCATGGTCCGCGTTCAAGTTTGCGACCAACAGGAATTCCGGCGGCGGCGGCGCGCAAGAGGCCGCTGCGGGCGTGCTCGGCGTGGAATTCGGCGGCATCGTGATCGGCCTGCTGGGCCTCACCTTCTTCATCGCCGCGTTCAATCAGGCGAAGAAGGGCATCACCGGCAGCTTCATGAACCGGATCAGCCCGCAGGCACCCGATTTCACCCGGATGATCGGTGGTGCGGGCTACCTCGCGCGTGCGGTGGTGTTCGTGGTGATCGGCTGGTCGCTGGTTGGTGCCGGGTTCATGTCCAAAGGCAGCGATCAGGTGAAGACCATCGGCGATGCGGTGGCCAGCCTTGCCGATGACGGCATCTGGTTCACCATCACCGCGATCGGCCTGCTGCTGTTCGGCCTCTTCAGCTTCATCCTTGCCCGTTACCGGATCATCCCGGATCTGGGTTCGGAAGGAAAGGTGCCCGAATTCCGCGCCGGGTAAATCGGCCCCTGGCCCTAATTCCCCACTTAGCATTGTAACACGCCTGCCCTAGCGAACCCGGCATGACCTTCATCGCCAGATTCGCCGGGGCAGCGCTGTATGCGGCGCTCGCCCTCCTCGCCACTGCCGCGCCCGCTACGGCCCAGCCTGCCGAGCCGGACGGGCAGCCGGTCACCATCCTGATATCGATCGACGGTTTCCGGACAGACTATCTGGATCGCGGGATCACCCCCAACCTCTCCGCGCTGGCGGAACGCGGGGCGAGTGCGCCGATGAGGCCGTCCTTCCCGACCAAGACCTTCCCCAACCACTACACGCTGGTGACCGGCCTCAGGCCCGACCATCACGGGATCGTCTCCAACAACATGATCGACCCGCGCCGCCCCGCCGTGCGCTTCAGCCTGGGGGATGCCCGGCAGGCGCTAGACCCGTTCTGGTGGGACGAGGCCGAGCCGCTGTGGGTTACCGCCGAACGAGCGGGGATCCGCACCGCGACCATGTTCTGGCCCGGTAGCGAGGTCGCAATCCGCACGATCCGCCCCTCCGACTGGAACCGCTTCGACCAGAACATAGACGAGCGTCAGCGGGTCGAGACGGTACTAGACTGGATGCGCCGTCCGGCGGAGATACGCCCGCGTTTCGTGGCGATTTATTTCGACAGAATCGATACGGACGGGCACCATTTCGGCCCCGACAGCGCTGAACTCAACGCCGCCGTCGCAGAGGTCGACAGCCAGATTGGCTATCTGATCGACGGTCTGGCAGCGCTGGGCCAGCAGGCGGACATCATCGTAGTCTCCGACCACGGAATGCGCGCGGTGGACGCGGCGCGGACGATCGACCTCGACGCGCTGCTCGCTCCGGAAAGCTATCTGCTGGTCGACAGCGGGCCCTTCGCCACCATCGAGCCTGCAGCGGCGACCGACCGCACGGTCTACGACGCGCTGCTGACCCCGCACGATCACATGCAGTGCTGGCAGAAGGACGATATCCCCGCACGTCTGGCTTATGGGAGTAATCCGCGGGTGGCCGAGATCCTTTGCCTGGCCGAGGCAGGCTGGACCATCAGGCGCGGAGCGCCGCCCGAGGAAATGTCCGGCGGCACGCATGGGTGGGACAACGAGGATCCGCAGATGCAGGCGCTGTTCATCGCCGCCGGCCCGCGTATCTCCACGACCACGCCGGTCCGCAATCTGGACAACGTGGACGTCTACGCGTTGCTCGCCGCGCTGGTCGGGGTAGCTCCCCAGCCCAATGATGGCGACGAGGATGCGCTCGTGCTGTTTGCCGCACCGGAACCGGGGGCCGATAGACTGCTTGAATAATACCCCCCTGGGGTATATCTGATGCGGCATGACAAAGACCGCAAAACTCTATCGCATGGTGATGGACAAGCACGTGTGCCCTTACGGCACCAAGTCCAAATGGCTGCTCGAGAAAGAGGGCTACCAGGTCGAGGATCATCACCTCACCACGCGAGAGGAAACCGACGCCTTCAAGGACAAGCACGGGGTCAAGACGACCCCACAGACCTTTATCGATGGCGAGCGGGTTGGCGGGTACGAGGCGCTGCGCAAGTTCCTTGGCAAGAAGGTCAAGAACCCGGACGAGACCAGCTATCGCCCCGTACTGGCGGTGTTCGCCGTTGCGGCGGCCTTTGCGATTACGCTCAGCCTCGGCCTGCTCGATGGCTTCAGCATGCGCACGGTCGAATGGTTCGTCGCCCTCTCGATGGGCATGCTCGCCATGCTCAAGCTGCAGGATGTCGAGCAATTCTCGACCATGTTTGTCGGCTACGACCTGCTGGGCCGCCGATGGGTGCCCTACGCCTACGCCTATCCCTATCTTGAGGCGACGGCTGCGGTCCTGATGGCCGCGCACCTGCTGCCCTGGCTCTCAATCCCCATCGCGCTGTTCATTGGCACGGTCGGCGCGGTCAGCGTTTTTTACGCCGTCTATGTGCAGAAGCGCGAGATCAAGTGCGCCTGCGTCGGCGGGGGCAGCAATGTGCCGCTGGGCTTCGTGTCCCTGACCGAGAACCTCGCGATGATTGCCATGGGAATCTGGATGCTGCTACGCGCGCTCGTCTGACCAGCGAAGGGCGTGCGCGCATGAAATATTACGAGGATCTGGAAGTCGGCTCGAAAGTGTCTTTCGGCCATTACGAGGTCACCCGCGAAGAGGTGATCGAGTTCGCCACGAAATACGATCCGCAGCCTTTCCATCTGAGCGACGAGGCCGCTGCGCAAACCTATTTCGGACGGCTATCGGCCAGCGGATGGCACACCAGTGCCATGACCATGCGGATGATGGTCGAACATTTCTCGACCCAGCAGATGGCGTCGCTCGGGTCGCCGGGAATCGACGAACTGCGCTGGCTCAAGCCGGTCTATCCGGGCGACACGCTGCGGGTCGAAGGCGAACTGATCGAGAAGCGCCAGTCGAGGTCGAAACCCCACATGGGCTTCACCAAGAACCGTCAGACCACCTTCAACCAGCATGACGAGCCGGTGATGACGATGATCAGCAATGGCATTATTCGGGTGCGCGACCCGGACGCCATCGCCGATTGAGGCTCAGCCGCCGCAGGCTACGCGGCCCTCGCTCATCGCCACTTCGCGGTCGTATCCGTCGGCCATCGTAAGATTCGCAGGCGCGGCCCATGAGGCCTCGCTCTCGCCTTCCTTCTTCGCCTGATCGATGGTGATGTTCAGCGAATATTCGCGCCCGTCGTACTGCTCGCGCGTGCCAAACGGGCCTTCCGTGCTACCCGCGTCGGCGGCCAGCCGCTGGATGCTGCCTTCGTATTTCACGAAGCCCACGCCATCGGCCAGAATCGCGAAAGAATCTTCCTCGCCGCCGGGCGTGAAAGAGCACCCTGCCCCCTCCATCGCGCTGTTCTCGACGATGTCTGCGGTGGTGATCGGCTGCAGAGCGAGTTCGACCGGCGGCGGGGTCTGCTGGGCTAGCACTGCTGCGACAGCCTCAGCATCCGCGCGATCCTGCGCCTCGGTACTGGCAGGCTCTTCACCGCAGCCCGCCAATCCCAATCCTGCAAAAGCCAGCGCCAGCAACCCGACCGCGTGCAACCCGATTAGCATCAATGTCTCCCGAACAATTTTTCTACTTCTTCCATCGACAGCTTCACCCAGGTCGGGCGCCCGTGATTGCACTGGCCCGAACGTGGCGTGCGCTCCATTTCGCGCAGCAGCGCATTCATCTCCTCGACGCGCAGCGCGCGCCCTGCCCTGACCGACCCATGGCAAGCCATTGTTGCCAAAACGTATTCTATCTTCTCGGTCAGTAACAGGGATCCGCCCTCCCCATCCACGCCATTGGTTGCCAGATCGTCGGCAATATCGCGCAGCAGCGCGTGCGGATCGGCCTTTGGCAGTGCGTGCGGCAGGCTGCGGACCAGCATGGCGGCAGGCCCGAAGCGCTCGATCGCGAGGCCCATCCGGTCGAGATCCGCGGCGATCGCTTCGAGGCGGTCGCATTCAGCCTCCGACAATTCGACCACTTCGGGCATCAGCAGCGCCTGGCTGCGCGCGGTCGCGCTGCCCGCGTCGGCGCTTCGCAGCCGTTCGAGCGTGAGGCGCTCGTGCGCGGCATGCTGGTCGACCAGCACCAGCCCGTCGGCAGCCTCGGCCACGATATAGGTGTTGGCGATCTGCCCGCGCGCGATGCCGAGGGGGTAGTCGCGGGCCTCCTGCGGCAGCGGCGCGGCTTCCTCCGCCCGACCGGACGGGAGCGCGTCGGCAGCTTGCTGCGCGCCCCAGTCCATTCGCGGTTCCTGAAGCGCGGCTGCCGAAGCGCTGGTCCCGGCAAAACGGTCGAAGATGGAGGCGGCGGGGGGCTCGGGCGCGACCGGCTCGGCCTGCCACTTCGCCATGGCGGAGGCATCGGGCGCCTGCGCGCTGCGCTTGTCGCCGGTGGAAAGCGCCGCGCGCAATCCGCCCACGATCATCCCGCGTACGCCTTGCGGATCGCGGAACCGCACCTCGCTTTTGGCGGGGTGCACGTTCACGTCGACATCCTCGGGCGGCAGGTCGAGGAATAGTGCGAGCACCGCATGACGGTCGCGCGCGAGCATTTCGGCATAGGCTCCGCGCACCGCACCGACCAGCAGGCGGTCCTTCACCGGGCGGCCGTTGACGAACAGGTACTGGTGGTCTGCTACGCCGCGGTTGTAGGTCGGCAGGCCCGCAATTCCCGTTAGCGTCATTTCGCCCCGCGCCAGGTCGATCGGGACGCAATTGTCTTTGAGATCGCGGGAGACCAGGCGGACCACACGTTCCGGCAAGGCCTCACCGCGCTGCAGCTGCAGGCTGCGACGGCCATTATTGGAAAAGGTGAAGCCGATATCGGGCCGCGCCATCGCGAGCCGCCGGACGATATCCTGACAGGCCGCAAATTCGCTGCGCGGGGTGCGCAGAAACTTGCGCCGGGCGGGCACCTCGCGGAAGAAATCCTCGATCCGGGCGCGGGTGCCGGGGGGAACGGCGGACGGCTTGTCCTCCACCACCCGGCCATGATCCACCACCCTGCGCCATCCGCTGTCGGCATCGTGCGGGCGGCTTTCGAGCGTGAAGCGCGCGACGCTGGCGATGCTGGGCAGTGCCTCGCCACGGAAGCCGAGCGTCGCGACCTGTTCGAGCGCGTGCCCCTCCCCGACCAGATCCTCGGGCAGCTTTGATGTCGCGTGCCGCTCCAGCGCCAGCGCCATCTCTTCGGGCGACATGCCGCAGCCATCGTCGACGACTTCGATTGCGCCGATACCGCCGTCTTCGAGGCTGACCGTGATCCGAGTCGCGCCCGAATCGATGGCGTTCTCAACCAGTTCCTTCAGCGCAGCGGCAGGGCGTTCGATCACTTCTCCCGCTGCGATGCGGTTTATAAGGGCTTCGGGAAGGCGTCTGATTGTGGGCATTTGACGCAGAGTAGCCGGGACGGTGGAAAAATTCGACGGCCTGCGGGTAATTACGCCCAATTTCTGGTTAAAGGCATCGCGTTTTTCGCTAGGGGGCGCTAGTGGCCGTGCTTCGGCAGCCCGGCTCTACGGGATCGTCCCTTCAACATCAGACAAGGCCGACCGCACAATCGGCACGGAAGCATAGTACCTATGGGTTTCTTCTCGAATCTTCTGAAGTTCGGCACTCAGAACATGGCGATCGACCTCGGCACCGCGAACACGCTGGTTTACGTGCCCGATCAAGGGATCATCCTCAACGAACCTTCCGTGGTCGCTATCGAGACCCTCAACGGGATCAAGCGCGTCAAGGCCGTGGGTGACGATGCGAAGATGATGATGGGCAAGACGCCCGACTCGATCGAAGCGATCCGCCCCCTGCGTGACGGCGTCATCGCCGACATCGAAATCGCGGAAGAAATGATCAAGCACTTCATCCGCAAGGTGCACGGCAAGAAGAGCCTGTTCCGCTATCCCGAAATCACCATCTGCGTCCCCTCGGGCTCGACCTCGGTCGAACGCCGCGCGATCCGCGATGCTGCGAGCAACGCGGGTGCGAGCGCGGTTTACCTGATCCTCGAACCGATGGCTGCTGCGATCGGCGCCGACATGCCGGTGACCGAGCCTGTGGGCTCCATGGTGGTCGACATTGGTGGCGGCACGACCGAAGTCGCGGTGCTTTCGCTCCGTGGTCTCGCCTACACCACTTCCGTGCGCACCGGCGGTGACAAGATGGACGAAGCGATCGTTTCCTACGTGCGCCGCCACCACAACCTGCTGATCGGTGAATCGACCGCAGAGCGGATCAAGAAGGACTACGGCGTGGCCGTGGCCCCTGCGGATGGCATTGGCGAGCAGATCACCATCAAGGGTAGGGATCTGGTCAATGGTGTTCCGAAAGAGATCACCATCAATCAATCGCATATCGCCGAAGCCCTGAGCGAGCCTATCGGTGCGATCGTCGAGGGTGTGCGAATTGCGCTGGAAAACACTGCGCCCGAGCTTGCCGCCGACATCGTGGACCAGGGCATCGTGCTGACCGGCGGTGGTGCGCTGATCACCGGGCTGGACGAGCATCTGCGCGAAGAGACGGGCCTTCCCGTCAGCATCGCGGAAGATCCGCTGTCCTGCGTCGCGATCGGCACCGGCCGCGCGATGGAAGACCCTGTGTACCGCGGCGTGTTGATGACTGCGTAAAGCAACCGGGACCTTACCGGACGGAGGAATTATGGCCCTGTCGGGCTCGAAACAGCGGGTTTCGGGGCATTCCAAGAAGGCGCAGTACGGTGTCTTCACCGGTTACGTGGTCGCCTTGTCGGGCATCGTGCTCGGCATTGTCCTGATCGTCATCTCGATCATCCAGCCGGCCTCTTTCAGCGGTCTGCGCGGATTGTTCGGCGATGCGACCCAGCCTGTCTCGACGGTCAATGCCGGCGCGCGCAGTGGCGGGCGCGGGTTCATCGAATCCGTACAGGGCTATCTCGAGGCGGGGCAGCAAAATGCCGAGCTGAAGAAAGAGGTCGAGATCGCGCGCATTCGCCTCGCCGAGGCGCGCGCGATCGAAGAGGAGAACGCGCGGCTCAAGGCGCTGCTCGGCCTCAACGAAACCGACGTGAAACCCGTGGCAGTGGCACGCCTGGTCGGCTCCAGCAGCTCCAGCACGCGCCGCTTCGCCTATCTCGGCGCGGGCCGTAACGACGGTGTGCGGCCCGGAATGCCTGTGCGCAGCGAACGCGGCATCGTGGGCCGCGTGCTGGAGGCGGCGGGCAACAGCTCGCGCGTCATGCTAATCACCGACACCGAAAGCGTGCTGCCCGTGCGGCGCGCAGGCGACAATACGGTCGCCTTTGCCGAAGGGCGCGGCGACGGGCTGATCAACATTCGCCTGATCAACCTGGGCATCAATCCGCTCAAGCGGGGCGACGTGTTCGTCACCAGCGGCGCGGGCGGGCTCTACCGCCCGGGTATCGCGGTGGCGATTGTCACCAGCCTGACCGACGACGGCGCGGTTGCACGGATCATCAGCAACCCTGCGGCAACCGATTTCGTCGCGGTGGAGCCGACCTGGCAGCCCGAGGCGCTGCGTGGTGCGCGCACTCCGATCGAGGAAGCGATCGGATCGAACCGGACCGTGGACGCGGGTAGCGGCGATAATCCCGATGCACCCGCTACGGAGAGCGGCGGCGTGGTCACACCATGATCGAACGCCGCGCCTACAGCCAGCGCAGCGAACGGAACCGGCACCAGATCAACCGGGACCACTCCCCCTTCCTGCTGGTCTTCGTACCTTGGGCGACGATCATGCTCGCGTCCTATCTCCAAAGCGTACCGATCGCTGTCGGTGGGCCGCTGCTGCCGCCGATCGGCTTCCTGTTCCTGCTTGCGTGGCGGCTGCTTCGGCCGGGTGTGCTGCCGATCTGGGCGGGAATCATTTTCGGCATGTGGGACGATCTGTTCAGTGGCCAGCCATTCGGATCGGGTATCCTGTTCTTCTCGGCGACCATGATGGCGATCGAGATCATCGACATCCGCTTCCCCTGGCGCGGCTTCGCGCAGGACTGGCTGATCGCGGCGATCATCACCGTCATCTATATCGTCGGGACGATGCTGATCTCTGGCAGCACCCTGGGGCTTCCGCTGTTGGCGGTCGTGGCCCCGCAGCTGCTGCTATCGCTCATCGCCTACCCGTTCATCGCGTTTATCGTTTCACGCCTAGACAAGCTTCGCCTCATGCGTTTCCGGACCGCCGCCTGATGCCCTTCGGCCTTACCAAGCAAGTGCTCAACGAGAGCACGCTGACCAACAGTTTCGACCGGCGCAGCTTCGTGCTTGGCGTAGGCGGCCTGTCGGTCGGCATCCTGCTCGCCGCGCGGATGGGTTATCTCGCGATCGCGGAGAACGACAAGTACCGCGTCGAGAGCGAGAGCAACCGCGTCAATCTGACGCTGATCCCGCCGCGCCGGGGCTGGATCCTCGACCGCAACGGCGCACCGCTTGCCTCTAACGAAGCGGACTTTCGCGTCGATATCATCCCCGAGCGCCTTCAGGAGCCAGAGCGTGAGCTGGCGACGCTGGGTCGGCTGCTGAAGCTGGACGATGCAAAGATGCGCGATCTGCGCGCCAAGCTGGACGAATCCGCCGGCTATGCCCCGATCGAAGTCGCCAGCGGGCTCGACTACGACGCGTTTGCTGCGGTCAGCATCCGCCTGCCAGAGCTCCCCGGCGTCGTGCCTCAGCGCGGATTCTCCCGCTATTACCCCACGGGCACCTCGGTCGGCCACCTGATCGGCTATGTCGGCGCGGCGAGCCGCGAAGAGTTCGAGGAAGATCGCAATCCGCTGCTGATCACGCCGGGTTACAAGATCGGCAAGGACGGGCTCGAAAAGCAGTTCGAGAAGACCCTGCGCGGCAAACCTGGCGCGCGCCGGGTTGAGGTGACCGCATCGGGCCGGATCGTGCGCGATCTGTCCACCCGGCCCGACGTACAGGGCGACCCGATCCAGCTGAGCATCGACGGTCCCTTGCAGGACTACGCAGCCCGCCGTCTGGGCCTTGAAAGCGGGTCCGTGGTGGTGATGGACTGCGAGTCCGGCGATCTGCTGTGCATGGCCTCGATGCCCAGCTTCGATCCCAACAGCTTCTCCGACGGGATCGGCAGCGTCGAATATGCGATGCTGAGCGAGAACGACCGGGTGCCGCTTCGCAACAAGGTGCTGAAAGGGCTCTACCCGCCCGGCTCCACGGTTAAGCCGATGCATGCGATGGCCTTCATGCATGAAGGGATCGACCCGAACGAATCAATCATCTGCGGCGGCGGTCGCCGGATCGGCAACCGCTTCTTCAACTGCTGGAGCAACCATGGCCGGGTCGACATGGCCAAGGGCATCTACCAGTCGTGCGACAGCTATTTCTATCACTTCGCGCAGAAGGTCGGGTTCGACAAGGTTGCCGCCTATGCGCGCCAGTTCGGCCTCGGGCAGGAATTCGACCTGCCGGTGGCCAGCCAGTTCTACGGCACCGTGCCCGACCCGGCATGGAAGCTGAAGAAGTACGACCAGCAATGGCAGCCCTACGACACTGTCAACGCCTCGATCGGCCAGGGCTATTACCTCACCAACCCGCTGCAGCTGGCGGTGATGGCGACGCGTATCGCGACCGGACGGCATGTCGAGCCGTCCTTGCTCAAAAGCAACCGGACCAAGCCTTTTGCCTCACTCGACTTCAAGCCGGACCAGATCGCCTATATCCGCAAGGCGATGAGCGACGTGGTCAACGGCCCCGGCACCGCCGGGCGCGCGCGGCTGCCGATCGACGACGTGCTGATCGCGGGCAAGACGGGGACCGCGCAGGTCGTCTCGCTGAGCGTGTCCAACGGCAAGACCGGCCCCTGGAAGTATCGCGACCACGGGTTGTTCATCTTCTTCGCCCCGTTCGACAACCCGCGCTATGCAGGCGCGGTGGTGATCGAGCATGGCGGTGGGTCGGGTTCCGCCTACCCCATTGCGCGCGACGTGATGACCTTCCTGTTCGACCCGCAGAAGGGGATGGACGCACTGCGCGGCTTCGAAGAGCAGTGGGGCGGCACGGCGCAGCAGCGGCTCCAGCGCCGCTACGCCGAATATGCCCGCGCTGCAGGTGAGGCTGTCCCGGCGAGCCCGCCGCTCGACCGCGAGATACAGGCGAAGGTCGAGGCCGAAGCCCGGCTCGACGCGCAGCGCAGCGAAGCCTTCGCGCGCGACAATCCTCGCCGCCCCCGCCGGCCCGATGCCGACGTTGCGGCCGATAGCCCGGCCGATGGCGGCGCGCAGTCACAGGGGAACGCACAGTGAGCTCGATCATCCCCGCCCCCATCGCGCG
>CEPH01007880.1_pt1 | contig 10913 bp, 9 predicted proteins | sample 530571 | NCBI WGS metagenome assembly CEPH01 (sample SAMEA2620413, study PRJEB7988) | marine metagenome | biome: marine biome (ENVO:00000447); feature: surface water layer (ENVO:00002042); material: "saline water (ENVO:00002010), including plankton (ENVO:xxxxxxxx)" | depth 5 m | reverse complement strand
GCATCGACCGTGCAAGCATACTACAAGAATGCAAAAGAAAAGTTTATTATAGAAAAAGGTCGGGGCTGGCTGTTAGCTAAAAACAGAAAACTTGCTAAAAAATATTTTGGTGAAGATGTAAAGGTGATCTGTTTTAGACGACCTGTTGAGCAGATTCTAAGCTCCTTTTATAATCTGATGCAACCGGGTTGCTCTGATGAAGAGTTTTTTGATAGGTTTCTAAAATATCATATACCTATACACGACAATATCAAAGGTGTTAAATTAAGTAAATTCGTTAAAGATCCAAATGTTTTGCATCTTGAGTATGACGATATTGTGCATAACACTTTAGACGTTTTAGATAAAGTATATAAGTTTTGCGAGTTGCCCTCGTATCAGCACGATCTTTCTAATATCACACGTTGTTTCGAGGAAGATGATTTTAGCTACGATATTGAAAAGTTGCACGAGGTGCGGCCCACAATATCTAAACGCAGTCATAAAGTTAAGTTGCCAGAAAACTTTTTACAAATTGGTCAAGACCTGACTAGGCAACTATACCGATACGGTTGACGAGGAATACATGGACATCTCACCTGTAATCTTTTGGAACATTGTACTGACTCTTGTGATCGCCCCAGCTTTTTGGGGGTTTCGCAGCCTGATAGCAGAGCTAAAGCGCATCGACATTCTGTTAAATAAAACACGAGAAGAATATGCGACTCGCGATGAACTGCGCGACGATATGCGTCAAGTCATGGACGCGCTACACCGGGTCGAAGATAAATTAGATAAAGCATTAGGGAAAGGGTATTAATTATGTCTCAAAGACTATACAGCCAAACGGAGATTGACGAGGGATTACCTCAGTACCATCAAGCAATTCGTGAAAAGACGGGGTACACAGGTCAATTTAAATCGGACCCGGCACAAACTTTTCAACAGTATATGACCAGTGCAAATGCTCCAGCGGGCGCACAAGCGGCGGCAAATCAATTAGCGGAACAGTTTGCAGCAGGGCAGTTTAGATTACAAAATCAATCCCCAGATACCCAGCAACCCGCACCGACTACGACACCAACAACAACGCCAACGACAGTCAATTTATCCAACATATCGGGATTGCTCTCTCCTCTCCAAAGTCAGGTCTCCGGCTTAACATCAGATGTGGGCGCACTAAGCAGTGGGCTTACTGGTTTAGAAACTGATCTCGGCACGTTACAAACTGGTGTGACTGACCTGGCAACAGGTGTCGGCACACCGGGTGCGGGTCAGACTGATTTGTTCGCAGGGCAGTCTGGTCTGATGGCTGAACAGCAAAAATTAGCAGAGGCGCAAAAAGCGGCTGCACAAGCACAACAAGAGGCAATCGGTGAGCCATTAGAGGGTCAAGCTGCAACACTATTCGGTGGTCAAGCTGGTTTGATGGCTGGACAAACTCAACTCGGTCAACAGACAGATCGACTTGGACAGGCTATTGGTGGTGGCGTAGAGGGCATCCGTAGCGACATATCTGGGGTAGGCTCTAACATTCAAGCGTTGCAACAGGCCGCTCAAGCGTACCAACGCGAGGCCGAGCGCCAGCGGGCTACAGGTTTCCAAGCGGGTGAGACTGGTAGAGAACAGATCGGTAGACGAGTTGCAGACGTCGGGCAGCAAGCTAATCTGATAGCAGAGCGACAGGCGGCTGCACAACTGGCGAGTCAGGCCACCCCAAGGGCTGCGATGATGCAGGCAGCAGGTGTGTTGCCGGCTGGCACACAACAAGCCGCTGCACAGTTCGCTCAGACACAACGACTTACGCCGCCGGCTCAAGGCCAGGTTGCGGAAGCTGGTGCGCTAGGCCCGACCGCACCTGATCCTCGTGACGTTTTAAGGCAACAACTGGCTACGCGCCAAGGTTTGATGGGTCTTTAATTAAGGATAACGAAATGGCTAATGAATTTGGGAAAATTGTTGGTAATGTGCTGGCCCCAGGTCTTCTTCCTGTCGGATCACCTCCTCCAGCAAGAGATTTTCAAGTGACCCCCATGCCTGGAGAAAAGCCTCAACCAATGCCCCTGCCAAGAAGCATGACCGCAGAATATACTCAACAAGATTTAAATCGTTTAAATGATTTGAAAGCGATAGCAGAAAGAGAGGGGTCTGCCGGTGGTAAAACAATAGATCAAATCAACGCAGAACTCCGCGACGTGACCAACTTCTTTGCTGGTAAAAAAGCAGATGCAGCAGGAGAGGAAGACGAGGGAAAAGATACCTCCGTAGCGGATAAAGTCACAGAACTAGAGGGCTTACTAAAACCTTTCCAAACTGATACCGGTGGCATTAGAGAGGATTTGTTAGGTGGTGAGGACTTACCCAGCACGTTTGATTTAAGCGCCGCGATCACCGCCGCTAAGGGTGCCGGTTCGCTAGATGATGATAGTATCACTAAACTACAAACAGTCGCGGACGTATTGAAAAAACGAAACCAGACCCGCGAAGTTGGTTTCATGGGTACGTTTGATGATCCAAGAGATGCCGACAGGTTTCTGAGTGCGACGGGTTCGCGGTCTAGTTATGTCGATCCTTTTGGTCAAGTCACGCCGACTGGTCAGCTAGAGACTCTAGCTAAAGCACCAGACTTACCGGAGGGTACGCAGTTACAATTAAGTCGTTATCAGGCTCAACCGGATGAGTTTCTCAACGCCGATAAATACACTGTTACGCCCACTAAATACAATGTAGAGGCAGCGCAAGCTGAGGTATCGACGGCGTTACAACAGCCTAAAAGCGAGGCCGAATCATTCCAGGCTGCTACGGTAGCTGACCAAGTTGCTAAAACACAAATCCAGGCTGCTCGTCAACAGGGCCTAACCGATTACGTCGAAGCAGCAAAAGGTGAGGTAGATGTTAAATCTACTGTGCAGGGTCAACTCGCTGCGTTAATGCAACAATTTGAGGGTGGTCAAGTGCCGGCTTTTGCAGCCGGAGCGATCCGCACAGCAGAACAACGTCTCGCTGCGAGAGGGCTAGGGGCCTCGTCTATGGCTGGCAGAGCTATCATGCAGGCTGCTATGGAGGCAACACTGCCAATCGCTGCGGCTGATGCAGAAACATACCGTCGTATGTCTGAGGCAAATCTAAACAACAGACAACAAGCCGAGGTGTTGAACGCACAGATGACGCTACAGATGGACATGCAAAACCTGTCTAACGAACAACAAGCTCGTGTCGCTAATACACAGAACCAGATACAATCTCTTTTTACCGATCAAGCTGCTGTAAATTCATCGCGTCAATTTAACGCGCAGAGTGAGCAGCAGAACGATCAGTTTTTTGCCAACCTATTCAATCAAACTGCTCAGTTCAACTCGGCCCAAACTAATGCTATCCGGCAGTTTAATGCAGGACAGGCAAACACAGTTTCGCGGTTCAACTCTGAGTTGGCTAATCAAAGAGATCAGTTCAATACTAAAAATAGATTGTTGATTGACCAGGCTAATGCGGTGTACCGTAGACAGATTAATACTGCAAACACCGCGATACAAAATGCTGAGAACGAATTTAACACAAGAAATTTATTCAATATTAGTCAGACTGCACAGGCTAATCTACTACAACAACATCGTGACGAGTTAAATTTTGCAAGACTCAATACTTTAAATGAGTTAGATTACAATAGAACTTTGGCTATCTCGTCGTTTGCTTACGACAGAGATTTAGAATTAGCACAGGATATCGCGGTTGGCTCTGCCGGCATGACTGTTTTAGGTGGTCTGCTAGGCGCACTAGAAAAGCCTATCGCGAAAGCACTAGGAGGTTAATATGAGTTTGTGGGGTACAATCGCATCAGCCGTGATTGGTAGTGGTGCGAAGGCGTTGTTTGGAGCGAGCAAAACCTCTAAACGAAACATGCCGTCCTTTCGGGTTACAAAAGTAAGAGGCATGAAAGGTCGAGTTGAAGGCACTGACGCTATTGCCACACAAGATGTTTCGGCAGATGTAGGGTCAATATCACGACTAGCCCGCAGGCACGAAGCTCTGATGGAGAGCTTTGATACAAAAGAAGGCGCAGTGACCGGCAAATACGGCACTATGAGAGTATAAGGAAGTTAGTCATGGAAGATAAAAACACACCAGATTTTAACGGGCCGATCCCTGGATCTTCCTTGACGAATGAACTAGGAAGCACTCCAGACGAGCGGCCACCCGAGTTTGCAGATCCCTCTGATGCCTATGAGGATATGGCGTCTCGTATTGCAACGCCAGACGTTTTCGAGCGTATCTCAGTTGCCTCGGAGTTAGGTATCCCCGTTGAGTTAACAGTCCGGTCGATGGTGTTCTCTGGTTGGGCAAACGGTCGGTATAGCGTTGACACAATGTATCTAATCTACGGACCGTTGTTTGAATTAACGATGGCTATGCTAGATGAGAAGGGTATCAGCTATCTCCCTCTAGCTAAACGTAAAGAGGATAAAGAATATAACAAAGCTCTTGATTTGTTAAGTGAGATCAAAGGGATCAAAGAAAAAACAGAAGAAGTTGAAGCAGAAGTAGAGGAAGAGCCGGAAGAAGAAACCAAAGACGTTCCTACCGGCGGTTTGATGGGAAGGGTTGAGTAATGGGATTTTTTTCACCAGGTGTAATTATCGGTGCAGCGTCAACCTTTGTCGGTCAAGTAGAGGAAGAGCGCGAGTACAATAGAGATCTTGCTGAAGAGCATCGCCGTGAGCGTCAGAAAAATCAGGCGTTGACAGATCGTCTCCGCGCTAAACGCAAATCAGATGATGCTAAACTCAGTCAGATAGCTACCAGCCTCCTTGGTCAATATGGCGGTGACAGAGCCGATGAGGTAAAGCAAGCACTGGGTTCTGAGGGCCTAGCTGCTTTTGGTGCAGAGTATGAAAGCTATGTTAAAACTAGCCAAAACCAACGAGTGGCGCCTAACCCTAGAGGATTTGTGCAGAAACTTATCGCTCAATCTAGCACTGAGGATGGTATTGTAAACCCCTATAGAACAGAGCAGATTGCGAAAGCTGATACAACCGATAGCCTTGAACAAACACAAGAATCATTTGTTGATCGCTTTAAGGAGTCGTTGACCGGCGGTGGTAAGGTGCGAGAGAGCAGTGCAGCCCTAGCACAATCAGAAGCGGCTTTGGCTGAAGCTCAACAGCCTAGAGTGGCTCAGTCCGTGATTGGATCTGTTAGCCCGAAGCTATCGCGCGGTGAGATACGGAATCTTACAAAAACGATTGGTGAAAAATTTGGTAGGAAGTTCTCTGATATAGAGCTTGCTGAACAAACTACGAAAGCTCTAAGCAAGGCTGTTGTTGATACTATGGAAGCAAGCAAGGCAAAAGAACCGGAAGTTGAGAGACAAAAAGTTGTAGCTAAAGTCATTTTAAACAACAGTGATTTGTTGACTGTTGAAGATCAAGATGTTGCTTTGCAAGCTATCAATATTCTGGCTAATCAGGTCAAAGGTGAATCTTTGCCGGCTAATATTATTGCCGAAATTAGGCGTGATGGATTGACTAAAGTTGTAGAAAAATATGCTGAAGAGGCTCCTGCGAAAAAGCCAACAGCGCCGAAACCTCAAATCAAGGCAGAGCCTAGTGCTGTGGCTGGTGCATTGACCGCCAAACAATTTAAAGAAAAATTTAAAGATGCAAACGCCCGTCGAAAAGCTATGAAAAAATATACGAGACAACAAGTTGGCGATGAATTTATTTTTGTTCCCGAGTAAGAACAATGGAATATAAAAGCCTAGAAGATCTCATCAAAAACCCGAAGTTTGTCAAGACCCTCATCAAATACGAAGAGGATCGCGGGAAAGATCCGTCTCTTACACCGTTAGAGGCGGCTAAAGAGTTTCTGTCTGATTACAGATACTTACAGGCAAACACGGTCGGTGCCTTTGATTTCGTTAATTATGTCGAAAGCATTGATGAAAACGATCCCGAGCAAGCCGAGTACAAAACAAATTTAGGTAAACTTTATCAGGCTGTCGATGAAGAGGTCGATGAGATCTTTGGTGAAGATGCTAGTTTTGCTGATGCTGCTGGTGGTGTTTTCGACTACGCGCGGTTCGCGGTGCTTGATCCGGTAAACCTTCTAGGCGCGGGCTTTGGTAAGGTAGCTACGATGGCTGTGGCTCGTCCTGTTATTAACAGACTGGTGAGCAAAGCGTTTGTTGGTGATATCACTAAAAAAGCTGGAGAGCGCCTAGCTAGAGCCGAGTCAACAAGACTTGGCCGTTTTGGTTTGGGTGCTGTTGGTGCTGCTGCTATTGATGCACCTGTGTCTGGGACGATGGAATATCAAACCCAGAAAGCTGAGAAAGAGCTAGGTGTTAGAGAAGATATTGACTATGGAGACGTTGGGATAGCCGCTGGGATTGGTGGTGCCGCCGCTGGTGTCATGGGTGGCGCTCTGTCAGCAGCTATTGACCCTGGCAAACGCAGCAGAAAAATTCGAGAAGAAAGCGAGAAGTTGCTAGAAAGCACTGACCAGGGACAGGCTGCGAAGTTCTCTAACTTAAAAGAGTATGGCGAAAAAGAAAAGCTGGTAGGCTTCTACGTCGATAAGGCAGAAGGTGCTGGGGACATTATCACTGAAGAATATGACTCTATGGGTCGCGTGGTAGAGGTGGATAAAGAGGGCAACCTAGTCGTTGAGTTTTTTGCCAAAAGTCCCAAAGATGTGGAGGAGCCTACTTTTCGTAAAACACTCAAACAAGAGGATGTGAAAGCTCTGGGTCAAAGAGAGAGTGATGACCGGGCTGCACAGTACGAAAATGAATCTGGTAAATATTTCAACCCGAAAAGCATCGCAGAAGGGAAAGAAATATTTTACCAAAAATTTAGAGAGCAAAACCCAACGGCATCTCCTAAAGAGATAGATCAGGCGTTCGATATTTCCCTTAATCCCACGTTGATGGCAAAAGTCAATCGTGCCGTAAATGATATGGTGGTACAGGACCCGTCTTTGATGCGTTTTGTGGATAAACGAGCGCGAGTTTCAGAAAAGGTAGCCTCGGTCTTAGAAAACACCTCCCCAGAAAACCTTCCCGAAAATATTAGATTAGCGATAGATAAACATGGATTGACTGTAGAGGAGTTTGCCGCCGCATCTCGGGCAGATGTATCTATTGCCGCCATGACTCTTGGTAAACAAAGTCAAATTAATTTAGGAGAATTAGCGGATGTGGGTAAAAAAGCCCAGGCTTTGTCCGATCAAGATTTAGCTAGAGTCCGCACTGTCCGTGAAATTCAACTACGCGAAGCACAAGCAGCCGGCAAATTTGGTGATGCGGTCGATATTTGGCGGTCACTGTTGGTGACGCAGCCGGCCACAACACTCCGCAACATTATAGGGTCCGGTGCGTTAGTGCCAGGAGAATCTTTAAGGGCTGCTCTGGATAGACTATTTATTGAACAAGATCAATTTATGCAGGGTATAAATCCGGCTGACGTAAAGGTGCCTGACGATGGGTTGTCTAGGAACATATTCTCTTTGGCCTCACGACTGGCTAACCCAGAAGATTCTATAGAAATTTTGCGTATTATCGCCAAAGACTTTTCCGAAGTAGACGAAAAAATTCTTAGTGTTTTCGATGATAGGTTAGGTAGGGTAGATCCTGACGCAAACTCTATTTATCACACCTTCAATGGTATTAGCAGATTTTTCAACACGTTCAACAGCGCCCAAGATCGCGCATTTAAGTCTGCTGTTTTCCTTCATGATTTAGATGGCCAAATCAAAGTGGCTAGAAACCGTGGTTTTATAACTGATGATATTGATGGGATTGAGGATCTTTTAGCTAAAAACAGAACTGATTTGCTCACCGATGAAATGGTTTCAAGATCTTTGGACGCCGCTTATAAGTTGACTTTCCAGGCTCGTAGGGCTGGAGACAGGCTTTTGTTTGGCGGTGGTGCGATTAATAAATTCCAAGACGCGGTTAATAAATCACCTATATTAAAATTAGGTATCCCGTTCCCTAACTTTTTGGCAAACTCAATCGTTTTTACTTTGAATCGCACAGGTATGGGTGCTTTAAAAGGTATGGTTAGAGGCAAAGATATTCTCAAAGGTCGTAGTGCTGCTGGTAAAAAAGCAGCCATAGAAGATCGAAAAAGATTAGGTGAGGTTAACAAAGAAATTAAAGAAGTCAATAATTTAGATGCTTTTACTGAAGCAGATCAAGCAAGACTTTCAGATCTGAAAAGAGAAAAAGATGAAATACTCTTACGTTTTGGGGACCAAGAAAAAAAATTAGAAGATTTCAAAGATGCTCTTATTGAATCTGGAGAGATGGTTGCTTTGTTTGGCGTTGCACTAGCAGCTAGATATTATATGGGTGGCTCTGAGTGGTATCTGCTGGACATTGATGGTGAGAGTTATGACGCTCGCCCCCTCTTCCCGCTCGCCCCGTTTTTATATTTTGCTGATCTTTTCGATAGACATCAGCTAAAAGACCTTCCTGTGCGAGACACAGCCGCCAGAGATTTTTCTGAGGCGACTTTAGGTGTCACTGTTAGAAGCGGTGGATTAGCAAAATTTGTTAGGGATGTTCAAAGATTTTTAGAACAAGAAACTCCTACGGATGAAAATATCAAAGCTATTGCTGCTGCTACAGGAAGTCTTTTTGGTTATCTTGCTGGTGGGCTAACCACACCGCTCAGACCTTTTGAAGATATTGCTAAGACTGTAGGCCCAGATGAGGTTCGCCAATTCCAAGATCGCCGTTTGCAAGAAAATGTTTTAGAAAATTTAGGTCTGTTTTCTGAGGAAGCGACTAAAAATAACCCAGAGATAAATGCGTTTTTTGACGAGTTAATAAAAAGTTTAGCTCAAGGCACACCATTTGAAAGAGCAACCTTGGGAGAAACCGATCCACTTATCGGTCCGTTTGATGCCGAGGTAAGGCGCACTGACAATGTGCCAGCTTTAAAACAAGTCACAGGTGTCGCGGCGTTAGGGCGTCTCCCAGAAGTCCAGAAAGAGCTAGGTCGGCTAGGTATTAATCGAACGAAGGTTACGAAATACACTAAAACACCAGAATATGATAACGTGTTCAATGCCATCGTAGGGCAGTTGTCGGACACAATCGTTATGCAAGAGATTCTGTCAGAGGATTATCAGCGCATGTCTCCTGACTTCCAAAAGATGAGGATGGAAGAAATCTATAAAGGCAAGAAGGGTGTCCACGAACAAGCGCGTAACATGATAAAAGCACATCTGCCGGTGCTAGATAAATTATATAGGTTAGAGTCAAGAATTACAGACGATATCATTGGCCCAGCACTACAGGCTGCGAGAGATGCAGACCCAAACTTCAGCATCAAATACGTTAACGAGATCAAAGATCCAGAGGGTGCTGCTCAACTAAATAAAAACATCGACCTTATCTTAGAGGGTGTTGCTGATCCTCTGGGAGAGGCAATCGAAAATTAATTAACCTGCAATCACCAAACCACTGCAATCACCAAACAAAAAAAAGACCCTAGAGAAATCCAGGGTCTTTTCTTTTGTGGAGTTAGACTGGTTCGTTTGTTTTAGACCGGATTGGGACATCAAAGTCTACAACAGGGTGGTCATCGCCTTCAAGAATCCCGATCACCTTCAAGGTCGCTCGGGCGCTTGCTATGATTTCGCGAGGACAGCAATCAGCCCAGCCTTCGGCGTAGAAGATACAACGTGACCTAAACTCGGCCATTTCATCTGTTTCTTCTGCGCTGATCCAGTAATGCTGTTTAGTTTGATGAAGCACGTCTGGTGCCTCGCAGTCAATCACATGGTCGATATAGTACCGCTGTGGAATGCGATATCGCATGTCTCTCTCCATATTTATTTGTCAAAGATCGAAGCCCTTTTCGGGTCTTATGTCTAGTATAATAACCCATTTGAAATTTGATGTCAAATCACAAAATGTTACAGGGTTGTTACAATTCGTGATTGACCAAAAAAAGACCCCGGTGGGATTAACCTCGACCGGGGTCAGTTCGTCATGGAGAGAATAAAAACCTTACATGTTTCTGCGCTACATAGTCAATGATTAAATGCAACCTATTTGTATTTTGAGAGGTATTTTTTACCTGATGATACTGGTTGTTATTAATCTCAACGATTGAGCCTGTGTCAAGATTATACCGGCGATTTCCAATATTGAAGATAACATCATCGCAAGTTACTAAAGGTACATGAATTCTTTGTGATAAACTAAACTGCAAACCCCCATCGTAATGACGCTTGATCTCATCACCTGGAGAAAGCAGGGCAAACTGAATATTATAAATAGTGCCAGGTCCGTACCAATCACCCAATATTTTGAATAGATCTTTAGCTATATAGCCGAATTGTTTGATGAGGATAGGGTCGTTACTTTTGAACTCGTTGACTAAAAAAAAGGTTTTAGCGTCACCAAAAAGTTTGTCACGGTTCAATCTATCGTCTCGTTGAAACGCAATAGAGTTGTTTCTGAGAAAATTATTGTAGACATCAGGATTTAACCTGCCTAGTTTTTTTATATATTCTGGTTTATTCATAGACCGAAACTGGTGGAGTAACCAAAGCTCCTAAAATCTGAGCTAAATAAATCCAGAACTAAGTGCTTTGCCTCTTCGCAATAATCTTTGATTATGTCATCTCTAACATAATCCCCGCGATTTACATGGGGCAATGTTAAACCTAATTCTTTTTCTAACTCATAGAGCTTTTCATACCTATAAACGCGAGTCAAACCAAGATCCCCAGATAGATTGAGGCAGAAAAAAGTTTGTGTATATAGCATCATAGGTGTTTTATCAAAGACTCTGCCCTGCTTTATGAAATGTAAAAACTCTAGGAAAGTGTGGCTGGTGCTATTAATCCTATTAAAATGTCTATAGTGACTGTACGCTCTGCTATATGGGTTTCTAACTATTGTGAACTTAAAACATCTT
>CEPH01005274.1_pt1 | contig 10920 bp, 15 predicted proteins | sample 530571 | NCBI WGS metagenome assembly CEPH01 (sample SAMEA2620413, study PRJEB7988) | marine metagenome | biome: marine biome (ENVO:00000447); feature: surface water layer (ENVO:00002042); material: "saline water (ENVO:00002010), including plankton (ENVO:xxxxxxxx)" | depth 5 m | reverse complement strand
TTAAATGGAATTAAAAACCCAATAACGTTCGATGAAAATGCACTAGCTGCACAGCAGACCAGGCGAATAACTGATAGGCTAGTTGGCTTTAGAGTTAGTCCGGTAATGTGGCACAAGGGATTAAGAGGAACAAGCGCAGGCAGAGTTCAATCTGTTGCTTTAAAAATAATTTCAGAAAGAGAAAAAGAAATTAAGGCTTTTGTGCCCAAAGAATATTGGGAAATAACCCTTGATACAGACAATGGTTTTTCTGCAGAATTTTTTGGAATCGATGGCAAGACGGCAACGCTCGATTCTAAGACTCAAGCTGATAAAATTGTCAATGACATGAATAGCAAGAAGCTTCATATAAAAGTCTCTGAATATAATGCGAAGAAAAGGACGAGGAAGCCACCTCCACCCTTTATAACCTCAACAATGCAGCAGGCGGCTAGTAACTTTATTGGATGGGGCGCTAAAAAGACCATGAGCGTTGCTCAAAGCTTGTTTAGCCAAGGGCTCATAACCTATCATAGGTCTGACTCTACTCGCACCGATCCAGACAAGCTAAAGGAACTTAGAGACAAGATAAAAAAGGATTTTGGTCCAAAGTACCTGTCAAGCACAACAATGATTTACTCTGCGAAAGGTGGATCTCAAGATGCGCACGAAGCGATTAGGCCAACATATGAGGATCCAATATCTGCACTAAGTGGTGATGAAAAGAAATTATTAAAGCTTATTTCAGGTAGATTTATGGCCTCACAAATGTCTAGTGCTGAGTTTGATCAAGTTTCTGTCAAATTCGAATATCAGGGAAAGAAAGTGTATAACTTTAAGAAAAACGGAAGTACGCTTGCTTTTGATGGATTTTTAAAAGTATATGGATCTATAAAAGACGATGTAATACTTCCAAAGATGAAGGTTGGAGATTTAATATCTTGGAATAAAATAAATCCCTCTCAACACTTTACATCTCCGCCGCCAAGATATTCTGATGCTTCGATAATAAAGACGCTAGAAAAGGAGGGTGTTGGAAGGCCAAGTACATATGCGGCTATTATAGATACTCTTCTTATAAGAAAATATGTAGAAAGAAAGAAAAAATCACTTTGCGCAACAGAGATTGGAATAATGGTTTCAGATTATCTTTCTGAATTTTTTAAGACAATTGTTGATACAAAGTTTACTGCAGATATGGAGTCAAGGATAGATAAGATAGCAGAGGGTAAACTTTCTTTATCTGGGGCCTTGGATCCATTTTATAAAAGTTTAGAAGACCAAATACAGCTTGCAACAAAGGGAAAATTGCCTGATACATTTATATCAGAACAAAAATGTCCTAAATGCGGCAAGGATATGATAAAAAAAATATCTAAGCATGGTGCTTTTCTCGGCTGTACAGCATGGCCCGAGTGTGATGGCACAGCATCATTGGGTGACGATAAAGCTCCTGAAAGTGTTGAGACAGGACATTCTTGTCCGCTTTGTTCAAACATCCTAATAAAGAGAAAGTCAAAGCGTGGAGAATTTTATGGATGCAGTTCATATCCTGACTGTAAGTTTGCAGCAAGCATTGGAAAGGATGGGAAGCCAGAAGCAAAAGAAGGACCCAAAGATACGGGTATATTGTGTCCAAAGTGTAAAAAACACAACATAGTAGAGAGGGTTGGCAAAAGAGGTAAATTCTTTGGGTGTAGTGGATTTCCAAAGTGCAAGACAATTGTTAATTTAGACGGCAATGGAAACATAATAGATAATGCAAAAACCAGCAGCTCTAAGGATGAATTAACAGGGGAGAAGTGCCCAAAGTGCTCAAATGGAGAGCTCGTTATAAAGAGTGGTAAATTTGGAAAGTTTAAAGGATGCTCAGAGTATAAGTCGGGCTGCAGATATATAGGAAAAATCAGTTAAATTTATTTGCAAAAATGCATCCATTCTGGCTCATGATTGTTGCTAAGTTCGCAATCATCCTTAGTTAAGAGCCAGCAAAACTTTGTGTTGTCCCCCTCAATATAACACCCCTTAGGATATTCCGCCTCTATACAGATCTTATTGTGATGCTCTGTATTCGGATGATTGCAAATCCAAATTGGGATGCCACTATCTTCTTCAATAAATTTATTATATTCTTTCTCTATCTCTATTGAATTTTCATATTCGGAATTACTATCGGCGCATCCAAATATTATTATAAGTAGAATTGATGTATATAGCCTCATATTATATCCTTTGGCTATAATATACCTAAAATAAAATGATTAATCAATATTTTATAATCTAGTTTTTTGTTAGCTTATCTGCAACTGTTGTGCTTGCCCAACTATCAGGCTTTATTTCACACTCAAATCCCTGTCCTTTTACCAACATCTGTAACTCTTTATTAAATTTAGATGTTTTATTTTTAATAATATCATCGCCAATATCAAGATGTACTGTCAGTTGGCCATTTATAATTTTATCTAATTCGATTGCAACTTCAACACTTCTGTAGGCCTCGTCAAGCATTCTGGATCTAAGTGTTGGGTAAAGACTTTTTGGCTTTTTTTCTTTTATATAAAAAATTTTAGAGCCGCCAATAGTTTTATTATGAAAGCATATTGAAGTTACTATTGACACATGCATTTTGCAGTGTTGTGAATCTGTTCCTATAAATGTGCTATATCCATTGGAGTCAAAATTCTTTGCTATATTTACAAAATCTTCGTACGTAACGGGAGAATTATTAAAATCTTTAATTCTTTTTTTTTCTAACATTTGTACTCCATAGATAAATTTTACCATTTTAACCAAAAAAAATATTAGTTTTTCCGGGCGTGCTAGCAAAAGAATACTATTTATTTTGAATAGGTTGATAGGAAATTTTATGATTAAAAAAATATTATTTTTATTATGTTTTTTAACAATATTTCAAGCTAGCTGCGCTACAAATATAGAATGCACAAGAGAGCATGTTAAAAAAAGTTTATATTCTTCAAAAAATGAAGTAGAAAAGCAGCTAAATTTAAATGATCAAAACAAAGTTGTAAGACTACTATTTGAAGCTCCATGGTGTAATGCATGTAAGAGATTAAGTATTCTTATGGAGCAAGCGGGTGTAACTGACAAAGTTTTAAGATTAAACATAGATGAGACTTGGGCTTTTGTAACATCAAGAAACATTGGGATAAACTCTGTGCCAACACTGGTTGAGCTTAGAAGAGATCGTCCTCCCATTATAATTTCTGGACCAGATAAAATAGTTATGCATTTGTTAATTAAATAGTTTATTATAATTTATTTAATTCAAAGTATAATAAAGCAAAACATTAAAGAGAAAATAAAATGACAATAGAATTAACAATATTTATGATAGCACTAATGCTTACGGTTGCTTTGGCAACCTTTGTTTCTATATTCTCTCATCATATTAAGCAGTTAAAGAAAAAAGTTAAAATATTAGAAAATAATCACTTATCCTTTATGAATGAAGCTTTTTCAAAAATTGCTCAGGAAAGAAAAGAGAGAATGAAAGATCGTAGCAAAAAATTGCAGCGTGGCGGTTATGTGTCGGCAAAAAGAGATTATTCTAGAGATTCTCCAGGAGTTTATCCGTATAGTGATCCAGCAAAAAGGGGTCCATCAAAGGGGAAGCTTCATATAACCAGAGGAAATGATACAGCCATAGTGGATGTAAAGTTCTTCCCAGATAATTAAAGTTTTGCTTTTTTTATTACCCTTTCTATTCTTATCATTGCTTCTTTTATAATCTTTATATTTGGGCCAAAAGAAAACCTAACATAATTTTTAAACCGAGATTGCGTCCTTCGTTTCCCCGGATTTATATCAAAAAATTCTCCCGGCACAACAATGACTTTTTCTTTTAGACAAGCTTTAAAAAATTTCTTTCCACTGTTAATTGACTCTGGCAAAGAAGATACATCACCCCAAGCATAAAATGCACCGCTTGGTTCGATGTCGAATATAACTCCAAGCTCTTGAAGAGAGTCTAGTATTAGTCTTCTTTTTATTCTAAAGAGAGATTGAATTGCCTTTGCTTCCGCTCGAATATTTCTTGGGGAGACTATGTTTATTGCCGCCCTTTGAAATGGCCGATTTGGTCCGCCATCTAAAAAGCTGCCAGCACTTGATATTGATGATATTATTTCCTCTGGAGCTAACACCCAAGCGAGCCTCCATCCGGGATATCGCCAATTTTTTGTAAGTCCATTAACAATTATTACATCATCATCATTTACGTCATTGATATATTCTGCAGCACTTACTGTGGAGCCGAGCTCACCAGAATAAATATAGTTACTATAAAATTCATCAACTATCATTGATGAATTTGTTTCTTTTATTGTTTCAATCCATTTTTTTAGCTTTAGGTTAGCTATTAGTTTCCCTGTTGGATTGCAAGGGTTTGATAATAATATTGAGGATATTCCTCTGCCTGTTATTTCTTTTTCCAGTGACTCTGAACTAAAGCTGTATCCATTTGAGCTGTCCAAAAGTATTGGGATTGTGTTTAGGGAGTTAAATGCTCCTAACATTTCTTCATATGCGGTATAGTCAGGAATAAAGTGACCGAAGTTTATGCTACCTAGTGATGCAGCAATTCTTGTTAGCGCTGCCCTACCTCCTGGGCATACTGATACATTCTTGTATGTATATTTAGATTCAAATTTTTCTCTATACATTTTATTATAAGATTCTGCAATTGCTTTTCTTAATTCAATTAGTCCAGATACAGGAGAATATTCGCTATCGCTTTGCTCTATCTTGATGCTGTTTATTCTTTTTATTCCAGCATCGATCGCCCCACTTTCAGCCTGCCCTTGTCCCAGGTTGCACCAGTCTTTGTCACCCCTTGTGAAGCCGAATTTTTCAGCTTCATGCATAACATATATGACGCCAGTTTTCGGAACTTTTTTAAAAATATTTTTCATGACCCTTTATGCTTTTGGGCCCATTCCAGAGCCATACCACCTTCTGTTAGCGCCTCTTACATCATAGTGTGTAAAGGTTTGATATAGCCCGATTCCGCCTGGATGCATTTCTCCGCTCTTTATCAAAGATACAATTATATCTTTTATTTCGGTTGAAGACATTCCATTGACTATTATGTCTGCGGCCTTTGCGATCATGTGTTGACTTCTTTTCGCTCCGCCTATTTTTTTATTATATTCGGGCGATCTATAGCCGGATATTATCATTATTGGTTTACCTATCCTGTCGCGGAGAACTTGAAGATTTTTCGCCAATAACTTTACATTCTCTATATATTCATCTGGTACAGTTGATCCATCTTTACATTTGAATTCATTAATATTAAAGTTTTTTTCTAATTGCATTACTAATTCCAATCATCGTCTGGGTTAAAATTTCTACCCCAGTCCATCATAAATTCTCTAAGGTTATCGCCAGATGCATCGCTACTAAAAATAATTTTTCCCTTAGGTGTATTTGTTTTTTCTGTTCTTATCTTTGCATATTTATCATCATGCTTGTCGCATAAAGATGCAGCAATAATAATTAAGCCACTAGGATCTCCACCCTGAAAAACTCTTATTTTACTACCATCATTAAGCGTTAATACTGGATCCATATGCTTTAGTTTAGGGTGACTTATAAGCTCTGATGCATTAATTTTTACCAAGGGCGGCGAACCAGATGAGCTATCAATATTCGGAACTAAAAACTTACCGTCTTCATCTGGACTTAGAACTACTCTTTGTCCTCCAGTATATAATGATATTGATGCTATATTTTTGCCCATAATTTACCTAGCCTTAATGAAATAAATTCATAGATTTATATATCCATTTCTAAAAGAATATTGTTCATTTCTTTTATAAAAGAAGTATGGTCCTTTGACCATCCAGAAAATTCCTTGCCTTCGTGATCAGGATCGCCATGTACTTTGTTTTTTCTCCATATTATTATGTGTACTAGCTCATGAACTAAGGAAGAGGACCATATTTGAGAAGTTTTAGCTTCAACCCATATATGATGCTTGCTTAGCGCCAATCCATTCACCGGAACATCCCCTTTTAAAAATTTTCCATTGACATCATACGCTGCATGAACAGTTTTTGGAATTACACTAACTTCTATTTCCAATCCAGATAAAGAATTCCAAACATCCTCTTCTTTAATTTCGAAATAATCTGCGTATTCTTTTACAAATAATTTTATTGCTAGGCTTAGTGCATTTTTTTCAAACATATAATCATTGCAAAACGAAGTTCTTGTTATTATTCCCGGTGTGTTTGGAACCTTTTCTATAACTGAATTTTTTCTACAATCAACTTCGACAACATTATATTTGCTCACACCAGACATACAACCATTTGTAGTAGGAATTAAAATAAATGATATGGGTAGAATAAAGTATATATACTTAAAAATTTTATTAGACTTGAGTATATCTAGCATAACATGTTTCCTTTTTATATTTATTTAAAAGAAACCTAACTTAATACCTCCACTTTATAATAAAATATTAAGTATTTTATGACTAACCTATCTTGGCAAGTGATGCTGATCCGGCAAATCCCTTGATCTTTTTTAGGGTAAGTATTACGGTAAGACGGGTCGACTCATCTAGGGGGGCTATCGTTATGTTCGTTGGACTGATCATTATTAAGTTTAAATTATCAAAGTCTAAAGTGCCTTCTCCGATAAATAATTCAGCATCGTTGACACCACCATACCCGAGGTTATATCCAGATCGAGGCGGATTCGGTGGGTCATTAGGGCCTGGCAGAGCTATGGCGGCAGGCGGACCACAACTTGATTGAATTTTAGTTATTGTAACTTTTGGAGCAACCGAAGATGCTCCACCAAATGCATTTTGTCCTGCGCCCAGGAGACTTCCTAAATCTATCGTAGCTACGTTGTTAGGGGGTACGCCATCAAAGTTCGTCATTACTACTGCATGAGTTTGTGTATCTTGCATAACGGTTATTGTAAATGCCATATTTTACTACTCCATTTTTATTTAATTGATAATATTAATAGCTAAACTATTTATTTTTTGGATTAATAAGAGTGTTTTGAAATTAAGTCCCAGTTTAATTTAAAATAATTTAGTTTTTTAATAAAAAATTAAAATGGGCTAAAAATGAAAAGCAATAATCTAGATAAACTAAGAGAGCTCTGCGACTATCTCGGACCAAGAGATGAAGAGATAAAAAGAAATGAGCAATTACTAAAATCAATATTTATGAGCATACCTAGTAGGCTAACTGCCTGCATAATAAGCAAAGACATGAAGATACTAAAGCTTTTAAGCAATTGTAGTAAAATAGATTGCATAAGAACTCCATCAGAATTTAGGGGCACAAACCTATCGGACTATCTTAATTGCGAAGAAAGTATAAAAAGTGCAATAAAAGCTCATGCACTAGCGATTGGTGGAAAAGAAAGTTCATATATTGCTAATGTTAATAATAAGGAGCATACAGTTAAGTTTTCTCCAATAAAAGATGAGCACGGAGATATTGTTGGCTCCGCAATGATATCTTTTGAAAAGGTAGTATAAATGGATAAGCAAAATGGCTGGAATGAATATTCCAGATTAGTATTAAACGAGCTGGAAACACTTTCCTCAGGAATTGCTGGTATAAATAAAGAAATCCAAGAAATTAGACAAGAGCTAGTGGCCCTAAAAACAAAAGAAGACAAAGTAGAAGAGTTAATTTCTTGGAAAAAAAGAGTTGATGAAATTGCATCTCCTACGCAGTTAAAGGAAATGAAAAATGAGTTATCAGATCTTCAACTACAGAAGGAATCTGTAGATTCGCTTAATATATGGAAGGAAAAGATTGACGAGATATCTTCGCCAACACAATTGGCCAAGTTAAGCTCAGAAGTTTCCGATTTAAAGACTTTTAAGGTAAAAGCTATAACGATATTCACGGCAATACAGTTTGTTATGGCCGCAGCTGTTGCTTGGACTAAGATTTTTTAATTAAATAAAAAACAAAGCAACCATATGCATAAATGCTATCATAAGATATATTATCATAATTATAATTATCCCTATTTTTGATAATTTATTATGCCTAAATAAACTTAATATTCCCAATGATATAAAAGAAATTCCAAATTTAGCAATTATAAATTCCACAGCAGATTTTTCAATAAAAAAACTCATTATTGGATTTGCCTCTTCAATGCCCATGTGGTAATACCACCATATTGTTGATACAGCATCAATCAGAATCAAAATTACTATGTATTTTATGTATTTTTTTTCCAATTTGCACTGCCAAGATTATTAATATGGTAATATATACATGGAAAGTAACAAATTTTTGGCTAATTTAAATCATGAAATATAAAAAACTTTTAAGATTATCAAGAAAACTAGCTTCAATGAACTTGCATGATAGTGCCGAAAAAGTAAGGCTACTGGACGATACAGTAAGCGTCCGTGATGAAGGCGGAAGCTCATCTGATCTATTGAGAGAGGATGAGACATATCCATTAAATTTAGATAAATCCAATAAAGTCGATACAAAGTTAGACGATAAAAAAATGACAACCGGAGCTGTGCTTAAGCGCGGAGACAAGGGTGATGAAGTAAAGGCTTTGCAGCAGAAGCTGGCTGAAAAGGGCTATGCTGTTTCTTATTCTGGGTCAGGCGGAATTGATGGCGACTATGGAAAGAATACAGAAAATGCGGTAATTTACTTTCAAGTTTTAAATGATATAGATCCTCCGACTGGAATTGCTGACTCGGCAGTAATGAATAAGGTAAATTCTGGTAATTTTATCGGCCCAAATGACACAAAAGAGCCCCATCCCGAGGCTGAAAAATTAGAGTATACAGAAAAAGATGTTGATGCAATATCAAGATGCGTTTTTGTAGAAACAGGCTTTCGTTCAAATTATAGAGAGATTGCCGGTATTATATGGGTTGTAATTAATCGGTCAAAGCGATGGGACATGCCTCTTTGGAAAGTTGTTGATCCAAAAACAGGAGGCGGCAAAAATTGGTATGGTAAACTTTCCTCAAGTAATAAGATCAGATGGAAAGAGGCGCACAAAAGGCATCCAAATTTTGATTATATAAAAGGTTTTGTAAGAAAAATTTTAGACGGAGTTTCTTTTAAAAACGAAATTGGAAATAAAGCACACTTTCTTCACCCCGGTGGCATGCCAAGATGTACCGAATCACCCGGATCACCGAGTGCTAGTGGAAAGAGTCGCTGCGTTCATACTGGAACGTGGGGCAAAAGATGGCTGCCAAAGTGGAATATAGATGGAAATACTAATATGGCTGGAAAAGTAGAGGTCAAAACGATTGGTCGGGCTAGATTCTCATGAGATTGTTGGCTGCTATATGTTTACTAATTTTTGCGTCAAATGTTTTGGCCAATCCAAAGCCTGCGACAAAAACAAAATTTTATAATTTTGATGACTTACTAATAAATGGTGAGTATAAAAAACCACAAATATTATATACTGATTCACGGCAAAAGGTTAGATTTGAAAGACTGCTAAAATTAAAGAAAGATTTTTTGCCAAAACTAAAAAATACACAGCGCGATCCAGCGTTAAGATAATGGAGTAAAATAAAATGAAGAAAATAGCAGGAAATAGAAATTATGAAATAATCAAAAATGCAAACCCTATGATCACCGTGGGGCCTTGGCTTGGTGCCGCTTGGGCGGTATTCACTAGTATGTTTGATGGAGGCAGAAAAGTTCTAAACTCTATAAGCAAAGATGTCTTTGACGAAGAGGCCGATGAGCTGTATAAAAAGTGGTACAATAAGCTTAAAACTACAGATCTCATCACTGGTTCGGGCACCTTTCCAGCTGGGCATTCCTTCGGTGGGGTTTTTATGAGAAACTTTGTTCATCAAAAGTGGCTTAACAAAGAGAAAATGACAGAAGAACAGTTTGAAAATGCTTTTGAAGATTATTATGGAGAATCTGCAAAAGGAGTGATTCAGTTTGGGCTGGACAATGAGGAGGGTTGGGTTGAATCTTTTAATTTAATAGTTGAAATTAAGAAGGGTCAAGATGCTGCAAAAGCAGCGGGCAGAGACTGGAGGCAAAAAAGACCTTCTTTTGAGGAATCTGGGGAAAAGAACGCAGAAACAAAAAGCTTTGAAATGAAAAAAATAGCGTCAGATCTAAATTATGAAATAGTAAATACAAAAAAAATTGCATCGAATGCAAATTATAAAATGTTTAAGAGAGCCAATCCACATGAGCTTGCTAGGCATAGAAGAAAAATACTCGGATTAATTAAAAATCTTGAAGATGTAGGCGGATTCAAATACGGTCAAATGAAATATCTTAATAAAATAAAGGAACTTTTGTTCTATGATAAGCCGAAAATCGGCCCGAATGATGAAGAGATAAAATTTAAAAGGGCTGTCGAAGATGCCCTTGAATTTTGGATGTTAGACCATGATGGGGATCTTAATTCTGAGATCCCTCGCGTTGCAGAGACCTATAACCAATTGTTAGCGTTTTACGCGACACATAATTTTGAATCTAAGTATGATATTGATAATCTTTTAACAATGTATCCCGAACAACCGAAGCCGAAGGAGGTGACGGTCAAAGCATTGAGAGCTGGACGCGAGCTTGCTAAAGCGTTAAGTGCTTTTTCTCAATTAAGCTTCCGGAAATGAGGATTTAATAAAAAGGCTGCCATGATTTTCTTTGCCGATCCAAGTGTAGGCTTTGTATCTTAATAATGATTTGAGATTATAATGAATATTGATCAAAAGATTAAAATTTTATCTGCCCAACTCTCAAGCATGGGATTAGTCAAGCATGCCGAGGAGGTTATGCAAGCTGGACAATTTCCTGTGTCGAAAGGAGATATGGGCAAGTCTGATCTTATAAAAAAAATTCAGACCAAATTGTTAGATCTTGGGTATCACATGGATGCCGGTGCTGATGGCTCATTTGGCAACCAAACAAAAGAAGC